>Ga0308160_10000200_pt1 | contig 151300 bp, 134 predicted proteins | sample PhyFR1_FD_201036 | JGI IMG/M metagenome (GOLD analysis project Ga0308160, IMG submission 201036) | Phyllosphere microbial communities from UC Gill Tract Community Farm, Albany, California, United States - DLSLF.R1 | ecosystem: Host-associated > Plants > Phyllosphere > Unclassified | place... | reverse complement strand
CGAAGGAAGCATACACGGCGAGAATCGAGATGACGGAGGATATGCCGTCCGGGACATGGAAGCCCAAAGTGCTTTCTCTCTATGACAATGCAGGTAACATAACCTATTTGAGTAAATATGACAACGCTTTTGATGCTAAGAGCGAATTCATTTTAAAAGATTATCAAGACGATGTCGTACCACCTGTATTTAAATCTTTATCATTAAGTCAATCTTTCCTTGATCAAACACAACCATTAGATTTAAAGGTTCAAGCGACAGATGATACAAAAGTTAAAAATGTAAAAGTAACTTCTCGGCATAATGATTTTAAAAAGGAGCAAGTGACGACACTTTACCCTTCTACAGAATTAGATGAATACCAAGCTTCGATTCAAATAAGCGACAATCTAGAAGCCGGTCAGTGGACAATCAGTTCCATCGAGGTTGAGGATTTAAACGGAAATAAAACACTAGTGACTGATGGATTAAATAATTATACGTTTACGGTTTTCCCGCGAATTCAAACGCTCGGGAAGACGTTTTATACTGAAAATACATCACTGATGTATACAACGATTTCAGGCGATGTTTACATTGGTCCTCAAGCAGTCGTTAGTTTGTCAGGCACTACGATTTATGGAAATGTATATGTACTTGGAGCGATGCGTAGTTATGGTGGTTTACGTGTCACTGGAACGATTTACGCGAATAGTTTTAGTTTTGGTTCGAGTTCTCTTTATCAAGGAGGAGTTGTATTTAGCGGAAGTAACAGTGTTTCAGGTATGGTCGCAAGCAATGACCCACTAAACCGAAATATTCCCTTCAAACTGTATGAAGAGCCGATTGTTGAAACGGATGGGAAAGTCACGCTATCAGGCGCTACGGTTCCTGTTGTTGATGTGACACTAGAAGGTGAAAAACTAAATATCAATACGGATGGAACATTCCGTATCAAAGATTATCCAATCGGAATCAAAAGAAAACTAACCTTTGGGTTCCGAGATATCTTTGGAAACGCATGGACTAAAACGTATGATGTATTCGATCGTTCAAAACCGGTTGTGACTCCATCTCTCTCTAGCGGCATTTATGCTAAAGGAAAGATACTATCGTTGAACGCAACGAAAAACGCAAAAATTTATTATACAACAGATGGTTCAGATCCAACTGATATGAGCCAAGTCTTTAATGGCGAGACAGAGGTTCATGATGGGGTGAATCTTAAATATGTAGCAATTGATGCCCTAAATATTCAATCAGATGTGGGAGAACTAGAACTGTACACCTACGAAGTTGATCCTTTCGTAGAAGAGAGCAATACAATAAAAGGAACAGGTACTCCAAGCATGAACGTTGATGTCTTGAAGGACGGTAAAAGTATTGCAAAAACCGTTATTGATTCTTCTGGAGAATTTAAAATGCAGTTGGAACAACAAAAAGTTGGGACGCGTCTGGTTGTTCGTTTTGAAATCAATGGACTAGAGAACGATGAATATAATTTTGTGGTAGAGGATCATATCGCACCACTCTTAAAGCTTCCTCTAGAAACAACGGATGATGTCCTTCAGCTCAAAGGAGAGTCCGAGACAGGGGCAACCGTTACAATTTACGAAAATGAGTTGAAAGAAAAACAACTCGGTACAGGGATAGTCGGAGCGGATGGGAAGTTCACGATTGCTTTCAGCCGTCCTTCAGGGAACGCGTTGTATGTGGTCTCGACCGATGCCTCAGGAAATGAAAGCAAGCCTCAGAAAGTGACGTTGAAGGATGTGACGGCACCTACGATGAAACTGCCGGTTGAGATATCGGATGATGTTCTCCAACTAAAAGGAGAATCGGAGTCAGGTGCGACCGTGACGATCTACGATACAGATTTGAAGGACAAGCAACTCGGTAAAGGAACAGCCGGAGTAGATGGGAAGTTCACGATAGCATTCAGCCGTCCTTCAGGGAACGCGTTGTATGTGATCTCGACGGATGCCACAGGAAATGCAAGCAAGCCGCAGAAAGTGACGTTGAAAGATGTGACGGCACCGACGATGAAGCTGCCAGTTGAGACATCGGACGATGTCCTCCAGCTCAAAGGAGAGTCGGAGTCAGGTTCGACCGTGACGATTTATGAAACCGAGTCGAAGGAAAAGCAACTCGGTAAAGGCACAACCGGAGTAGACGGGAAGTTCGCGATTGCTTTTAGTCGTCCGCAAGGAAACACATTGTATGTCGTCGCGACGGATGCCACAGGAAATGCAAGCAAGCCGCAGAAAGTGACGTTGAAAGATGTGACGGCACCGACGATGAAGCTGCCAGTCGAGACATCGGACGATGTCCTCCAACTGAAGGGGGAATCGGAGTCAGGTGCGGTTGTAACGATTTACGAGACCGAGTCGAAGGAAAAGCAACTCGGTAAAGGAACGACCGGAGTAGACGGGAAGTTCAGCATTTCATTCGAGCGTCCTTTAGGAAACGCGTTGTATGTGGTCTCGACGGATGCATCAGGAAATGCAAGCAAGCCACAAAAAGTGACGTTGAAAGATGTGACGGCGCCGACGATGAAGCTGCCAGTTGAGACATCGGACGATGTCCTCCAGCTCAAAGGAGAGTCGGAGTCAGGTTCGACCGTGACGATTTATGAAACCGAGTCGAAGGAAAAGCAACTCGGTAAAGGCACAACCGGAGTAGACGGGAAGTTCGCGATTGCTTTTAGTCGTCCGCAAGGAAACACATTGTATGTCGTTGCGACGGATGCATCAGGAAATACAAGCAAGCCGCAGAAAGTGACGTTGAAAGATGTGACGGCACCGACGATGAAACTGCCAGTCGAGACATCGGACGATGTCCTTCAGCTGAAAGGGGAATCGGAGTCAGGTTCGACCGTGACGATCTACGACACTGAGTCGAAGGAAAAGCAACTTGGTAAAGGAACAACCGGAGTAGACGGGAAGTTCAGCATTTCATTCGAGCGTCCGCAAGGAAACGCATTGTATGTCGTCGCGACGGATGCATCAGGAAATGCAAGCAAGCCGCAGAAAGTGACGTTGAAAGATGTGACGGCACCGACGATGAAACTGCCAGTCGAGACATCGGACGATGTCCTTCAGCTGAAAGGGGAATCGGAGTCAGGTTCGACCGTGACGATCTACGACACTGAGTCGAAGGAAAAGCAACTTGGTAAAGGAACAACCGGAGTAGACGGGAAGTTCAGCATTTCATTCGAGCGTCCGCAAGGAAACGCATTGTATGTCGTCGCGACGGATGCATCAGGAAATGCAAGCAAGCCGCAGAAAGTGACGTTGAAAGATGTGACGGCACCGACGATGAAACTGCCAGTCGAGACATCGGACGATGTCCTTCAGCTGAAAGGGGAATCGGAGTCAGGTTCGACCGTGACGATCTACGACACTGAGTCGAAGGAAAAGCAACTCGGTAAAGGAACAACTGGAGTAGACGGGAAGTTCACGATTGCTTTCAGTCGTCCTTCGGGAAACGCATTGTATGTCGTCTCGACCGATGCGTCAGGAAATGCAAGCAAGCCGCAGAAGGTGCTATTAAAAGATGTCGTACCGCCTGTAAAACCAATCGTTGATCAGGTAACCAATCGTTCGACCACTGTCACAGGTCAAGCTGAACCTGGTACTATAATCACGATGCTCATCGGGGAAACGACAGTTGAGTTTATGACAGATGCATCTGGTCGCTTCTCACATCCGGTTTCTCAACTTCCGGCCGGAACGATGATTAGTCTCCGTGCAAGCGATGCTTCGAACAATCAAAGTGAAAAAGTAGAGCAGCGAGTGAGTGATGTCATCAAACCAATTCTTTCAGGTGTGACGAATCAGACGATTGCCTTGGGACAAGTCTTTAATCTACTATACAAAGTCACGGCAAATGATGAAACGGATGGTAACTTAACAAGTGAAATCAAAACGACAGGAAGCGTCGATTCAAAACGATCAGGTGTGTATACGATTATCTATACTGTCGTTGACCGTTCAGGAAATCTGACAAAAGTAAATCGTTTGATTACGGTAAGAGATACGGTTAAACCAACGATTAGTGGAGTAGGTAACGTCACTATTGGATTGAATCAAAAATTTGATGTAAGAAAAAATGTAACCGCTAAAGATAATGTAGATGGAACACTAACAAAAGCGATTAAGATTACCGGCAGTATCAATGTCAATAAAGTCGGAACCTATAATCTAACGTATAGTGTCAGTGACAAAGCAGGTAATAAAACGACAATCATCCGTAAAGTCACGGTGAAAGATTTGACGAAACCGGTACTCAGTGGTGTCGCGGCTAAAACAGTCAAATACAAAACGTCCTTTAATCCTATGGCAGGAGTAAGTGCTAAGGATAACCTAGACGGATCATTGACGAAAAAAATTAAAGTGAGTGGAACCGTCAACACGAAAAAGAAAGGTTCTTATTATCTGACTTATCGTGTAGAAGATAAGGCCGGAAATTTAACGATAGTGAAACGTAAGATTACCGTTAAATGAATGTAGACAAAGAAAAAAACACCTTTCAAAAGTCGCTTGAGTACTCAACTCAGTCGACAGAAGAAAGGTGTTTTTGTGATTGTTACGCATACTCGATCAATGCTGGTTTAATCTCCATCTCTTCAAGTGTTGTCCAGAGTGATTCCATCGCACGATCTGCGTCTTGATAGAAATGACGACCACGGACACGCCAGAAGTTCCAACCCGCCCGCTCCAAGACTTTTTGCCGGAACATGTCCGCTTCATACGCATCTGGTCCGTGCCAACGCTCACCATCACATTCGACAGCAAGTCGGTTATGCTCCCCTTCGACGACAAGGTCGATGCGGTAGCCATTGACTTGGACTTGAGGTGTGACGAGGTATCCCCGTGCGACAAGACGACGGTAGACGGCTTCTTCGAATGGTGAGTCAAAGCGATGTTTGACGCTCTCGAAGGAAGCTTGGTCACCAAGTGGATTTTGACAATAACCGAGCAACTTATAACGCATACAGTTGCTATTGCCGATGTCGGTCAATGAGACCGAGTGGAACAGAATCATTTGATCACGGGCACGGCTCGCGGCGACATTAAAGCGTTGGCTATCGGTTTCTTTCGTCATCGCCATGAAGCGTTTGTTCGGGGCGACGACCATCGAGAGCAGCATGACGTCGCGTTCGTCTCCTTGGAAAGTGTAGGCATCCCCAAAACGGACTTGATGTTGCATCAACGTCTCGATTCCGATTTCGGCCGTCGCGATCCGTTCAATCTGATTAGCCTGGGCGTTACCGAGTAAGGAGACGACACTAAACGTCCGATTTTGATAAAGCGGATCTTGCATCATGCGTTTCAGTTCAGCGACGATGGCACGTGCTTCCGGTAAGTTCACCTTGTCCATCGTCGTCTCGTCGACATATCCATCGCGAACAAAATGATTTTTGACGGCCGGATTTAGTCGTTCAGCACGTTGAGGTAAGCGGAGCGGGACGATCGTTCCGTCATAGACGTGAGCATTGCTGAAACCAATGATTTCCGGTACACAACGGAAGTGTTCCCGTAAGCCGACTTTCGTACTGAACTTAACGGAGGCAAGGGAATAGAGACTACTTGTCCCATCAAACAAGGTCATCGTCGAATCATCCCCGAAATACGTTTTTCGCTTTTCTTCGACATTGTCGCGGTTATCAAAACTTGTTGGACTGATTTGACGGTCATCGCCGACGATGATTGCTTTTCGTGCTCGGGATAAGAGAGAAATTGCATCCATCGTACTTTGCGAACTTTCATCAAAAATGATGACGTCAAAGAGATCGCTCGCTGCCTTAAAGGATTCAAGGACACGGTTAACCGGCATAATCCAGACGGGAATCGCGTCTTGAGCCTGCATCATTTGTTTGGCGGCTTCTTTCCGGTAACGTGGTGCATGTTTACCCGTTCCTTTTCCGACTTTTCGAATCAAGGTCGCCCAACTATTGAGCTGTTCTTGTTTCGAAGGCGTCATCCGTTTAAGCTGCTCTTTCCAAGCGAGCGTCGCACAGAGACGAGCGACGGTTTGTCCTTCTTCTTGCTCAAGACGATGGAGCTGCTCGCGTTCGTCTGCATCACTTAAAGCTTCAAGTCGACTTTTGACGTAGGCGAGGTGCCATGCATCATGGAGTTCAAGCGCATGAAATGTTGGGGCACTGTTCGTTCGTAGTGCCGTGAGCCAGTTCGGGGCAGCTTGTTCCAATGTCTTACTGAGTGATTGTAGGCGACTCGCTCGGTGCTCATTCGTTTCCAGGAGTCGTAGTTCTTCATAAATCGCTGTATAGCGAGTAGCATCCCAATCACGAATCGCTTGCTGCAGCTGAATGGTGATGGGGTGGGTGAGTTCTGCTACATCAAGTAAAGATAACCAGGTTTGCTGCTGCTCGTGCAGTTCGTCTAAACGTTTCAGTTTAAAGAGTGCCTCTAGGGCATTGGTTTGAATCTCGAGCCAATCTGATTCATACGTGAAGTCATGATTTTCATAACTTGCATGTAATGGACGGAGGACTTGCGTAAAGTGTTGCATGATACTGTCAAGTTGACGGAAAACATCCAGCGCTTTCCGATACGTCGTTAAAGGACCAATCGGAATTTCAATGGAATGATGTTCAAAGCGATGCTTAAACGTCCGCTCGAGTTTCCGAAGTGATTCCGTATACGTCAAATGTTGCAAGAGTAACGTAACGTCTGCGGCACTCGCCATCTTCTTCCCGTCAATCGTCACTTCATCTAAAAGAAGGACGTATTTTTTTCGTTTTGTCCATTTAAAGAACATCCCATCGACCTTGTTTGCTTCAAACAGTGGCAAGAGTTCCGTTGAGAGTACAGATAAATCTTGATCCGTTGTCGGAAGAGCGAAATCATGCAACGAAACGGTCCGCTCGAGTTGTTCGATTTCGAGAAGTGTCTGTTCGAACGTCAACCGATCTTGCTCGAGCTCATCGAAATCAGAAGGATGCGCCAGCCAATGACGATATAAGGCAAGCGTCCATTCTTCAAGGTTCGTATATTGCCGCACGGACTGCTGGAGCCAGTCGCGCAATTGTTGTTTGGTCTCATTAGACGCCGATTTCATCCATGCAACGGGTAAAGCAGTCGGTTCAATCAGTCGGAGTGCTGTTACTTCGGCGACGAGTTCTTCGAAGATCAGGGGTTCGGCAAACGCCGTTCGTGTTGGCCGGCGACCGAGAATCTTGAGTTCGGCAAGTGCTTCTTGATCCTGCATTAATTCATACAGTTCCTGAATATCGACGGCACTCATCGGTGCTTCTCCAGACAAAAGCGGTGTTGGAATCTGTGTCGAAATCGTGGATTGACTCATCCATTTTGCCCACTCGAGAGGCGTTTTCGTTTCTTGACCAATTGTCAGACCGTCGTGTTCGATAATGGCTTGATCAAGCATCATCCGACGCGTCGATGCAATTTCGCGACGGATCGTTTCGAGATGATTCCGAATCGTTGTGGCACTTGCTTCTAGTTCTTCAGCTGATGTCTTATTCAAATAGCTTGAGATACCATGTAAAGATGTTTCCGTTTGTTTAATCGTTTTGGAATCAGCGCCTAAAACAGAGACCGCCAGTTCACGGATTTCAGCAGGCAATTTATCGCGGAGGACCGTTAAGGCATGTTCTTTTTCACTTGTGACAAGGACACGTTTCCCGTGAGCGAGAAGATGCGAAATCAAGTTGGAAATCGTGTGACTCTTTCCGGTACCCGGTGGTCCCTGAACGACGACACCTGCGTTGTTACTTAACTGCTGAAGAATTCGTTTTTGTTCTTCGTTGTAAGGAAGCGGGAATAAAATCTCTTCACCGACAGCCTGCCACTCGGTACGATCTTGTTGATCCAGGGCAGCAATTGCTGCATCGTCTGAAGTAAAGAACTGTTCGAGAGCAGGCGACAACGGTAAGTCTTGCTCGATCGCTTCCGCAAGATGTTCATGCTCTTCGATCCAACTGTGATTGGATTTTGGACGCCGATAAAGGCGGACACCTGGCATGACGTAAACGTCAGCTTTTTGTGCATAAGCATGGTCCGCGTGTAACAGCCGAAGTACTTGTTCGCTTCGTTCCTGGAGTTGCGTTTCGTCCCAAGGGTTAAAGTCGAAGGCATGGTCTTCCTTGAAATCGAGTTCGTATTCCGAGAGCTCTGCTTTCATCCAGACACTGCCCCAGTTCAACATATCTAACTCAAGTTTCGGAAGTGTTGGTGTCGTTTCAATGCGGAATACACTTTTTTCAGTATCAAAATCAATGACAGCGGGTCGGACGAAAAGTGGTCGTTGAATGGATTGTGTTGGCCAGTGTAGGTGACCGAAGGACCAAACGATTTCATGGGTATCATTATCAGTCGTTTGGAACTGATACATCCGGTACATCAAATCATATAGTGATTGTGCCTTTTCATGCTGACGCTTTTTCTCTTTCCAGTCACGAATCGCTAATTCGTAGGTCGTCCAAAGTGACGTTAATTCTTCTGGAAGAGAAGCCTTTGGTGTAACGTCGTCCCCGGTCGGCACTGTCCATTCACTTAATCTACTCGGTAGGGCAGGACGATCAATCGTGAAGGCAGGATGAAACTTCACTTCGACGATGGTTTGCTGACTGTCATCGCTTGTTGAAGTGACGTTCGGAAAGTTCATCGTCGTCTCATCTAAAATCGTTGTATACGTTTTGGTATCTCGTTGTGTTTTCAAACCAAGCTTCTTGACGGAAGCCATGAATTGAAAAAGGTTGATTGCTTTTGAACGGGTAGTGCTCATTACTAGGTAGCTCCTTATATGTAAATTTAAAAGTTAGGAAATTAGAGGTGGTTTATTGAAAAACAAAGTACTTAATTCCTAGTTTTTAGGACACTATTAGTATACAGGGAAACAGGATGAAGAGAATAGTATGGAGCAGAAAAAAGACTTTCCGAATGGGTCTTCGGAAAGCCTTGTAAATCAAGTTTAAGGTGTTGCTTGTAAGTTTTGAGCGCGTGCAATAATATTTTTCGTTATATCCTTCTTTAAAATAGCTTCCATCTCCATTTGATGCTCATGTGCTTTTTCTCTCGTCCATTTTTCATCATCATAAGTTGTCATGGCTTTCATAATCGTCAATTTCAGACTTTGTTTGATTAGGTTTGGATAAGAGTCAATTTTACTAAGCGGGGATAAGTTCGAGAATTTCGAGTTTCCGGAAACCGTTATTAACGCTAGGTTACCTAAGCTATGCAAATCACTGTCATCCCATTTTGTTCCGTCAATCGGATGTTGGGGATAGAAATGCTCGATAGAGTTTCTGAACTGAAACTGCCAGTCATCAGATACGAGTGACTTGTTTTTGTAAGAGTAGCCCTCACGGAAAATTAAGTAGTCTAGATAAGAAAATACGATTCGTTCTATTTCAAATCCTGATTTCGTTTCATAATTAGATTCGCTGACTTTCTCACAGCAGTACTGTTCGAGTAATTTAATAAGATCAGTGGATTCATCATTTAGCAAATGAGAAAGGACTAATGATATCCAGTGCATCGTTTTCGGAGAAGTATAGGTGATACGCAAGCACGATTGAAGAGTTCTTAACTTTTGGTTCTGCTTTTCACGTTTTAGTGTTCCGACATATGCTGGTTTATCACTTTTTCTCTTTGTATCCCGATACTTTTCTAACCGTTGCAAAGACCATTTACCTGTTTCTTTATAATCCTTGGCGAACTCGCGTTTTACAATGTATTTGTCATACAAGACACGACATTTCAATAAAGTGAATAAAAAGTGCTTGGCGTTGTCAGGACTTTCCCAAGACCACTTTAAAGTTTGAAGAAAGTGTTTATCGTCTAAACTAGTGCTTGAGTTAGGATCCTTTAAAACAGCATTAACCTGTAGTAAAAAGTTAGGGAAAGAGATCGTTGATTCGAACCGTTCATTTTCATCTTCAAGTTCTTTGCTCCTCGTTTCAGATGTTTTGCTACTATTTAGGATCTCAAGTAACGATTTTTTAGATTGTGGTGTGTTCTTCTCGTTATCGATTTGATTAACGATTGTATCAAAGTTTTTGATTTCAGTTTGAAGATTACTCCAGTTATAAGTGAAGAGTGTCTTTCTATGATTCGGCTCAAAATTCATTTGTACGTAAGAATTCATATTTGAACACTTCTCCCAAATCATTGCACAGATTCGTTTTTCTTGGTTGGTTTCAAGTACTTCTAGTAATTTTGCCTTTGCGATTTCGTGAAGTTCTAATTGTTCACCACGAGTATTCATGATTTCGAAGTAATGATTCAAATCAATATTTTTTGGAACCTGTACTCGAATTAAAAAGACGTACTCTAGTTTTTTTGAAAATTCATTTACATCGATTGATTGCGAGTCGAAGTAATTTTGAATGATGTGATAACCATTTAAAATTTCAGCAGAAGCTAATTCTTCTGGTAATGTGTCCGCTTTATGAGCGCTAAGATGAGCGAGTGTACGATTTGATGCATCACGCGCCTCGAAGCGAAGAGCGTCTTTTAAAAAAGAAAACTTCAGATAGCGTTCAAGTAAATACAAAGTCGTTAAACGTTGTTGACCGTCAATGACTTCATAAACATTATTGTCGGTCTGATTAACGATTAGATTTCCTAAGAAATATGTACGATTAGTATTATGATCAGGAATCGCACTAGCAATATCCTCGATTAACTGGAGGATTTGAAGTTCGTTCCAAGCATAATTCCGCTGATAAATCGGAACTGAATAATTAGTACTTTTAAATATATTTGCTACTGGTATGACTTTTAGATTATCGGTCATATTAGCACCATCCATTCAAGTGAGAGAGTTTGTCATACACTGCTTGATAATTCTCTTTGTTATTTGAATCAACGATTGGTTGTTCTAGTACATATAAATCTAATTCTGTCGGTGTATTCATTTCACTGATGATCGTAAAAATATCGAGTCCTTCGTTGAGACGTTCATGCTTACCTTTCGCGTATTTGTTAGTCGTTTCTTGATAGACAGCATTCATGACTAATCGAAGAGAGTAACTCCAGGTATAGAAGTAATCGAGTACCGATTTATTCAAGCTTTCAATCCCAAAACGATCAGCAAAAAATAGCAATGAGCATTCAAACAACTGCACGATATAAGTATCACCTGTTCCTTTACGTGGTATCTGGTTAGGAGGAACTGCATAGGATTGTTTAATGATCTTTTGAACTTGTTCTAATAGCTGTCCATAATGAAGGATGTAGTCAAAAAATCGTTTTCCGGCAACTAACGGTTGCGTAAGCTGGAACTGATTCAAAGAATTTGAAGCGAGCAGTTCATGATGACCATTTTTATTAAATTGTTCTATGAACAAATTACTAGCTTTATGGTATAACGCATAATTGTAGACATGCGTGCCATCAATACCTTTGAAGGCATCAATTTTACTCGTAGAATAGCCGAGGCCATGCTTTCCTTTATACCATTGAGTTAACGGGTATAAGTAGTTTTTAAATAGATTGCTTAAATCCTCTTGATTGACAGCTTCCCAACGACTAATGACATTCATTTTTTGTGCTTCGTCTTCGGTTGTCATTTCACGGAGATGATAAGATTTAAGGAGATCATGAGGAGCTAACTCTTTCCCACGTGAATTTTGGGAGTCGAAAAATTGAAAAGCTTCTTGTTCGTTGTTTGTGACAATTTGAACTGTTGTGCATTTTTCTAGAAGATAATTTTTAAAGCGAGTTCGTTCATTAGGACTTAACTCATTCGTTTTTCTAGAAAGGATACTATGATTCGTCAGTATCGCATTTGTAGACAACTCGGAGTACGTTGCTTTTAATAGTGGCTGGTTTGTATCGCCTAAACAGTAAAGTAATATCGAAAGTGTAGTGAGTCGTTGTTGACCGTCAACGATATTATATTTATTACTTTTATCCTTTTGAAGAATGACAGACCCAAGACGATATTCATCTAAATTATTTTGAAATGCTTCATAAGTATCGATAAATAAAAGGTTGGTTGATCGTGCGCTCCATTTATAAGGTCGTTGATAAGAAGGAATACAGAGGGGAATGCTGAATAATTTACTCAATGAATTAATATTCAGCTCATTCATAATTAATGACATTATAAAGCTCCTTTATTTTTTCTTTATTATACCTATTTTTTACATATTTACCTTGTTTTTTATTAAGGATAGCTGTCTTATTAATTAAGTATTAATACATGCAATAAAACTTCTACAATAAGGAGTGCAATAGCAATGAATTCTAGACTTTATATGATTGAAGGACTTCCGGGTTCTGGGAAAACGACAACCGCAGAATTATTAAAGTGCTTATTAAAAGAAAAACAATTTGATGCACGTCTTTATATCGAAGGAGACGTATATCATCCTGCAGATTATGAGAGTGTTGCTTACTTAACAAATGATGAATGGACGATTTTCCAAGAAAAATTCGCTCTGCTGGATACAAGACTATTTGCTGAATCATATGAAGACCATACCTTAATGTTTTATCGCAAGTGGCAATCAGAAAAAGAAGTTCCAAAATCAGCAATTGAGTTTCTACAAGCAAGAGATATATATGAACTACCATTCGAATTGCATCAAGCATTAATCCTGAAGAAGTGGGAGACGTTCGTCAATCAAGCCTTAGAAGCTGATACTACATATATTTTTGAATGTTGTTTTCTTCAAAATCCACTGACAATCGGACTCATCAAATATGATTTACCGGAAGCGACGCTGCAAGCATATATCGAACGCTTAGCGGCAATCATTGAACCGTTACAACCAGTTCTCATCTATGTGGATCAGCCAGATGTAGAAAAAAGTTTTCGCAAGGCAATTAAAGAGCGCCCTACAGAGTGGGCGGACGGATTCATGTCCTATTACACAGAACAAGCCTATGGCATGAATCGTTCGTTATCAGGTGTAGAAGGGACGATTGCCATTTTGCAGGCGCGGCAAGCAGTGGAGCGTCAGTTGTTAGAAACATTCCCGTTTAGAGTAGAGGTATTCGGAAATGAAGACTTTTCAGCAGAAATGAGACAAGCGTGGTTGGAGCAATTAATTACATTGGCTATGCATTCAACTTTTTTAGGTTAGAGCTAATCAAAAGGCGATTCCGCAAAATGGAATCGCCTTTTGATTAGCATAAAATATGAGATTACGCCGTCACTTCACTCACTTCATGGTTCAACTGCCACTGAACACCAAACGGATCTTCGACAATACCATAGGCTTCACTCCAAAACGTTTTTTGAATCGGCATGATGACGTTGCCGTCTTGCGCGAGCTTGTCGAATGTCTCATGAATGACCTGGATGTCCGGCAGATGCAGAGCCAGCGTGACATTTTGTCCGATCGCCACCGGATCATGTGGCATCGCATCGGAAAACATGACGCGTGTGCCGTGAACAATCAATTGTGAATGCAGGACAAGCGACTGGACGTCTTTTTCAAATGGTTGACCGTCGGGACCATTGCCGGGACCAAACTCCATGATGTCGGGGAGGTCCTGTCCGAAGACTTTGGCATAATAATGGATCGCCTCGCGGGTGTTGCCGTTAAATACCAGATAGGGGGTAATCGGCATAATAATCTTCCTCTCCATTTAAACACGGCTGACTGATACTTATAGTATACCAAACGTTTGTTCTTATTTAAAGTTTTCTCAAATGAAAAATGAAAGCGATATCATTAATTTTGCAAATTCCGATTAAATTCTAAAAAAATGGTTGTATCTTTCCAAATCGCAGTCTATACTAAATTTATCGAAAGCGCTTTCGGTGAAATGGAGTGGTTACATGGGTACAATTTATGATTTAGCGAAAATAACCGGTTTTTCGATCACCACGGTCTCAAAAGCCTTAAATAACTATTCCGATGTCAGTGAGAAGACGAAAGCAAAAATCGTTCAGGCAGCAGCCGATATGGGCTACTTACCAAACGCGCATGCCCAGTCACTTTCGACAAAACGGTCCTGGACAATCGGCGTCATGTTCTCGGAAGCACACGGCGTCGGAATGATGCATCCGTTTTTCAACGCGATCATCGAAAGTTTCCGAAAAGCAACAGAGCAACAAGGCTATGACTTAATCTTCGCTTCACGGAATTTGCGTAATCGGGACATGAGTTATCTCGAGCATTTCCGGCATCGGGCGGTCGACGGCATCGTCGTCATCTGTTCCGATCAAATGGACCAACACGTTCAGGAACTGATTCAAAGTACGATTCCAATCGTTGTCGTTGATATGGACAGTACGGATTGCAGTGTCGTTTTCTCGGATAATCTGACCGGCGGCGCACTTGCCGTCAATCACTTACACCAGCTCGGTCATCGACTTATCGCCCATATCGCAGGGGATAGTACGACTGACGCAGGATCGGCTCGGATTGAAGGGTACAAACAAGCAATGGGACGCTTAGGATTACCGATTCCTGATGAATATATCGTCAGCGGAGGATTCTTTTCGGTCGAAGAAGGAAAACAGGCAATGCAAGAGTTACTCGCACTGCCGGAACAACCAACGGCTGTCTTTGTTGCAGGTGACCAAATGGCCATCGGTGCCATTGACGCAATTCATGAAGCTGGCTTACGGATTCCGGAAGATATTTCGATTGTTGGCTATGACGACATCGAACTGGCTAAGTTCATTACACCAAAGCTGACAACGGTCCGGCAAGATACGGATACGATCGGACAGCATGCAGCGAACCTTTTAATCGAACAGATCGTCAACAAGAAGCGGGTCATGACGACGGATATCATTCCGGTCGAACTGATCGTCCGCCAGTCGACGGGACCTGTCAAAGCATAACACCTTTTCGAAATCGCTCTCGCAGGTTGTCTTCGAGAAAACGCGAGAGCGGTTTCGAAATCCATACTATATTTTTTGTACGTTTCCGAAAGGGCTTTCGGAACTTTTTTCAGACCATTTACGAAAGCGCTTTCGATATTTTTGAATAATAAATGAGACCGCTTACTTAGTGGGCTACTAAAACAAGACGAGGATGGGATGACATGAAGAAGAAGTTTGTCAGCGTATTAACAATCGGCGCATTAACAGCAAGCGTTTTAGCAGGATGTTCAGGCGGCGAAGAAGAAAAAACGAGCGGCGGCAAGGAAGTCTTGAAAATCTGGTCATTCACGGATGAGTTAAAAGAACCGATCAAAAAGTTCGAAGAGAAAAACGGCGTCAAAGTCGAATTGACAATCGTTCCGATCGCGGATTATCCAACAAAATTAAAACCGGCACTTGAGAGCGGCGTCGGCGCACCGGATATCTTCACAGGTGAGATTGCCTTCTTAAAACAATGGGTGGATGCCGGCTATTGGGCGAACCTCTCAGAAAAACCGTTTAACGCAGGCGAAGTTAAAGATGACTATATCCCGTATGTCTATGACATGGGGAAAGACAAAGATGGTAACGTCCGTGCCCTGTCATGGCAAACGACACCAGGTGGCGTCTACTACAAACGAAGCATCGCGAAAAAAGTCCTCGGCACAGATGATCCAAAAGAAATCGGTGCGATGATGAACTCGATGGACGGCGTCTTCGAAGTCGCTGAGAAGATGAAAGGCAAAGGCTACAAAATGTTCCCGGATGAAGGATCAATCCGTTGGTTCGCACAAGGCAATGAGCCGCAAGCCTGGGTCAACGACAAACAAGAACTCGTCGTGACAGAAGACAAGAAAAACTACATGGATTACGCAAAAGAATTACGGACAAAACAATACACAGCACTTGCGCCGGAATGGTCTCCATCATGGTTCGCCGGGATGGACAAGCCGGTTAAAGTCAAAGAAAACGGCAAAGAAACCGAAACAGAAATCTTCTCATATGTCCTTCCAACATGGGGCTTACACAGTGTCTTAAAAGAAAATGCAAAAAAATCAGCGGGTGACTGGGCTGTCACAAGCGGACCGAGCCCATACTTCTGGGGCGGTACATGGTTAGGTGTCTACAAAGATTCGAAGAAACAAAAACTTGCGTATGATTTCGTTAAGATGATGACGCAAGACGAAGAGTTCCTGACAGAATGGGCGAAAGAAACAGGGGACGTCCTCGCTTACAAACCGGTTACGGACAAAATCAAAACCGACTTCAAAGATGAGTTCCTCGGCGGACAGAACAACTACGAGTTCTTCCTCGATCAAGCAGACAAGATCACACCGGGAATCGTGACGAAGTACGACCAACAGCTCGACACATTGTACGGTGCATCAGTCATGGAATATGTCCAAGGCAAAAAGTCGAAAGACGAAGCACTTGCTGAATTCTACAAAAAAGTCAAAAATGCGTATCCGGACGTTAAAGTACCGGAATAAGGAGTTTAGGTGGGGCGATCCTCGCTTCACCTTTTCTTATTTAAGAAAGGGGTTTGACCTGTGAAAAAACTTGATCGCCATGGTTATCTGTTCATTGCACCGTTTTGGATCGTTTTCTTGATCTTCAGCATCTATCCGGTTGCTTTGACGTTCTATTACAGTTTTACGAACTACACAGGCGCAGAAGGCGAACAACTCGTCGGACTCGCGAACTATACGCGTTTGCTTGGGGATACGTACTTCATTGAAGCATTCTTCAATACGATCAAGATTTGGGGACTGAACTTCATCCTGCAAATCGGGGGAGCGTTGATGCTCGCCTTACTGTTCTCGGATTTACAGCTTAAGCTGAAAGGTCTCGCCTTTTTCCGCGCGACATTCTACTTGCCGAACTTGATCACGATCAGCTCGGTTGCCTTGCTGTTCGGTATCCTGCTCGACTGGCAGCACGGTTCACTGAACATGATGTTACTCAAAATCGGCATCATCTCAGAGCCGATCAACTGGTTGACGCAACCGGTCACAGCACAGATTTCCGTCTCCCTCATCCTGACCTGGATGTGGCTCGGTCACTCGTTCATCGTTGTCATGGCCGGCGTATCCGGTATCTCGAAGGATTATTTCGAAGCGGCACTGATTGACGGTGCGACACGCTGGCAAATCTTCTCGCGGATTACGTTACCGCTCTTAAAACCAATCCTGCTCTACATCATGATCACGTCACTGATCGGCGGACTGCAATTGTTCGATTTACCGATGTTGATCACGGACGGTGTCGGTGCGCCGGATGGTGCCCTGAACACGATGGTGCTTTATCTCTACAACCAAGCCTTTAAGTACAATAACTATGGCTACGCCGCTGCTGTCGCATACGGATTGTTTGCCATTACACTCGTCTTTTCAATCATCGTCTTCAAAGGGATGTTCCGAAAAGAACGTTCACCGAAAGGAGCCTGACCGATGGAACGAAATGCAGAAGCACGTCGGATCGTGCCACAAACGGAAGATCAACCGGATCGTTCAGAACGTCCGCTGAAGCTGACACCACCGCCGAAACAAAAAAAAGCCTGGTTCGGCAAGAGTGTCATCTATATCGCGCTCATTGCGTTGACAATCGCCTGTATCATTCCGTTCTTGATGATGATCATTAACGCGACCCGCTCGAACGAAGAAGTGTTATCCGGTTTCTCATTGATTCCAGGCAACTCGCTCGCTGAAAACTATGCCGCCTTAAGTTCATACGTCAACATCTGGTCCGGCTTTAAAAACAGTCTCATCATCGCCGTTCTCGTGACCGTCTTATCGGGTTACTTCTCGGCGATGACAGCATTCGGATTTGCGTTTTACCAGTTCAAAGGAAAAAATGTCCTGTTCGTCTTCATGCTCGTCATGATGATGATTCCGGGCCAACTCGGATTGATTGGATTTTACGAACTCAGCAAGAACTTAGGTCTACTCGACAGCTTCATCCCGTTGATCGTGCCGGCGATTGCCAGTCCGTTCACGGTGTTCTTTGTCCGTCAGTACCTGCAGACGGTCATGCACCCAAGTTTGATTGAAGCAGCACGGATGGATGGTGCGAGCGAAATGCGTATCTTCCATACGATTGCCTTGCCGATGATGATGCCGGCAATCGCGACGATGTCGATCTTTACGTTCATCGGTTCATGGAACAACTACATCATGCCGCTCGTCCTGCTGTTCTCACCGGAAAAGTATACGTTACCGGTCTTGATGGGCTTCCTCAAAGGATCACAAGTTGCAGAAAATCTTGGCTCACTCTATCTCGGAATCGCGATTTCCGTCGTACCGATCATGATTGCTTTCCTGTTCCTCTCGAAATACATCGTCAGCAGCATCTCAGCTGGTGCCGTCAAAGAATAAACTGTTAAAGGAGCTTACATCTATGAAATTTGCACCGAACTTCGTCTTCGGGACGGCGACGTCCTCGTACCAAATCGAAGGCGCACACGACGAGGGTGGCCGTACCCCGTCGATCTGGGATACATTCTGCGATACGGACGGAAAAGTTTTCGAAAAACATAACGGGGATGTCGCCTGCGACCATTACCACCGGTTTGAAGAAGATATCCAGCACATCAAACAGTTAGGCGTCGACACGTACCGCTTCTCGATTGCCTGGCCACGGATCTTCCCGAGTAAAGGGCAGTTTAATCCGGAAGGCATGGCGTTTTACAAGACACTGGCAACACGTCTGCAGGAAGAAGGCATCAAACCGGCTGTCACACTCTACCACTGGGATCTTCCGGTCTGGGCGTACGACGAAGGCGGCTGGGTCAACCGTGACTCGGTCGACTGGTTCCTCGACTTCGCCCGTGTCTGCTTCGAAGAGCTCGACGGGATCGTCGACTCATGGATCACGCACAACGAACCATGGTGTGCCGGCTTCCTGAGCTACCACCTCGGACAACACGCACCGGGACATACGGATATGAACGAAGCTGTCCGTGCCGTCCACCACATGCTGTTGTCACACGGAAAAGCGGTCGAGATGCTAAAAGGAGAGTTCAACTCAGCGACACCGATCGGCATCACGTTGAACTTGGCACCGAAGTACGCGAAGACGGATTCTGTTAATGATCAGATTGCAATGAACAATGCGGACGGTTATGCGAATCGCTGGTTCCTTGACCCGATCTTCAAAGGACAATATCCAGTCGACATGATGAACCTGTTCTCGAAATACGTCCATACGTACGACTTCATCCACGCGGGAGACCTCGCGACGATCTCGACGCCGTGTGATTTCTTCGGGATCAACTTCTACAGCCGCAACCTGGTCGAGTTCAGTGCAGCGAGTGACTTCTTACACAAAGACGCCTATTCGGATTATGACAAGACCGGCATGGGCTGGGATATTGCACCAAGTGAATTCAAGGACTTGATCCGCCGTCTACGTGCCGAGTATACGGACTTACCGATCTTTATCACGGAAAACGGCGCTGCGTTTGACGATCAGCTCGTCGACGGACAGATTCACGATCAAAACCGGATCGATTACGTCGAACAGCATTTGCAAGCCGTGTCTGACTTGAACGACGAAGGCATGAATATTGCCGGTTATTATCTCTGGTCGCTGCTCGACAACTTCGAATGGAGTTTCGGCTACGACAAACGATTCGGCATCATCTACGTTGATTTCGATACACAGGAACGAATCTGGAAAGACAGCGCGCATTGGTATGCGAATGTCATCCGGACGCATAAGGCAGCACTTCCGCAAGAAGCGTAACGTCGTCGAACAGGCAAGGTCGAATTGATCGTCTTGCCTGTTTTTTTCATTAAGAAGGAGGAATTACAGATGAAGAAATGGCTCGCAGTTGCCCTCGGAACGGGACTCGTCCTGTCATACGCCGGGACCGGTCATGCCGAGAGGGCGGACAAAAAAGATAATACGAAATGGAAAATGGTCTGGTCCGATGAATTCACGAAACAACAGCTCGACCGGACGAAGTGGACGTATGATACCGGGAACTGGATTGTGGATCAAAATGGAAGCGCTATCAGTCCGGGCTGGGGCAACAACGAAAAACAATACTACACGGACAAAACCGATAATTCCTTTATCCGGGACGGCAAACTTGTCATCCGGGCTCAGGAAGAAAAAACAACGGATGCCCTCGGAACGTACGACTATACATCAGCCAAACTGAAGACAAAAGGCTTATTCAGCAAGACATACGGCCGTTATGAAATCAAAGCGAAACTGCCGACCGGCAAAGGATTATGGCCGGCGTTCTGGATGTTGCCGGAACAGGACAAGTACGGCGCCTGGGCCTCGTCCGGTGAAATTGATGTCATGGAAGCCTGGGGCAGTCAGCCGGATAAAGTTGCCGGGACGATCCACTATGGCGAAAACTGGCCGAACAATAAATACACCGGCAAGGACTACCACTTCCCAGACGGCGGACGGATTGACCAGTGGCATACGTATGCGGTCGAGTGGGAGCCGGGCGAATTGCGCTGGTACGTCGACGGCAACCTCTATCAAACACAAAACGACTGGTACAGCAAAGGCAAAAACACAGCAACCAACTACAGTTATCCGGCACCATTCGACCAAAACTTCTATCTCGTGATGAATCTCGCGGTCGGCGGCTGGTTTGACGGTGAAGTCGACGCGACGACGAAGTTCCCGGCTGAAATGGAAGTCGACTATGTCCGCGTCTATGATTTACAGAACCGCGACTATCGCGAACCGGTCGAGCCGGTCTATGAAGACGTGACGTTACCAGACGGCGCGAAACAACCTTTAGAAGACGGCAACCTCGTTTATGATCAGGCGTACGAAAAAGCCATCAAGACGATCTCTGACGGGGCGCAAGTCCTTGACCCAACGTACTGGAATTATGTGACGTTACCGGACTTCGGCGGCAAGGGATCGGTCAACGTGACGGAGCAGGACGGCACCCGCTTTGCAAATGTCACGATCGACCAACCGGGTGTCCAGAACTATGCCCACCAGTTGATTCAAAAGATTTCCCTCGCTCAAGGCGGACGCTATGAAGTCAGCTTTGACGCCAGCAGTGAAGAAGCACGGACCATCGTCGCGAAAGTCGGCGGCGGGGCAGAACGCGGTTATACGAAATACTCGAATGAAGAAGTCATCGATTTGACCCCAACCGTCAAACGGCATACGTTCATATTCGACATGGCAGCAGAAACGGATCTTGCGGCACGCCTCGAGTTTAACCTCGGTCTCGCTAAAGCCGGCGTTAAAATCGGCAATGTCCGTGTCGAACAGGTACCGCGCGGTGAAATCGATGAAACGGCAACGAAACCAGCCTTACCGGACGGCAATCAGATTTACAACGGCACGTTTGACCAAGGCGCGATGGATCGTCTGACGTACTGGCAGTTTGATGCCGGTCAGACCAAAGGCACGGGAACCGTTGATCCGGTGACACGTGACTTTACGTTCAAGACGAATCCGTCAAAAGGACAACCGGCGACTTTGACACAAGAAGGTGTCCAGTTGAAAGAAAACCATCAGTACGTCCTGCGTTTTAAAATGAAAGCCGAACGGATCAAAGAACTGCAAGTCAAGCTGACGAATGCGGACGGAACGGTTTCTTATCTGCCGACGCATGACGTGCCGGTGACAAAAGCGGCAATGACAGTCGAAGTACCGTTTACGATGACACAAGCGACTGATTTGAACAGCCGACTCCAGTTCAATTTCGGGACGGAAAAAGGTGAAGTGACACTGGATGACGTGGAGCTGGCTGATGTCACACCGGTCGAAGTCGACCGGTCGCCGCTCAAAAACGGTTCGTTTGCGGACGGACTGAACTTCTGGAGTTCGTATGTCCATTATGACGCGCAAGCCGTCGTTTCGAACGTCAATGACGCAGCGAAACTGGCCATCGTATCAGAAGGACAGGAACCATGGAGCGTCCTGCTTGAGCAAGGTAACTTACAGCTTGTCAAAGGGCAGACGTACCAACTGACGTTTAAAGCATCGTCAACGGTCGCCCGACCACTTGAAGTGACCGTTGAAAACGCAGCGTATACACGTTACTTCAGTGAAATCGTCGAACTCGGCACGGAAGCAAAAACATATCAGTTTGACTTTACGCTTGGTCAGGATGATACAGCCGGACTGAAATTCCTGCTTGGAAAGGCAACCGGTTCACCGTTCGCGGCACATGACGTGACGATTGATGATGTGAAGTTAGAAGTAAAGTAAGAGAACACGGAATCAAGAATAAAAGCATCCAGGACTACCCTCGTTTTGATGTACGAGGAGAACCTGGATGTTTTATTTTTTTGTGTTAAAAGGGATTTAAAACCAATTAAGAGAATATGACACTAATACAATTTCATACTTAGGAGGAACACCCTCATGGTTCGTTCGACAAAACAGTATATCGTTTTATTTGTCATGCTTTTGCTTGCGACAATCGGTGTCAATGCCTGGCCGGCAAGTATTCATCCCGACGGTACGATTGGTCTGCTTCAAATCGTGTCTTCGCTTGTCTGGCTGGTCTTTTTAATTGGTTCGGTAATGCTCGTCCGCGAAGAAAAGACGCTTTTGTTTGTGTTCTATTATCTAAGCTTCGGGTTTGTTGCCGGCACCGTCGTCTATTTAGTCACGTTCTTTGAGCGGTATTGGTTAGGTGAGCTTTGGTTTGATCTCGTCTCCGGCATTCAATATCCGTTTTATTATTTATTTGCGGTTCCGCTGTTTGGGTTCAATGCCTGGTTGGATGTTTCGTACGGACAGTTTGCGCTGTTTGCCGGGTTTGCCTATATCGTGCTGGCGATTGGCGTAAGTGTCCGATCCAAAAAATTAGAGGCGAAGCGGTTACGGTACTGACAATCGTTTGACTGTATTCAGTGGTTTGTCTCTAAAAGCGCGGCGTGACGCGCTTTTTTTTGGAGTTCGAGAAACGCTCAATGACGTTTCGGGATGAGCTGATGATGTAATATAGATTCAATTAAGGCGACTGTCTCAAACGTTGCTGTGTAATCAACCGTTTCGTGTTCGGTATGTTCATGCATGTATCCGACAGACAGATTAACAGACGGGATACCCAAATCGGCAAACACCTTTGCATCACTCGATCCGCCGTTCGTGGTCGTCTGCCAATCAGGCATTCCGGCGAGGTGCCCGGCTTCTTCAAACAACAAACCGAATTCGGGTGAACAGAACGGAGTATGATTTCTGCAGGCTGTGACGATATCACGCGTTCCCCGGCGGTCGACGACGATGGCAGCATCCACATCTTGAATGAAAGCGGGGGCGATGCCTTCCGCACCGCGACATCCGATTTCTTCCTGAACGGTAAAAGCGAGTTTCAGGGTGCCGGAAAAGTTTGTATTTTGCACACGATCGACGACTTCGAGAATCGCCGTGATGCCGGCTCGATCATCTGCTCCGAGGGTACCGCTTGAGCTGCGCAGTGTCGTCCCGTCTTCGAGGATGGTCCGGTGTTCGTCCTTTAATTCAAACGTGTCCATATGAGCCGACAGCAGCACGGTCGGTCCGACACCACACTGGATCGTCGCTAAAACATTTCCTTGCTTATCGGTATACAGGAAATCCGTGCTGGATCTTAAGTGATTGCGGAGATGCATCGCGACCAGTCGCTCCCGTTTGCTGACACCCGGAATTTCAAGCCATGTCAGAAACCGGTGTTTAAATTGTTCGAGTTGTAAGGTGCGAAGATAACTCCGGTCTTCGGACAACCGGTAAAGACGCTCCGCTAAGGATAATAAAGAAGAAAGTCCACTTCTCCGGTAATCGAGTTGTAACGTCAGACGCGTCAAATGCATGGTCATTTGGTGCGGCAACGCAAGGTTAAGCAGCTGCCACTGTTCAAGGGACGGAAGTTGTTTTAACGTAACGGAAGCCCGTCCGCGGCCATGTCCGTCGCAACAAGACAACGTCGCGATGTCAAGGGCGTTCAGCCAACGGACGATGCCCCGGATGTATGGATCAAAGGATTGATAAGGCAAGTCATTCGTCGAGGGATCAAGCATCGCTTCACGACCGGGTAAGTCTTTGAAAGGGACCTGCTGAATCCACTCCATCAGCCGGCGGTCGCTCCAGTCCTCAGTTGAATGTTGTAAAATAGAGTCAGTCAAACAGGCGACGTGTGTTTTGCTGAATCGGTCTTTCCGGTTTAGGCCGTGTCGTGCTAAAAGAATCGTTGAATTAGTCATTTCAAACAGCTCCTTGTTTTGTAAGTTGTTTTTAGTTTAGCAAGGGAGCTGTGACAGGCTGTCACACGTCAAAAATGAAGGAGTCACAGGGAATGGAACTGTCAGGATATTTGGAAGCGCAACGAATCCGCCGGGAATTACCGAACGAAACCCAAGAGGAACGGGCTATCAAGCGTCAAGCACACCTTGACTTACTTGTTCGTCAGGCAGAATTCTACAAGCTGTCGGACACTCCGGATTATCGTCAGGCTAAAAGGTGGTTACTGGACGCCATTAAAATGGAGAAACATCATCCGATTGCAAATTACCGATTAGGTTATATTTTGTATCGTGAACGTGAGTATGAACAAGCTGCCTATCATTTAAAAATAGCAGTTGATGGAACACGGACAGACATCTTAAGTGATACACAACTGATCTTAGCGAATATCTTTCTCGTGAATTGTGGAGTGGCGATAACACGGGAGGCGTTACAAAAGCTTGAAGATTTGGAATCGCAAATCGAAGGTGATATCGATCAAATACGAATTGACCGTTATCGCGCAGAAATGATCGTGCAGGATGAGTATGTACTGGACCGAATCTACTACCGGAAAATCTCGGCAGATCGTGAAACGATTATCAATGAAGAAACGTTTCATGAGACGAAACCGGAGAAGGGTGAACTATTACTAAAAAGTTCGGATGCCGGGAAAATGTTACATGTAGCCGGTCAATCAAGTGAGATGTTAAATCAACATATGTTTTTGACCCTTGTATTGTTAAATCAATCCGTGTTTCAGACGTATCCCGTCCTGCAAGCTGCCTTGTCTGAGCTAAGTGGACAAGATATCACGTATGACCATATGCGGCAGTTGATTCGAAGAGTCCGTGAACGTTTTGGAAAGCTTGATCTGATTGAAGCGACAGCAGTGATGCTTCCGGAATCACCACGTTCTGTCCAAGGATTTCGAATTCATCCGAACTGGGCGGTGACCATCCTTTGTCGAGCGGATGATTTTATTTCAAAATAAGCAATTCTACAATTACATTACTAAGAAAACTCTATGAAAAAGACAGAATGGTTTTAGATAAACCAAACTGCAATTTCATAGAGTTTTTTTGAAATACATATAAAGTTAGATTATCGCTCGCAAGCAAAATTGTCTTTATCCCGATCCATTTTTGATTGGTAAGCGGGGTGAGTTGAGGGAACACCATTTGGATAGACCTGGGTCAGTTCTGTACAGTTCGCAAAGGATGCATTAGCTCTGGCTTTAGCGTCAGCTCTGGCTTTAGCGTCAGCTCTGGCTTTAGCATCAGCTTTGACTTTAGCATCAGCTTTGGCTTTAGCGTCAGCTCTGGCTTTAGCGTCAGCTCTGGCTTTAGCGTCAGCTCTGGCTTTAGCGTCAGCTCTGGCTTTAGCATCAGCTTTCGCTTTGGCATCAGCTTTCGCTTTAGCATCAGCTTTCGCTTTGGCATCAGCTTTCGCTTTGGCATCAGCTTTCGCTTTGGCATCAGCTTTCGCTTTGGCATCAGCTTTCGCTTTGGCATCAGCTTTCGCTTTGGCATCAGCTTTCGCTTTAGCATCAGCTTTTGCTTTAGCATCAGCTTTTGCTTTAGCATCAGCTTTTGCTTTAGCATCAGCTTTTGCTTTAGCATCAGCCTTTGCTTTAGCGTCAGCTCTGGCTTTTGCTTTAGCATCAGCTTTTGCTTTAGCATCGGCTTTTGCTTTAGCATCGGCTTTTGCTTTAGCATCGGCTTTTGCTTTAGCATCGGCTTTGGCTTTAGCATCAGCTTTCGCCTTATCCTCTTCCTTTGCGTTATCGTCGTCTTGCTCAGTCGTTACTTTATCTATATCTGGTTCATCAGGTTTTTGAACTTTAGCCGGAGTAACAGATTTTGAAAGCGTATTTGGAGCTTTGGTTTCAGCGAGATCCGTATCAGGTGACTCATACCCGAAAACGATTATGGCAAATAGTGTAGTAAGTATCATCAAAAGTAAGGGACGTTTCACAACGAATTTTTTATTGCGAATTTTTTGGAAGAATTGATAAGCAAAAAACAAACTGACTACAAATAAAATACTGGAGAAAACTAAAGTATCGGTAACAGAAAGGGCTAGCAACAAGAGGATAAATAAGGTGATAAGGACTCCTATCGATACAAGAAAAACCTTTTTCATCTTGCTTCACTCCTTTTATATTTTATTATTTAAAATATAACATATTATAAAAAAATGGTAATCAGATTTTTAAAATATAAGTAAAAACCTGCTATAAATAAGTAAACGTTGAAAATGAGACATATATTTTAAAAAATCCTCTATAATTAAATTATCGCTAAAATTTGGTATTTTAAAAACGAGGAGGAATGGATATGAACAAAGCAGTAAAACTCATCATGACAGGTGTACTCAGCCTTTCTTTGATCAGCGTGACGTCAGCTGAAAGCCATGCGGCAACAAAAGCGAAGGCATTCAAGAACTGTACGGAGATGCAGAAGAAGTACAAAGGCGGCGTTTCGAAGAAAGCTGGACTTAAAAACCGGACAGGATACGACAAAAAAGGTAAAGCTATCTATAAAGAAACGAAATACAAAGCGTATGTCAGCTTAGCAACGTACAAACTTAATACGAAAAGCGATCGTGACAAAGACGGTATCGCCTGCGAACGCTAAAAAAAGACCCGCTTCCGATTTTTTCGGAAAGCGGGTCTTCGTCTGTTTAGTTGAAGTTTTTCTTGAGGAAGTCTGTGACTTCTTCCGGTGTTTTTGCGTTGGCACTGTGCAAGTGACCCAGTTTCTCGTTGTTTTGGAAGACGAGTAAGCTTGGAATCCCCATGACGACATTGTCTGATGCGATTTCCGGGAATTCATCTTTGTCGATCGTATAGATCGGCAGTTCGCTGAATTGTGATTCGACGTCCGGCATAAAGTAGTCCATCCGTTTACAGTCCGGGCACCAGTCGGCTTCGAACTTGATAATGACCGGTGTTTCGCTTGCGATTAACTCTTTGAATGTATCTTCACTCTTAATGTAGTTACTCATGTGTTAGTTCCCCCTGTTGTTGGTGTGTATCTTTAGTCTACTGATTCCAAGCACAAGATGCACGGATTATGATTGAAGAAGGTCCGCGTTCTGCAAAAATGTTGTAGAAGAAAATAACTAAAGTATGCGCAAATTGCACAAGAAGCATCAATAAACGATTAAATATGATTTGCCTTAAGTAAAAACTATTGGTCTTTTGTTAATTAACTAGTTTTAAGCAAAATGATTTCTATAGACCCACTTGATTTTGACCTGTTACGATGAGGTTTGCTAATCGACAGAGCGAGTGGGGGCGACAGAAATGGATCAGCAAAAATATGATAATTTAAAGCTTGGTGAGCGTGGTGCGATCATTAGTATCATTGCCTATATTGTTTTATCAATTGTTAAATTGGTTGTCGGCTACACGGCGGATTCAGCGGCGTTACGAGCGGATGGTTTAAACAATACGACCGATATCATCGCGTCGATTGCCGTCTTGATCGGGTTACGAATTTCAAGACGTCCGGCAGATGACAACCATAAATACGGACACTGGAAAAGTGAGACGATTGCCTCGATGGTCGCTTCCTTCATTATGATGGCTGTCGGACTACAGGTCTTGATCGATACCGTTTCCACGTTGTTCGAAGGAAAACAGGAGTCACCGGATATCGTCGCGGCTTATGTCGGAATCGGTTCCGCTGTCGTGATGTATTTCGTCTATCGTTACAACCGGAATCTGTCACGGAAAATTAACAGCAAGGCCGTCATGGCAGCGGCGAAAGATAACTTATCCGATGCCTGGGTCAGTATCGGAACAACGATCGGGATTATCGGTTCCCAGTTCGGGATGCCGTGGCTCGATATTGTAACAGCGATTGTCGTCGGATTCTTAATCTGTAAAACGGCGTGGGATATCTTCTCGGAAGCCTCCCACGAATTGTCGGATGGGTTTGATGAACAGAAGCTGAAGATGTATGAAGATGTGATTTTTGATTTAGAAGGCGTCAAAGGAATCAAGTCGATCAAGGGACGGAATTATGGAAATAATGAAGTCGTGGATGTCGTGATTCTCGTCAACTCGCAATTGAACGTCCATCAAGCACATGATATCGCGACGAAAGTCGAAGATACGTTGACGGATGAATATGGTGTCTATGATATTCATGTCCACGTTGAGCCGGAATGAGTTTCTGCCGAACTGATCAGGCTGAACAACCATTTAACAGTCCAATTTCGATTGGACTTTTTTTTATGGAATTCCTAAAAAAACTATGTGCATTTTCACATTGTTTCTGCGTTGACATTCAGTCTAAATGGGCGTATTTTAGTTTACATAGGTAATCGTTCGATATGGAACGATTCAATATGGAACATGGAGGTGGAAGGATGGAAACAGAGCAAAAAGAGCCGGTTCGTTCAACGGCCATGATGCAGTCGTTTTGGAATGTGCAGCGTCATCTTGTCCGCGCGGCGCATCAGACAGCGCAGGAAAATGGACTCAGTTTACCGCAATTTCACAGCTTGATGACGATTGCCCCACGAAGCCCGATTACACAAAAGGAACTGGCCGTGCATACGCATTTACCGAAAAGCACGCTCAGTCAATCGATAGAAGGATTGGTGCAGTCGGAGTGGGTCATCCGGGAAACGAATCCGGACAACCGGCGGGAAGTCGTCTTACGTTTGAGTGATCACGGACGGCAATTCGTCGAGACGATCAAACGGCAGGAAGCGGGGATGCAACAACGGCTCGAGCAGGTCCTCGATCAGATTGACCCTGCTGTTTTTGAACAGATGTTGCAGACGCATGCGCAGATTGCAGAAGGACTAAAAGAAATTTTGGCACCAGGAAACGGAGGCTGTACAGATGATTAAGTTACTCAAAAATCTGACGACCTATAAATGGGCAGTCTTGGCCGTCTTGATCCTTGTCTTCGCCCAGTCGATGTCGGATTTATACTTACCGACTTTGATGGCCGACATCATTGACAAAGGGGTCGTGACAGGGGATACGGCGTACATTTGGAAAATCGGGGCTGTCATGCTCGGGATTACCGGACTTGGCGCACTCGCGGCGATTGCTGCCAGTTATTATTCTTCGAAAGCCGCGATGGGACTTGGCCGCGACATCCGCCGAAAAGTCTTTAACCACGTCGAACGCTTTACGTTACAGGAGTTTGATCAAGTCGGAACGGCTTCATTGATCACACGGACGACAAACGATATCACCCAAGTCCAGCAGGTCGTCATCATGATGCTCCGGATGGTCGTCAGTGCGCCGATCATGTTCGTCGGTGGACTGATCATGGCAGTTTCGAAAGATGCTAAATTATCACTTGTCATCGTTGCGGCGATGCCGGTGTTGGTCGTCTCGATTCTGTTGATTCTCTGGAAAGGAGTCCCGTTGTTCGGCCAAGTCCAAAAACGGCTTGACCGCTTGAATCTCGTTTTACGGGAAAATCTGACCGGGATTCGTGTCATCCGGGCCTTTAACCGGGAATCCCAGGAGAAAGTCCGGTTAACAAAAGCAAATGCGGATTTAACGGATGTCTCGATCAAGGTCAATAAAATCATGGCCTTTTTGATGCCGGTCATGATGCTCGTGATGAACTTGACGGTTGTTGGTGTCATCTGGTTCGGCGGTATCCGGATTAACAACGGCGGAATGCAGATCGGAGATTTGATGGCGTTCATTCAATACGTCATGCAAATCATGTTTGCCCTCGTCATGGCGTCTGTCATGTTCGTCATGATTCCCCGGGCGGCGGTCTCAGCGAAACGGATTAATGAAGTCCTCGAGATGGAGCCGACGATGGTCGACGCCGGAACCGCTTCTGCGGATAAAGAACGCGGCACGCTTGTCTTTGACGGGGTGACGTTCAGCTATCCGGGAGCCGAGGCACCGGTCTTATCGGATATCAGTTTTACCGCCCGACCGGGTGAAATCACGGCCGTCATCGGCGGAACCGGTTCCGGGAAATCAACGCTCGTCAATTTGATTCCGCGCTTTTATGACGTGACGGCTGGCAGTATCCAAGTCAACGGGGTCGACAGTCAAGCCGTCCCGCAGGAAGAATTACGTTCGAAAATCGGCTTTGTCCCGCAAAAAGCGTTGCTGTTTACAGGGACGATTGCGGATAACATCCGGTTCGGGAAAGAGGACGCGACGGACGAAGAAATCCGGCATGCGGCGCGCGTCGCTCAAGCGACAGATTTTATTGAACGGATGCCAGACCGGTATGACTCAATGATTGAACAAGGGGGATCGAACGTCTCCGGTGGTCAAAAACAACGGCTGTCGATTGCCCGGGCGCTGGTCCGCAAACCGGACATTTATGTTTTTGACGACAGCTTCTCGGCGCTTGACTTTAAAACGGATGCAACGTTACGGAAAGCCTTGAAGCAGGAAACCGAGGACGCGACCGTCCTGATCGTCGCCCAGCGCGTCAGCACCGTCATGGACGCCGATCAAATCATCGTCCTCGAAGAAGGACGTGTGGCCGGCATCGGAACGCATGATGAACTGTATGAAACTAACGACGTCTATCAGGAAATCGTCAAATCCCAACTGTCAGAGGAGGAGATCGCATGAGTACAAGTACAACAAAACGTCCTGCCGGTGGTCCTCCAGGTGGACCGGGTGGTGGTCCCGGCGGCGGGAACATGATGATGATGGGCGAAAAACCAAAAAACTTTAAAGCGACGTTCCGACGGTTGCTCGGTTATCTGAAACCACGCCGGAACGCTCTCATCGCTGTCTTTGTGGCAGCTATTCTCAGTACGATCTTCATGATTGCCGGACCGAAAATCATGGGGACGGCGATCACGGAACTGTTTGAAGGGGCATACGCCAAGTTCCAGGGCGTACCGGGAGCAGCAATCGACTTTACGAAAATCGGACAGATCCTGTTGCTGCTCGCCGGACTGTATGTCATCAGCAGTCTGTTCAGTTACCTGCAACAGTATCTGATGTCGGGGATTGCGCAAAAAACCGTCTATGATTTACGGGAAGATGTCAATCAGAAGCTTGAACGGTTACCGCTCAAGTATTACGATGGCCGGCCGAACGGAGAGACACTCAGCCGGGTCACGAATGACATCGATACGATCGGGAGTACGTTACAACAAAGCGTGACGTCGTTCATCACGTCAATCGTGACGATTGTCGGGATCTTAATCATGATGCTGACAATCAGTCCGCTGTTGACGTTGATTTCGCTCGTCTCGTTACCGATCTCGATTTTTGCGATTCGTCCGATTTTGAAACGGTCGCAAAAATACTTTGCCGATCAACAACGGACACTCGGACAACTGAATGGTCATGTCGAAGAGATGTATACCGGTCATCCGGTCGTCAAAGCGTTTGGTCATGAGCGCAGAGCGGTCGAACAGTTTGATGCAGTTAATGAAGAATTATATGAAGCGGGACGAAAAGCCCAGTTTATTTCCGGAATCATCATGCCGATGATGATGTTCATCGGGAACATCAGCTATGTCCTGATCAGTGTCGTCGGCGGGATTTTAGTCACCCAGCGCAGCATCTCGATCGGGGACATTCAGGCGTTCATCACCTATACACGCCAATTCACACAACCGATCACACAAACGGCTAATATCGCGAACATCGTTCAGTCGACGGTCGCCGCTGCCGAACGGGTCTTTGAGTTGTTGGATGAAGAAGAGGAAGTCAAGGAAGTAACGACGCATCACTTAACAAAAGCCGACGGAGCCGTTGCGTTCGAGCATGTCGACTTCGGTTACGGCGAACAGCTGTTGATTGAAGACATGAACATCGATGTCAAACCGGGACAAACGGTGGCGATCGTCGGTCCGACCGGTGCCGGGAAAACAACGCTGATCAATCTGTTGATGCGCTTTTATGAGTTGAATCGTGGTGTCATCCGGATTGACGGGATCGATACACGGAAGATGTCACGCGAAGATTTACGGACGACGTTCGGCATGGTCCTGCAGGATACGTGGCTCTTTAACGGTACGATCCGTGACAATCTCGCGTACGGAAAAACCGGGGCAACAGAAGACGACATCGTCGAAGCCGCGAAAACAGCCCATGCCGATCACTTCATCCGGACTTTGCCGGACGGTTACGATACTGTCTTAAATGAAGAAGCATCGAATATCTCACAAGGGCAAAAGCAACTGTTGACGATTGCCCGGGCGGTCCTCGCCGATCCGCCAATCATGATTCTCGATGAAGCAACGTCAAGTGTCGATACGCGGACGGAAATATTTATTCAACAGGCGATGAAACGATTGATGGAAGGACGGACAAGTTTCGTCATCGCCCATCGTCTGTCGACGATTAAAGATGCGGATTTGATTTTGGTCATGGATCAAGGGCGGGTCATTGAACAGGGCACACATGAAGCCTTGCTCGAAGCGAACGGCTTTTATGCCGATCTTTACAACAGTCAGTTCTCGGAAAAAGAAGTCGTGTAACAGCAGCTGATTTCAACTGCAAACAAATCAACGGCAGCATCCTGATGCGGATGCTGTCTTTTTTTGAATCTTTTTTCTTGCACTCATATACCTAATGGGGTATATTAATGGCAGAAACTTATTCAGTAAAGGAGCCAACAAGATGAAAAACATGTCAACAAACGAATTAGAACAGGTACTGCAAGACGACAAAACGATTCAACTGATTGATGTCCGCGAAACGGATGAATACGCAGGCGGTCATATCCGGCAGGCCAAAAATCTTCCGTTATCCGAACTGTCAGAGCGGACGGATGAATTGGATGCAGGACGGCCGTTACATGTCATCTGCTTGTCCGGGGGACGCAGCATGAACGCTTCAATGTATTTGGAACAGGCCGGTTTTGACGTCACGAACGTAGACGGCGGCATGATGAGCTGGGAAGGCGACATTACGAAATAATTCATTTCAACAATTTGAGGGGGAACTTCCATGTTATTACGTTACTTTTACGATGAAAAATTAGCACAAGCTTCTTATATGGTCGGTTGTCAGATGACGGGTGAAGCGATTGTCATTGATCCGTCGCGTGACATCGAAGGATATCTCAAAGAAGCGGCAAAAGAAGGATTACACATCGTCGCGACAGCGGAAACGCATATCCATGCGGATTTTGTATCCGGCACACGGGAATTTGCTGAACGGTTTGATACGACGGCTTATCTGTCTGACGAGGGTGATGCCGACTGGAAATACGAATTTGCAGCTGACATCGAAGCGAAACTTGTGACGGATGGAAATCGTTTTAAAGTAGGGAACGTGACATTTGAAGTCATGCACACGCCGGGACATACGCCGGAACATGTCTCATTTTTACTGTATGACCGCGATCAAACGGTTCCGATGGGCATTTTTACAGGAGACTTTGTTTTTGTAGGCGACATCGGTCGCCCGGATTTACTCGAAGAAGCAGCCGGTATTCAAGGGACGACGGCTGTCGGCGCAAAACAGATGTTTGCGTCACTGAAACGGTTCAAAGCATTACCGGATTTCGTGCAAGTCTGGCCGGGTCATGGAGCGGGCAGTGCCTGCGGGAAAGCACTCGGTGCGATTCCGACGACAACGGTCGGTTATGAAAAACAAACGAACTGGGCTCTCCAGGCAGAAGACGAAGCTGCATTTGTCAAAGAGTTGACGACGGATCAACCGGAGCCGCCGAACTATTTTGCGATGATGAAGCGGGTCAACAAAAAAGGAATTGTCGCCACACCTGCGCTTTCGAAACCACGGGTCGCCGATGCGACTGAACTGGAAACCCTTGTCGAAACGATACAGGTCGTCGATACACGTAACGGAAAAGTATTTGCCGCGGGACATGTACCAGGGACACTCAACATTCCGTACAACTCAAAATTCGTCACATGGGCCGGCTGGTTACTGGACTTTGATCACGATATTGCTGTGATTGCCGAGTCCCGTTTACTGGAAGAAATCCAGACCGATTTACAGTCGATCGGTCTCGACCGGTTTGTCACATTGGTGGATATAGCGGATTTGTCACCCGAACAATTGACGGAACAGTATCCGGACTGGAGTGCCGAACAAGCAATTGAAGCAGCGGAAGCCGGTGAGGTGTCTGTCCTCGATGTCCGCAATAAGACAGAATGGGACGCGGGTCATTATGAGCAGGCGAAGCGGATTTTACTCGGCAAATTGGCTTCCCGTTACGAAGAAATCCCGGTCGATCGTCCGGTCGCCGTCCACTGTGCATCCGGCGTCCGTTCCCGGATGGCAGTCAGTATCTTGCAATCACTCGGCATCAAGAACGTCATCAATATCGACGGCGGATATGCCGCACTTCAACCGGTTCTTGACCGGCAGGCTTTAGTGGAAAAATGACAGCACGATACTAAAACCCAATAGTTTTTCCAAAATGGATGGTTCTGATCAGAATCATCCATTTTTTTAATACTATTCACAAAATGCCACTTTCAGGTTAAAAGTGGTTTAGCAATTCCTTTAGCTGGGGAAATTAAAGAAGTGTCGGAAATATATTATTTAGAGATGAAGGAGTGTGGCAGGATGAACAACTTTTGGAACACGACGTCCTTTGACGTCAACGGGATTCTAGGGACTCTCGGAAATATTTTAGGAGCACTTATCGTCTTCTTGATTGGATGGCTGATTGCGAAACTGATCGCAAACGGTATTCAAAAAGCATTAGAAAAATCGGGTGTCGTTCATAAGTTGTCACCACAAAAAGAAGGTACACCACCACAAAAGAAAAAGTGGACGCCTGAAAAAATTATCGGGACAGTCATTTTCTGGGTCTTGATGGTATTTGTTCTAATCCTAGTCTTTAACATCTTGAACTTGAACATCATCGCAGGACCACTTGCGGATACGATGAGCACATTGCTCGCAGCGATCCCGAATATCCTGAAAGCAGCATTGATTCTTCTTCTCGCTTATGTCATCGCGGTTGTACTCCGCATGGTCATCGTCAAAGGCGGAACGAAGCTGATGTCGAACGAAAAAGTCCGTTCGAACAAAATGCTTCAAGGTCAAACGGATCTTTCAAGTTATCCGAAGATTGCAGGCGAAATCGTCTTCTATCTTGTCTTGTTATTGTTCCTACCGGGTGTACTTGGTGCACTTAACATCGAAAGTGTTTCTGAACCGTTCAGTCAATTACTCTCGTCGTTCCTTGGTTTCATTCCACGTCTGATTGCTGCAGCAGCGATCTTCTTCGTCGGATTCCTCGTTGCGAAAATCGTCCGCGATATCGTTACGAACTTCCTGCATGCAGTCGGTACAGACAAATTTGCTTCACGCTTCAACATCGGTACAAACGAACAAAAAGATACAAAATCACTTTCTTCAATCTTAGGGACAGTTGTCTTCATCCTGATCTTAATCCCGATCACGATTTCGGCACTTGACCAGCTCAACATCAAAGGCATCACAGGACCAGCCATCAACATGTTAAACGATGTTCTTGGTATGATTCCAAACATTATCGTCGGTATCGTCTTGATTCTTGTCGGTCTTTATGTCGGTCGTTTCGTTAAGAAATTCGTTGCAGACCTCTTGTCACGCCTCGGATTCAACAACTTAACACGCCACTTGAAAATCGGTAACTGGGATGCAAACAATGCATCGACATCACCATCATCAATCGTTGGATCACTTGTTGAAATCGTCATCGTCGTCCTGTTCGTCGTTGAAGCATTCAACTTAATCGGTCTCAACTTCATGGTTGATCTCGGTCGCGCAGTTCTTGCTTTCCTTCCAAGCGTCTTGACAGCGATCATCATCTTGGCCATCGGTATCATCATCAGCAACTTGGTGAAACGTACAATGGACAGCCTGTTTGCGAACTCGGATTTAAAAGTTCTTTCAAGCGTCGCGAAATATGCCATCCTTGCTCTTGCTGTCTTCATGGCACTTGATCAACTTGGTGTTGCCGCTACAATCGTCAACTCAGCGTTCATCTTGATCCTCGGTGCTGTTGCTCTTGCTTTCGGACTCGCGTTTGGCTTAGGTGGCCGTGATAATGCATCACGTTACCTCGACCGTCTTCAGAAAAAAGCAGAAGAGACAGATATCGACACATCGAACCTGCCGTCAAACAACACATCGTCTGCTTCAACGAAGCCAAGCTTAAAAGAAGCAGCAAAAGGTGCCGCGTCTAAAGCAGCAGATGACGTCACACCAGATCAAGCACCAAAAGCTTCTAAACCATCATCTTCTACGAACGTTAACCCGACACATGGTACACCAAAAGGGGCACTTCCTGAAAATGATTTAGCACAACAAGACGATTACCCGATCGATCCGGACACACATCGTGGCCCGAACTTAGATCACCCGAATGATCGTCCGTAACATTAATAAAACTCCTTCACCGGCCGGTGAAGGAGTTTTTTAGTGCGTTAATACATGGCTGCATATTTGTATTGTAGTAAAATAACAAAACTGGTTTGACCAATTTGTGAAAAAAAACAGAAAGTTTTGCTTATAAAAGCTGACATCCTTTGTTATGATGAAAAGGTCAATTAGAAAAATGATTTGAATATTCAGAAAAAAGAGAAAGTTCGGAGGGTGTTTTATGAGTTTGCTTCGTAAGAAAGATGTCAGTGTAATGATGGATCAAAAGAGCCATTCTAAACTGGCACGGCATTTATCAGGCTTTGATTTAGTTTTACTTGGGATTGGTGCAATCATCGGAACAGGGATTTTTGTCCTGACCGGAACAGGAGCATTGTATGCAGGACCCGCATTACCGGTTGCCTTTATTATTTCTGCTATCGTCTGTGCATTAGCTGCTCTCTGTTACGCTGAGTTTTCATCGATGATTCCCGTTTCGGGCAGTGTGTACACGTACACGTATGCCACGATCGGGGAACTGGTTGCCTGGATCATCGGATGGTGTTTGATCCTGGAATACGGTTTGGCATCGAGTGCCGTTGCAACAGGTTGGTCCGGTTATTTCCAATCACTATTATCCGGATTCGGAATCAGTCTGCCGACAGCGTTAACGGCAGCACCGGGTGCTGTACCGGGAAGCGAAACATTCTTCAACTTACCGGCGTTCTTGATCTTGATGGTCATCACGCTGTTGCTCTCAATGGGTATTAAAGAAACGAAACGCGTCAACAATATCATGGTTCTTGTAAAAGTAGCCGTCGTTGTCTTGTTCATCGTCGTCGGGATCTGGTATGTCGAGCCGGGCAACTATACACCGTTCGCACCGTTCGGTATCAGTGGTGTCCTGCAGGCTTCAGCCATCGCTTTCTTCGCTTACCTCGGTTTTGATGCCGTTACGTCAGCAGCAGAAGAAGTAAAAGATCCGGGCCGTAACTTGCCGATCGGGATCTTAGGATCACTTGCCATCGTTACCGTATTATACGTCGTCGTATCCGCTATCATGGTCGGAATCGTACCATTCAAACAGTTTGAAGGGGTCGACAGTCCGGTTTCGTTAGCACTAAAAGTCGCAGGTCAGGACTGGGTTGCAGGTTTCGTCGACTTAGGTGCCATCGTTGGTATGACAACGGTTATCCTCGTTATGACATTTGGTCTGGTACGTCTCTTGTTCGCGATGAGCCGTGACGGATTATTGCCGAAAATCTTCTCGGACGTAAATGAAAAATCACATACGCCTGTCAAAGCAACATGGATTCTTGGAACGACAGCCGGTTTAATCGCAGGTTTCGTGCCGCTCGGTACATTGGCAGAATTGATCAACATTGGGACACTCGCAGCATTTGCCCTGATCTCAATTGCCGTCATCATCTTACGGAAAACACGTCCTGATTTACAGCGGGCGTTTAAAGTACCATTCGTTCCGGTTTTACCAATCCTTTCAGTCCTTGCCTGTATCATGTTGATGTTGAACCTTCAAACATTCACATGGATTGCCTTCTTCATCTGGACAGCAATCGGCTTACTCGTTTACTTCGGATACGGAAGATCACGTTCGAAATTACACCAATGACATTCATGCCATCCAGGATTGTTTCTGGATGGTTTTTTTGTTTACTGCCAGCAGGAATGAACAGCCGAAAAGGCGAACAATTGTAGAGAAAGGGGCGATCCGAAGTGATTCATATTAAACGGGCACCTGATGTAGAAACGGCGTATTCAGTCATGAAGGAAGGGTTCAGCGATTACATCATTCCGCTGGGTTTGTCACTCGAAGTATTTCAAACCCGGATTTTGGAACGGGACTTCAATCAGTTGGAGCATTCTTTTATTGCCTATCACGGCGAACGACCGGTCGCGATTTGGCTGAACGGGCTGAAGACGATCAAGAAAAAAACGGTCATGCGTTGCGGAGGACTGGCGGTCGATCCGCAGTACCGGCGCCTTGGAATTGCCAAAGCCTTATATGATGCGCAACTGAGTTATGCCAAGTCGTTAAATGTCGACTGTTTGATGCTTGAAGTCATTCAAGGTAATGATCCGGCGATTACCTTATACAAGAGTTTCGGTTATCAAACTGTCAGTGAACTCGGTTATTTTCATAAAGAAGAATCGGGACAGGTTGAACCGCTTGTTGAAATTGATCAAGTGGCTTTTGAACGGCGGTACATACAGCAGGACGAATACATTTGGCAACAGGATCCGGGTGTTATGAAACTGGCGAAAGCCCGTTACTACGAACTTGATGGTGCCTTTATTGCCGCAGTCAATGAATCAATTTTTGCTATTTTGACAGATGAGGAAGAAGTGGCCCGTGTCGCGACCGAAGCGACACGCCGATTGGCAGGCGAACTCTACCATCTACAATCAACGAATCAGCAGGTGTGGGAAGAATTACTTAAAGCCGGGTGGCAACAACGGGACCTCAAACAATTCATCATGCAAAAACCAATCAGTGTCTAAACAAACGGGATCTTCAGAACGGCCTTTGAGGCGACTCTGTAGATCCCGTCTTTTGTTACATCCATAAGCTGATCATGACGATGACGGCAAAGATCACAAATAAGATCCCTGTACCACCAAGCATGACGAGCATGATTTTGTTCATCATGGAATTACCTCAAGTCTGTAGAAGGCTACGTTTTTATATAACTGAGCATTGAAAAGAGAAAACCAAAATCAAACTATGTTCGTATACTCGGATAGATTGATTCTTCACGGAGAAAGAGACTGCCTGACTACAGCTGGCTCAAATAGTCCTCAATCATCACCCGATGCGAACCGACAATATTGCGTGGTAAATCGTCTAGAGGAAAATAGGTTAAAGCAAAACTTTCTTCACTAATCTGTAAGGTTCCGGTCGTTTCGGAAGCAACATAAGCCAGCGAAACACTTTGAAAAACATCACCGTTCGCAAGCGTCGTGACATAGTTCTTACCGGAATAGACACCAAGCAAAGTCAGTTTTTCGGCGAGAAGTCCCGTCTCTTCCAGCAATTCACGGCGTGCCGTCTCATCTGTTGATTCCGCCCATTCCATCAGACCCCCCGGCAGTCCGAACCGGGCCTGTGTTTCATTCCGTTGCTCGAGCAAAATATGTCCGTCCTTGACGACGAGAACGACGGCACCGACGAGAATTAGCGGGGTATGTCCAACCTGTTTACGGAGTGTTTCCACGTAGTTCATCGGGACACCTCCTGATGAAACGGACAGCCGCTTGGAACGCTTGGTTCTTCCGCAGGAGCAGAACGGGCGAAGAAATTCGGTCGTTTGACGGTCGGATCGAAATCTTTGTGGAAGACATGCGTCGCAGCACCGCTCATGGGCGGTACGAGCCAGGACCATTCTCCGGTTACGTCCCGTTCACAGGCCGCTTCATTTTTTTCGAACCGGGCAAATTGTTTCGTTGCCGTATGATGATCGACGATTGTCACACCGCTCCGTTCAAACGAATCAAGAACGGCATAATTGAGCTCGACGAGTGCTCGGTCCTTCCATAACGACCGTTCACGGGATGTGTTCAGTCCAAGCTGCTTCGCGACCAGCGGCAAGAGGTTATACCGATCAGCATCGGCTAAATTTCTTGCGCCGATTTCCGTCCCCATGTACCAGCCGTTAAACGGGGCGCACGGATAGGAGATGCCGCCGATCTCAAGCCGCATGTCGGAAATCATCGGGACAGCGTACCATTTGACGGTATGGTTTGCGAACAAGTCAAAATCAGGATGTTGAATCGTGATTTCAAGCACCAGTTCATCCGGAATCGGATGCAGACTGACCTGTCCGTCGAGTTCGATCAGTAACGGCAGAAGATCAAAGTCGGTTCCTTGTCCACTCCATCCGAACGACTCACAAAGCGAGGTGAATGCAACCGATGCTGGATCTCCAACGATACCATCGGGGGTGTCATATCCAGCATAACGGATTAATTGATGGTTTAAGATGCGGACCCGGTCGGGATCAAAAATCGTAATCGTCGAACGGATCCGTCCATCGTTGGTCGCGTACTCCATATGATGAAACAAGGTGTCGCGGATCGATTCCACAGTCAGGGCATCCCGGGCATCAATGACGTGAAGTTGCTCCCAAAAGAGGCGCCCGATACAGCGGTTGCTGTTCCGCCAGGCAAGTTTTGCTCCATAAGTCAGTTCTTGAAGCGTTTGCGTATACGTACCTGTCCGCAAAATTTCTTCGCGGACTTCGTGCAGACGATAGCTGTCTTGCGGGTATTGTTCTATATAGTCATGGAAAAAGCTTTCGGCTTCTGTGAGTAAAGTAGACACGGCGTAAATCCTTTCTTTCATCCAACACGACGATGGTTCTTGCTTCAGTGTACCGTTTGCTTGCGCGTTGTGCCAAACGATAATCGCTAAACACTTACTTACAAGTTCAAAAGACGTTAAAAGTTTAGAAGGTGTATTGAAAGGGGGATAGGGGAAAGAACTATTCGAAAGTGAGGAAATTGTTATGTCATTATTAAAACCTGTATTTGCCCGATTTTTTGGCGAAGCCTTTTTTGATAAATCGGCTCAACTCGCCTATTATCTGATGTTGTCCTTATTCCCCTTTTTGTTATTTGTAGTTGGATTAGTATCCTTTTTACCGTTCACATCAGGAGACGTCCTTGATTTAATCCGTCCGTTTGCCCCGGCGGAAACATATGAATTAATCCGGAAAAACGTCGTCGGGATTTTTGATGACGGGGGATTGAAACTCGCCTCGATCAGTTTCCTGGCAGCCTTCTGGCTCGCTTCGATGTCGGTGCAGTCATTGGTTCGATCATTGAATGATGCGCTGGAAGTCACGCGGAAAGTGCCGTTTTGGAGAGGGTTACTGCAGGACTTCGGTTTTACGGTCGGCATGATGGTTATTTTACCGATGTCGCTTCTCGTTCCGGTTGCTGAAAAGTTAACACGGCGTTTCATCACGCATTTTGCCATCGTCAATGATGTCGTCACGAACTACTCCTGGATTTGGTTTTTATTCCGTTGGGGACTCGGATCATTGTTCCTGCTCGTCTTCTTCATTCTCTTGTACCGTGTTCTGCCGAGTGTCCGGTTGACAGTCCGTCAAGTCTTACCGGGGGCGTTGTTTGCGACGATTGCCTGGCAGGCCGTTTCTGAATTTTTCTCGTACTACGCGGAATTCGGCAGTTACGATCGTCTGTATGGACAACTGGCCGGAATTATCGTCCTGATGACGTGGTTCTATTTGTCCTCTGTCGTCCTGATGCTCGGTGGATTGATGAACGCCGAACGGATGCGTCAAAAGAAAGAAGCGAAAGTCTTAAAACCTGAAAAAATCAAACAAGAGACTGTCCGTTAAGGGCAGTCTTTTGTTTGACGTTGCGTCCATTTTTGATAAAGAAACATACCGAGCAGACTGATGGTGAACGTACCTAAGATAATTAAAGACAGCGTCGGGAACCCCAATACTTTTGTGATGACACTCAGTGCAACGACGGCATAAAACTGACCAAGACTTTTCCGGACGAACCGGTTGTCAAACAGATTGAGGAAAGAGGCACCGATCGGGGAACCAATCAAAGCACCGGCAATCAAAGCACCGCCGAGATAAAGCGGTGCGTCCGTACCGGAAATGAAATAACTCGTGACCCCACCGAGAACAATCAGTGTCGCGGAAGCGATACTTGTTCCAATCGCTTGTTTGAGCGGGAAACCGACCCATCCCATCAAGAGAGGAGTCAATAAAAATCCACCGCTGACACCCATTAAAGAAGATAAAATTCCGGCTGCAAAACCAATCACAACTAATTTTAAGAAGGGAGCATCGAGTATGTGATGTTCACTTTCAGTTCGTTTGGCCGGTTTTAAAAATTGAATGGCGAACCAAACAAGCAATACGACGTACAGACCTGATATGACGGCGTCTGCGCCTGTATGCTGTTCCATCCAAAAAACGACCGGCGTAATGACCGCTGAACCGACAATCCCGGAAATTCCGACCGTCAACGCGTCGCGTAGATGAACATTTTTGAGCCGGAGATGTGAAACGGTTCCTGTCATGGTGGAAGCCAGTGTTAACAACAGACTTAAAACAATCGCGGTGCTCGGGGCATAACCCAGAATCAATAATAGAGGCGTCAAAATGATGCCGCCGCCGATTCCGAAAAATCCGGATAAGATGCCAATGACGGCACCGAGTAAAACAAATAATCCAATCGTCAAAATAAACCCTTCTTTCCAGTGTAGTAGCTACATCTGACTATACTGGGAAATCCGTTCATTAGAAAAATGAATTATACTGATAGTAACGATCAGAAAAATAGATGAGGTGGAAAAAAATGAACCTGAACGAGCTAAAAACGTTTGTCACATTAGTTGAAACGAAGCATTTTACGAAAACAGCAGAGGAACTCTACATTTCACAACCAACTGTCAGTCTTCATTTAAAACATCTCGAAGAACGATTTGGCCAACAGCTGATTCACCGGCATTCTTTCAACAAGACCGTCAAAGTTTCAGAAGCCGGAGAAGTGGTGTACCGTCATGCCAAGGAACTGTTGCACCAGGTGACCCGTCTCGATCAGGAGATGGACGAACGGATTGGAATCACTAAGGGCACGCTACGGATTGCTGCAACGCATACGATTTACGAAACGATGTTAGAAGAGATGATTCATCGCTTTCTCCTGGCCTATCCGGATGTCTCGATCGATGTGCAGTTGATGAATCAGGAACAGGTTGAACAGGCCTTGCTCCATTATGAAATTGATCTTGGATTAGTAGAAGGAACGATCCATCTGTCGCAAATCGAAGCGGTCCCGTTTGCCTCGGACCGCTTACGGATCATCGGCCGGCGAGATCTGCCGCTTGATCAGGCTACGTGGATTTACCGGGAAGACGGATCAGTGTCCCGCCTGGCGCTCGAGTCCTGGTTACAGCATCAGCAAATTACTCCGAAGCGGGTGATTACTGTTCATTCCAATCGGTTGATCAAACAATTGATTCTGAATGGGACAGGTATTTCAATCCTCTCGGAACGCTTGGCAGGGGCATTACTGGAGTCGGCAGATTTTAAAATCCATGAGGGTGTCATTATGAAAGAACGGACATTTCAGTTCATTACATTAAAAGGGGAAGTGCCCCGTCTTTCTCAAAAGTGGATGGATGAATTTTTTAAGACAAAGTGATCAGGAAAACTTTTTCGTTGACATATACCCCTGTAGGTATTATTGTATGGAATGTAGCCAACAGATATGACACAGGTCACACGGTAAAAAAGGAGAGTGTTCTTCACATGGAAAAAGTATACGAAGACAAAATCATTCATCGGATGAACCGGATTGAAGGTCAGCTTCACGGCATTACCCGGATGATGAAAGAAGAGGCGTCCTGTAAAGATGTTGTCACTCAACTGAGTGCGACACGGAGCGCGATTGATCGTGTCATTGGACTCGTCGTTAGTGAAAATCTCATTGAGTGTGTCACGAATGACGAAACCGCCGATAACCATGAACAGGCTGTAGCAGAAGCGGTTCAATTATTACTGAAAAGCAGATAAAAAATTTTACAATGATTAATACCCTTAGGGGTAAAATAGATGGAGGAATTTTTCAGATGTCAGAGATTAAAAAAACAACGATTGTATTGTTCAGTGGAGATTACGATAAGGTCATGGCAGCATATATCATCGCAAACGGTGCGGCAGCTTACGATCACGAAGTGACGATTTTCCATACATTTTGGGGATTAAACGCAATGCGTAAAGACGAACCGATTCAACCGGATAAAACATTACTTGAAAAAATGTTCGGCAAATTCATGCCACGTGGTGCCGACAAGATGCCACTTTCCAAAATGAACTTCGGTGGTGCCGGTCAAAAGATGATCAAAAACGTCATGAAAAAACACAATGCGATGCCGCTTCCGGATTTAATCGAACTGGCAAAAGAGCAGGATGTAAAACTGGTCGCTTGTACGATGACGATGGATCTGCTCGGCTTAAAGCAGGAAGAATTGCATGATGGGATCGAATATGCCGGCGTGGCAGCGTATCTTGCGGATGCTGAAGACGGAAACGTCAACCTGTTCATCTAATTTCGAGGAGGACTGATGCAAGTGGATATCTTGAACATCGTATTTCTAGTGATTGTTGCCTTTCTCGCTTACCGGATGTTTGCACCGACAAAAGGTGTCAATAAACTGTCAGCAACTGAACTGAAACAGCATTTAGGCGATCGTAACCGATTTTATTTGGATGTCCGGACACCGGGTGAGTTCAAAGGAAATCACATTAAAGGATTTAAGAACATTCCGCTTCAAGTATTGCCGTCACAACTTGACAAGATTCCGAAAGACAAAGAAGTCATCGTGATCTGTCAAAGCGGAATGCGCAGTAAACAAGCGGTCAAACAATTAAAAAAAGCCGGATATACGCAAGTAACGGAAGTGTCAGGCGGAATGAATGCTTGGCGTTAAAAAACACGAGGAGGAATAACAAATGAAACGATTCACAGCAAAAGAAGTACAGGAAAAGCTAGAGAACGGAGAACAACTTAACATCATCGACGTTCGTGAAGTGGATGAAGTCAAAGAAGGTAAAATTCCAAATGCGATTCATATCCCACTCGGTCTTGTGGAGTTTAAAATGAACGAACTCGATAAGAAAAAACAATATGTCATGGTCTGCCGTTCTGGTGCAAGAAGTGGCCGTGCCGCAACATATCTCGAAGGACAGGGATTTGATGTCATCAATATGGATGGCGGTATGATGGCGTACGAAGGTAAAACCAACTAATTTTTTTAATCTTAATTATACCCCTAGAGGTAAAAGGAGCGAATACTTTTGCAGACAATCAAAACAGATATCGTACTTGATGCACGTGGTTTAGCATGTCCGATGCCGATTGTTCGGACGAAAAAAACGATGAAGACACTGGAACCGGGTCAAGTCGTAGAGGTTCAAGCGACAGATAAAGGATCGACGGCTGATCTTCGGGCCTGGGCAAACAGTACAGGCAACCAATACCTCGGAACGATTGAAGACGGCGATGTTCTTCGTCATTACGTCCGAAAAGCTTCCGGTAATGATCAGGAAGCACCGGCATTTCAAAAAGTCGTCAACAACGAGACGGTCGAAGCTGTTCGCGGCAACGTGGATACAATGATTCTGGATGTTCGGGAAACAGCTGAATACGCCTTTTCACATATCCCGAGTGCCGTCAACATTCCACTCGGTGAACTGGAAGAACGTATGGAAGAACTCGATATGTCTAAAACAATTTATGTGGTCTGCCGGACAGGAAACCGCAGTGACTTGGCTTGCCAACAACTCGATGCTAAAGGATTCAACGTTCAAAACGTCGTTCCCGGTATGAGTGACTGGAAGTATGATACCAATCAAACCGTTTAATTCGTAAATTATTATCAGGAGGAATACAACACATGGCACAAGCAATGACAACAAAAGAAGTGACGCAAAAAATCATTCGCCGCGAAAAAATGTTTATCTTGGACGTCCGTAATGAAGACGCATTCCAGGACTGGAAGATTGAAGGCGAACAGTTTTCCTACTTTAACGTTCCTTATTTTGATTTACTTGATGGTGTCGAAGACATTTTAGACCAACTGCCGACCGATCAGGACGTGCTCGTCGTCTGTGCGAAAGAAGGATCGTCTATTTTTGTCGCGGATTTATTGGAAGAAGCAGGACGGACGGTTTCTTATCTCGCAGGAGGAATGAAAGCCTGGAGCGAACACCTCGAGCCGATCTCACTTGGATCATTAAATGAAACCGGTGCAGATCGTGGCGAAGTCGTTCAGTTCGTCCGGATCGGGAAAGGCTGCCTGTCTTACATGATCATCTCGGAAGGCGAAGCCGTCCTCGTGGATGCCACACGCATGACAGATGTTTACCTCGACTATGCAAAAGAACGTCAGCTTGAAATCACACATGTTTTTGATACACATCTTCATGCCGATCACATTTCAGGTGGTCGTGAAATTGCGGAAAAAACAGGTGCGACATACTGGTTGCCACCAAAAGACGCTACAGACGTCACGTTTGATTATGCAGCGCTCGAAGATGGAAGCCACGTTCAGGTAGGAGATACACAAATTGATGTACGGGCACTTTATTCCCCGGGACATACGATCGGATCGACTTCGTTCGTTGTCGATAATCGTTATCTCCTGACGGGCGACATTTTGTTTATTGATTCAATCGGGCGTCCTGATTTAGCTGGTCTCGCAGAAGACTGGGTCGGTGACTTAAGAGACTCGCTCTACAACACGTACCGTGAACTGTCGAAAGATCTGATTGTTCTGCCTGCTCACTTCATGTTAATCGAAGAATTAAACGAAGACGGTAGCGTCGCAGAAAAACTGGATGTATTACTTGCCAACAATCATGGCTTGAACATCGAAGACGAAGAAACATTCCGGAAAATGGTGACAGAAAACTTGCCGCCGCAACCGAATGCGTACCAGGAAATCCGTGAGACGAACATGGGGAAACAGACACCGGATCTCGAAGCACAACGTGAGATGGAAGTCGGTCCAAACCGATGTGCCGTTCGCTAAACTAAAAAAATCACTTCAGGAGGAATTACAATTATGAAATCAGAACTCGTATTAGATGCAAAAGGACTTGCATGTCCAATGCCGATCGTTAAAACAAAAAAAGCAATCGCAGGACTCGAATCCGGTCAGATTCTTGAAATTCACGCAACCGATAAAGGTGCTAAAAACGATTTACAGGCATGGGCAAAATCAGGCGGCCATGAGCTCGTCAAACACGAAGAAGATGCCAGCGTTTTAAAATTCTGGATCCAAAAAGGGTAATTCAAGTTGAAGGAGGGCTGGCGACAGTCCTCCTTTTTTAAAGGAGTGAATCGAATGGAAATCGGATTTATCAAAATCAGGCGAGAATACTCCCACTTCTAAACGTCTAGGGCGAAGCCCAAGTGAAAATGGGAGATGAATCGCCTTCGGACAAGGCGTGTCTTGCGACACGTCAATGGTCCGACACTCTTGGTTTAAAAATAATCAAAATCAGGAATAAATTAACTGTCGCGTTCTTTGAAAACTGAAGATATCGGGTTGTGACAGGAAGTTCGTCTGTCACGTAAAATCTTCAACGTTCACCTTGCGAATGACCGAAGTAGCGAAAACCAAGCAGAGTAGGCATCCGCGCAAAAGAAACGGACAAGATAGACTTACAACCGTCGGGACGACGGGGTTAGCCTGATAAATTTCCGACCGATCGGTCGGATAACTCAGGAATCCTCTACCTCTTAGCGAAGCGTAGGTGGAGGTAGTTCAACGTAACCATCTTCCTGATCGGTTTTGTCGGATCATACATTTCCGGGATGCTCGGAATCGGCGGTTCAATCATCAAATATCCGATGCTGTTATACATTCCGCCGTTGCTCGGATTCGCTGCCTTTTCGGCCCATGAAGTGGCGGGAATCAGTGCGATTCAAGTCTTTTTTGCGACGATTGGCGGCGTTTGGGCTTACCGGAAAGGCGGTTATCTCAACAAGTCATTAATCGTAAGTATGGGTGGCGCCATTTTAATCGGAAGTTTTATCGGTGCCTACGGATCAAATATTTTGGCGGAAGATACCATCAATATCGTCTACGGAATATTGGCGTTAACGGCAGCGGTCATGATGTTCGTTCCGAAAAAAGGACTGGATGATATTCCGCTCGATCAGGTTCGGTTCAACAAAACAATTGCGGCGAGTAGCGCGTTCATCGTCGGTGCGGCGGGAGCATTCTTACTTGTTCCGATTATGCTCGTCGTTTTAAAAATCCCGACCCGGATGACGATTGCTTCGTCGCTCGCGATTACCTTTATTTCGTCAATCGGTGCAACGGTCGGAAAGATTACGACAGGGCAGGTCGACTGGGGACCGGCGGCTGTCATGGTCGTCGCCAGTCTGATTGCGGCACCGCTCGGCGCAATCGCCGGGAAAAAGATGAACACGAAAATACTGCAAATCATTCTCGCTGTCCTGATTTTAGCGACAGCCGTCAAAATTTGGATGGATATTTTATGAAAGAATACAAAAAAGCGATACTTTGCTTGTACGTCAGCAAAGTATCGCTTTTTTTGATGAAGCTACAAACGGCTTTTTTCAATGACATCGACAAGTTGCCGTTCGACATCGAGTGCGACTTGTTTTAACTCGTCTTCTTCCACCAGACCAATCAGTGAGGTCGGGCGCGGCATGCCGATTTTCGTTTGTCCATCTTCCGTATAGACAGCGAGTTTACACGGCAAAAAGTAGCCGGCCCGCCGTTCCGCCGACAAGACACGATGGGCTTCTTTCGGGTTACAAACTTCAAGGATATGATACTGGTCGTCAAACGGTAATTCTTTTTCAGCGAATTTCTTCGCCAAATCAAACTCCCATAAGACACCGAACGAAATCTCAGCAAGTGCTGTCTTCAGACGTTCAATCGTTTCTTCCGTTGAATGATTGGAACTGACCGTGTAATCAAACATAAATACCCCTCCCGGTTTTTTAGATGTCTTAGATTTATTTCCCTCTTTTGACAGGATGAATCGTCTTTTTTGAATGTGCGGAATGAAGGCAGACCGGGCGACAAACTGTGTGAAATCAAGGTACATTAGAAAAAAGACATCTGCCCGCGGGTGAACGACGTAAGCTTAAAAAAGGAGGCGGAGGGAGATGAAGAAACGAATGTTGACGATTGTATCAGTCGTAGCATTGATTGCGATCATGATTGGCGGCTACTTTGTTTTCCAGCAACAACAGGCAAAATCGAGTGGAAGCAAAGAGTTGTCGTATACAAAAGAAGAAACGGCGATTCTAGCCGGAGGATGTTTCTGGTGCATGGAGCCGCCGTTCGAAGAGTTAAAAGGGGTCAAATCCGTAATTTCCGGATATACCGGTGGAGATGTAAAAGATCCGACATATAACCAGGTATCCGCAGAGACAACCGGTCACCGGGAAGCGGTTCTGATTACGTTCGATCCTGATGTCATTTCGTATAAACAACTGCTGGATGTGTACTGGCGCCAAATCGATCCGACCGATCCGAATGGTCAATTCGTCGATCAAGGCGAATCATATACGACGGCAATCTTCTATACGAATGCGGAACAAAAACAGATTGCGGAACAGTCAAAGAAAAATTTGGCCGAGAGCGGCATCTTTGACAAAAAAATTGTCACGCCGTTGATTGAAGCCGGTCCGTTTTACGAGGCGGAAGCGTATCATCAAGATTATTACTTGAAGAGCGAAAAGAAATATAAATTCTACCGCGCTGCATCCGGACGTGATGAATTCATTAATCAGTATTGGAATGATCAGCCCAAACTGGATATACCAAAGTATTCGAAATTGACCGATGATCAAATCAAAGCGAAATTGACGGATATTCAGTATAAGGTCACCCAGGAAGACGGGACGGAGCCGGCTTTTGATAATCCGTACCATGATTTAAAAGCAGACGGGATTTATGTCGATCTGATTTCCGGTGAACCGCTGTTTTCTTCTAATGATAAATTTGATTCGAAAACCGGCTGGCCGAGCTTCATTCGACCGTTAGAAAAAGGAAACATTATTGAAAAAAGTGATTTTGCATTAGGGATGAAGCGGATGGAGGTCAGAAGCCGGCACGGAAATGCGCATCTTGGACATGTCTTTAACGATGGTCCTGAGCCGACTGGTTTACGTTATTGTATGAATTCAGCTGCTTTACGGTTTGTGCCGAAAGCCGACCTCGAAAAAGAAGGTTACGGTCAGTATGTTTCTGAATTTAAATAATCAGCTAAAAGGGATTTTTCACTTTCGTGAAGAGTCCCTTTTTCTTTCGAAACTGTAAGGTGACCGCTTTAAAAATAACTATCCATTTTATCCAAATATTGTTTATACTAAACACAATGTAAGATCATATCTTGAGGAGGAACGTCGTGAAAAAGTTAACGATTTGGCTCATGCTGAGCTGCTTGATTCTGACACTCGGAATCGGACCATCAGCTGTTAAAACAGCAGCGGCAAGTGAATTGTCAGAAGCTGTCTTATTAACAGCAGGACAGGAAACGGTTTTGGAAACAGGAACAAATGAAAAGAATACATACTGGTACAAGGTCGAACATCAAGCCGGAATTGAAAAAACGGCGACACACTTTGAATTGTCGATTGATACGGATCAGCCGATTGAAGTAACGGCTTACCCGAGTCAAGAGATGGCTTCGAAGGATGAGACGTTTGACCGTTACCGCGGATATGCGGAACCAAGTGACAAAGACGTCACGAAACTGGCTGTTCCGTATGCATGGGACGGACCGTACTACGTCAAAGTCGATTATTATCCGGAGACGGAAGAAGTTAAAACGGTCAAACCAGCAAACGTCAAGTTGACATACAACAATGTCAAGCTGGCAGTCGAATACGAGCCGATCAGCGATATGAGCTGTATGGCGGAAGAAGCACTCAAACAAACGTCGGACGAAAAACCGATGCTTGCCTTGATGCATGCGATTCAAAAACAAGTGTTGAGCCAGTCGGAACAAGGACGCAGCTTAACGTCGTTGTACTACAAAGCCTCACCATACGTCGTCAAAACGTTGTTGTTCAACAAAGATAAACGGACACAAGCTTACGAAGACTTAAAATCACTGAAGCCGGCCATGTCTGCTCTTGTCAACGGGACGGCGTACACATTGACGAAAACCGATCAAGCAGCGGTCAACCGATTATACGCATTGACGCGTGACGCATCACCAGAAGTCATCGCAACGGAAATCAATCAAGTCGCTAAGACAGCGAACATCGAGAAAATTGCTGACTTAAGTTTAAGTGATGCTTTCAATCGATTCGGCATTCAAGTGAAATCAGAAGCCAAAACACGGTTCATCGTTAAGCTGAAACCTGGTCAGACACAACGGACGATGAAAATCGCCGGCACACAAGCAACAGACGTTGAGAAGTTATCGCTTGGAAGAACGGGTCAGTTTGTCATCGTCACGGAAGATCCGACGGTTAAAAATCAGTCGGCAGCAGTCCTGAAACAATCGTTGAAAAAATCAAGTGCTGTTGAGTATGTCGAAGAAGTTCAGACATACCGTGCAACTGGTGACATCAACTATGACTACCAATGGTCGCTCAACCAAAAATCGAGCGTCGAACAGTTCCCGGATGCGGGAATAGGATTCGAAAAATTCCTGAAAAATAATGCGGGTCAAAAGTTAAAACCAGTCACGATTGCAGTTATTGATACAGGGGTCGATTACCGCCTGAAGGATTTACAAGGGAAAGTTGATATTGCCCAGGAAAAGAACTACGTCGATGTGAACGGGAACGGAAATGCACTCGACGATAACGGTCACGGCACACACGTTTCAGGTGTCATTGCAGCAGCTCTTGAAAATGATTACGGCATTCGCGGTATCCATCAGTCGGCGAAAATTCTTCCTGTTAAGGTTTTGAACGCTAACGGTGAAGGGGAAACGGATGCGATTGCACTCGGAATTAAATATGCAGTTGATCACGGAGCAAAAATCATCAATATGAGTCTTGGCGGCGGGGAAAGCCGGACGATGGCATATATGATGAAATATGCGGCAGATCACGGTGTAACGGTCGTCGCAGCGTCAGGTAACGAATACGATATGTCCGTTGGTTTCCCGGCCAGTTCAGAATATGCCATTTCCGTCGGAGCGACAAACCCGCTCGGTATGGTTGCTGATTATTCGAACTACGGCATTGGACTCGATGTTGTCGCACCAGGTTCAAAAATTGCAAGTCTTGTTCCGGACGGTAATACCGTTTATATGGACGGTACAAGCATGGCGTCACCGCACGTCGCAGCAGTTGCGGGGATTCTGGCGTCACTCAATTCCAAATTGACACCAAAACAAATCGAGTCGATCTTACGGACAAGTGCTGAACCGCTTGCCTTTGAGAATCCAAATGATTGGTACGATGATGAAGACGATATGGAAGATGAGTATCCACCGGGATATGAAAAAGAAATGACACCGGACTTCCCGGCATTCGTCAGCCCGGTATCGGGATATGGAAAAGTCAACATCACACGTGCGATCTCGCAATTGCATCTAAACGGAAAAGTAAACCCGGTTTATGACAACCAGCTTGTTGTCAGCGGACAAGTTAAAACGGGTACAAAAGTTGAAGTTTGGTCGACGAAAAAGTTGACGGATACAAAAGATACGGCAAAAATGTTGGCAAAAACAACAGCAACAGCCGGTAAATACAGTGTGGCGATTCCCCGTCAGGAAAAAACATCTGTCTTGACGATTCGTTATGCGAACGGTCTTGACGTGACATCGGAACGGACGGAAGTCTTGCCAGGGAAAGCACCGGCTGCACCGAAAGTCAACCGTGTGTTGGTCGGAGCAACGAAAGTAACCGGTACCGCGATTGCGAACGGTAAGATTACGATTAAAGATGCGAAAAACAAAGTGGTTGGAAAAGGCGTTGTCGACAGCAAAGGGAAGTTTACGGTCAAAGTTAAAGCATTGCAACCAAACACCCGTCTTGCGGTCACGGTAACAGATATTGCCAACCGTTCAAGCAAAGCGACTGTCCTTACGGTCCTTGCTCCACCGGCAGCACCAAAAGTGAAGCCGGTGACAGCCGGTCAAACGAAAGTAACCGGTACAGGTGAGAAAAAAGCGCATGTGTATATCCAAAATGCGAAGAAAAAAGTCATTGCCAAAGGAACGGTCACTTCTAAAGGAACGTTCTCTGTAAAGATTGCGAAACAAAAAGCAGGAGCGAAGCTGTATGTCTACCTTAAAAATGACTTAAAACAAACGAGTCCTAAAACAGCAGTTGTCGTCAAAAAAGCGAAGAAATAAGTCTTGAAAGCAGCCTTTTTCGGGTAAAACGAAAAAGGGTGCTTTTTTTTTTGAGGGGTTGTCTTACTTTTAAAGTATTTTTTTTGAAAATATGCTATTTTTAATTGATTCTATTATTTTTAGAAAAGCATCATTCCAATCGGATGATGAGGAGGATATTTCATGATTAATTGGATTCGGAGACGAATCGGGCGGCAATTATTGGCAGTATTTTATGTCTTACTGTTTTTGGTTTCGATGACTTCCTTTTTGGTTTATGGTTACATGGAAAATCGAATCGAATCATCACGCGATAACTTGGAAGTCATCAGCGAACAAAATCGTCGTGCGGATCATTTATGGGATAACTGGCAGAATGTCCAGTTTGGTTTGCGGGGATTTGTTATTTTCGGTAACCAGGAACGTTTTGATGAAATCCAGGAACTGCGGACGGAAATCAAAAGTGAAACGGATTGGTTTACCCGTAAAGCTAAAACGGATGAAGAAGAAGAATTTGCCGCTCAAATGACGAATATGTACAACTTATATTATGGGGCCTTGTTTCCTTTGACCCAGTCGTACGTAAATGAAAAAAAGGCAAATCAAATCAATGAAGATTTTTTACAGGGTGACAGTCTGTTCTCTTTACCGATTGCCAAACGATTGGTGGAACAAGGTCAATTAAAACAAACAGCGGACGGTTCGATTGATGTCGAACCGGATATTGAAAAAGCCTCTTCGGCATTAAATGAATACCGGAATAATTTACAACAACAGCAGGATACGGCCGTTGCCAACCTGCGGAGTGAAGTCGCAAAAACGAAATGGATCTGGATTTCGAGTATCTTTGTCCTGATTATCTTTATTTTACTGTTTGTTCATCCGTTCCTGAAACGAATGACGAAACAGTTATTACGCCTAATTGAGGACAATCGAAAGCTGTCGCGGAACGAGCCGATTGAGATGGATGTTATGGAGCGGCGGGCAGATGAGATTGGCATGTTGCGCTCATCCTTTAATCAGATGGCTGTGACAACCGGTCTGCATAAAGAAGAGATGCAAAATAAAAACGAAGAGTTACAGGCGCAGAGTGAAGAATTACTGGCCCAACAAGAAGAATTGCAATCGCAACAAGAAGAACTCGAAGAGGCGTATCAGGCGACGAAACAAAACGAAGAGAAGCTGAAGATGCGCAGCGAATTAACGGAAGCACTCGCTGTCCGGGAAACAGTCGAATCATACCCGGCGATTGTTCAAAAAATGTTGGATATCACTTCATCTGAATATGGAGCCTTGTTGTTGTATGACGATGGCGTTTACATCGGTGCGACGACGAACGGCATGAAGATACAACAGGTTCAATCCTTACTGGATGATGAGAATTCCTTATTGAACCGGATGCGGTTAGGGACAAAAGTCGTTCAGTCGGAAAAACGGGTTTCGCGGACAAACGACACACCATACAGCTTCAGTACGTATGAAGTTGCTTTGCCGATTTATGATCCATCGACGCATCAGTTGATGGCTGCCGTCTACATGGTTCGTTATCAGTCTCCATACCAGTCGCAACAGTTGGCGGATATGCGTGAGTTCTCGCAACAGATGACTTTATCCCTGTTGCGGACGCGTTCATATGACGAGATGAAGCAGGAAAAACAAAAGACCGAGCAGGTACTTGACTCAATCCGGGAAGCGATTATTTATCTGGAAGACGGAAATGATGAATTATACGTCAACCGTCCGTTGTTCGAACTGATACCGGAGCTGCAATCCGAATTTACGAGGGATCGGACTTTATCGTCGGCCAGTTATGTGATTGAAGTGATGCGTAATATCGTCGATGATGTCGAACGATTTAACGATTATTTGGACTTGATCCGGTCCGGGGAAGTTTCTCCGGATAAAGTTCAATTTGATGTCCGTGGTAATTCCGCACATCTTGAAGTATATGCAGAACGAATCGATATTGAAGGTGGTTGGAAAGGGGTCATCCTCGTCATCCGTGATATTACCCGGGAAACAGAAGCAGACCGTCTGAAGACCGAACTTGTTTCGACGGTGTCTCACGAATTGCGGACTCCCTTGTCTTCGATTTACGGATTCACGGAATTGATGCTCAATCGGGAGATTGATGCGATAAAACAACAGAAATATTTGTCGACGATTCATAATGAAACGGAACGGCTGTCGAATTTGGTGACCGATTTCCTCGATGTTCAACGGATGCAATCGGGTGGACAACGTTACCAAATGGCTCATCTTGATTTGTATTCGATTGTCGATCAAGTGATTGGTGTCTATAAGGCGTCAAACGGACTTCACGATATTCAGCTTCACTTGTTGAGTGTAGAACGACCGGCGATTATTGGAGACGAAACACGGATTAAGCAGTTGCTGAACAATTTAGTCAATAACGCCATCAAGTATTCACCGGACGGTGGACAGGTTGACATTACAGTCAGCACGGATCAGGAAAATGCGACGATTCAGATTACCGATCACGGTATCGGGATTCCACAATATGCCTTTGCCCATCTGTTTGATAAATTTTATCGTGTGGATAATTCAGATACACGACGAATCGGGGGTACGGGACTTGGTCTTTCGATTTGTAAGGAAATCGTCAAAGAACATGACGGTGTGATTCATGTCGAATCGACTGTCGGAAAGGGAAGTACCTTTACGGTCGCCCTGCCGTTGCACGCATTGGAAAATGTCTAATTCAAACAGGTATCGGATTGCTTCGGCAACCGGTAGCTGTTTTTGTTTTACAATAATTTTTCAAACGCTGAGAAAAAACACAAGACGTTCAGTGAATATTTAAATATAATGAAAAGATAGTTAAAAAACAGAAAGATTTGCCGATAAACATATAGGACAAACGAACTAGGACCAAAGAAAGGACGTGGGCGATGCATAAACTAATCTATACCATCATCGGCGGATGGGTGATGTCTCATTTGTTATGGTTAGGAATCATCGGCACATCATCGGATCTTTCGAGAACAGGGAACAGCCTGTTCATGATTCTAGGCGCGGTCCTTTCGACGATCATGTTGGTAGCGGCGGCGCGGCGTCATCCGAATCGTCCCTTTACGCAACGTCTATTTTTACTGCTCTTATTCGGAAATATGTCGCTGGCGATTGGCGAAACGGCAGAATTGATCGTCTCCCAACAGCATTTGGAACGTTCCGGAACGTTTGACGGAATCGACCTAGTCTTCAGTCTGCAAATCGGATTTTATTTGCTGGCTTTTTGTTATTTTTTGATCAGTCGCCGTTCAGAAGTCAATCTGCGGTTTTTCTTATTTGATGAATTAATTATTTTGATTGTGACAGGTGCGATTTCCTGGCATTATCTTGTCACGCCGTACTTGGAACAGGCTGAACTGTTCAGCATGGAGACACTGCTGTTACTTCGTTATCCGTTAGGGGATTTACTGTTACTCGGTGGAATGCTGATTTTGTTCTTTGGTGTGATGAAACGAGGAAACAGCATTCCGTTGTTGATGATTTTGATTGGTTTTCACCTACAACTGATTGCGGATTTATTATATGTCGTTTTGTATCGAACCGATTTTCCAGTTTCCGTGATGTGGCTCGATCCGATTTGGCTTGCGACCGTCTTATTGACTGGCGGAGCGGGCATGTTGTTTGATGCCGATGAACGGCCGCTTGGATTTAACGTTAACCGGCGGATTCTCGACGGGATTCGTCTCGTAACACCGTATGTTTTCCTGTTGATTTTGTTTGTGACGATGGCACGTCAGGCCGTCAGTTGGAATGGATTGACGATTGGTTTGATGATTGCAGTTCCTTTACTGATTTCAAGACAGGTTCGAATCGTGATGGACAATCAACGGTTGCGTGAAAATCTTGAGGCGAAAGTCGAAGAACGGACGGCAGCACTCGAACAGGCACTGGAAGAGATGGAACATATGGCGTATCATGACGCACTGACCAACTTACCGAACCGGTATTTATTTGCCCGCCTGTTTAAAGAGGAATTACGCCGGGCGGAAGTTCATCAACGGTTTGTCGGGCTGTTTTTCATTGATATTGATCATTTCAAGCAAGTCAACGATACATACGGCCATCAAATCGGGGATCAGTTGATCATCGATATCGCGAGCCGTCTCGAAAAAAAATTACCGCACAATACAGTCATCTCACGACAAGGCGGAGATGAGTTTGTTTTACTGTTATTTGATGTCAAAGACGAATCGGATATTAAAGCGTGCGGTCAACAGCTCGTTCAGTTATTCGAACGACCGTTCATTCTTCAGGACACGCCTGTCTTCATGACGGCAAGCATTGGCGGCGCTGTCTATCCGACGCATGCGACTTCCCGGACGGCATTAATCGAACAGGCGGATGTCGCGATGTATGAAGCGAAGCGGCGCGGGAAAAATCAATTTCATGTGGAAGTCTGAATCAAGCAAAGAGTCCCCGACAACCGTCGCGGACTCTTTTTGACTCATTTCATCTTACTTAGTAATTTTTCCAAAGCGGTCGGGTTAGTCACCTGCTCATTGCAATGGTCACTGTCGATACAAATATAGTTTCCGATTGCCCGGTATTGATCAGCGGATGGATTCGTCCGGGCGGAGACGAGAGTGACATCACTGTATTGATTGCAGATGGTACAGATGCCTTTTTGAATCGTCGGCAGATACGTGCCTTCGATTCCGATCCATTCTCCTTTCAAAGGATAGACGAAAAATTTCTTTTTATTCCCGGTATCGTTCCAACTTAAATAGGTCGTCTTAAGAAAATCGATCGAGTGAAGGGGCGGGTGTCGTAACTTCTTCGTTTTTCGGAACAGTTGCTGCAGTTGCGTCTCGGTAATCGACGGGAAAGACCGCACGACTGGTTGAATATCCTCAAGATACGAGGTGGAATCTGCCTCGGTTTGAACGGTTCGAACTTTCATTAATAACTCTTCCTGTTCAGCAGTCAAAACAGGAAGCAGATCAAAGATTTTTTTGGCGGCACTGTAGACGACAGCGTCCCGGACGTCCGGATCATGGACAGCGCTTAACTGTTGAATCATCGAGTCGACCTGGCTGCGGATAAAATTATACTGAAATGGCTGAATGAAAGGTTCCATTTTCCATCGCTCCTTTATAGTTCTGTATTCACGAAAACACTTTCATCGAAACGGCATTTTTTTGTTTTCTTCAAGCAGTGCACGGGAAATAAATACCTGAGGAGGTGTACAGGAATGCAAGCATTGACCGGACTGCGCCTGTTAAATTTAATCAGCTTTTTATTTGTCCTCTTAGCACGTGTCGTCTGGTATGAGGCACCGACCGGAGAACCTCTTGCTATTGTGCCGGCATCTTTTACGGATGCGATCTTCGGTGTTGTCTATACGACTTTGCTGATTTGGTGTATCCGGCCTGTACAAGCCTATCCGGCTGACCGGACGTTGATTTTTGATATCAGTGGCTGGTTTGTGCTGACGATGCTCGGATACGGGGCGAGCAGTATCGTCGGTCCGCCGTGGGAACTGGTGTTGACGACGATTTCGTTCATCAGTTTATGTATCATCTATATGAAAGTACAACATCATCCGAACCGTTCCCCGTGGATGCGATCCCCATTTTCCGTATTTCTCGCCTGGTCGAGCATCCAGATTTTAATCTTACCATTTCGTATTTTGCGTGACTTCCGGTTTGAAGATTTGTTTGGACTGACGACGTCGGAGTGGGTGACGATCATGTTGATTTTATTTGCCTGTGGCATCGTATTTTTTATTTTCGTCCACACCGATTGGGTATTTGGTCTCGTCATGATTTGGTATTACGTCGGTCTGTTCTTTAATGGTCGGTTGACGGACTTTCAGCAAGGCGTGACAGTCCTGAGCGTCATAGCAGTCCTGGTGGCGGTCATTCTGGTCTTTCGGAAACGCGACCGGCTGTTTGCCGAAGAAAAAAGACCGGTTTCTTAAGAAAGCGACAGTTGGTGTTATTGCTTTTCGGTTTTTGGGGTATATGCCTTATAGAAGTATAAAAGGGGGAAATGACCAATGGGGAAAAAGCAGTTGATCGGAACATACGAGAATGAGACGGATTTGATTCGTCAGATTGAAGATTTACACTTTGCCGGATACCTGGAAGAAGATTTATATGTCGTCCTGCAGGATAAAACCGATATGGCGATGTTACGTGGTCAATCGGCAGCTCAGCTTGTTTCGGGAAAACAGACTTTATTTGAACGGTTTACAGGGAAGCCGGTGACAGAGGAAGAGACCCGTGAAGCGTTTGAATCGTTAGGACTGGCTGAAGGCGACATGGAACGGCATGTGGCAAGCGTCAAACACGGAGCTTATGTTTTGCTGGCGGATGAAGAAGGGGCAAGACGTCCTAAACCGGAACCCCAAAGTATTTTAGAGAGTGAACCGGAAGGCATCGAGGCCGAGCGGAAGCTTGACCACGAAAACCGGGCACTTGAGAACGAAAACGACCGGATGTTGTAATCGTGCCAGAGTGGAAAGGGTGAACGACGATGGATAGCCATTATCATACGATTTTAGTTGCAGTCGACGGCTCCAAAACCGCGGATTTAGCTTTTGAAAAAGCCGTCCAGTTCGCAAAGCTCGATCAAGCGAAACTCGTCATCACGCATGTCATCGATATTCAAACGTTTGCGAATGTCCGTGCGAATCAACGATTCATCGATCAAAATGTCACGGAATACGCCCAGGAATTGCTCGATAAATATCAAAAACGGGCAATCGAAGAAGGAGTACCGGAAGTCGAACTGGTCATCGAAAGCGGATCGCCGAAAACGCTGATTCCGAAAGTCATCGCGCCGCGTGTCGGAGCGGGACTGATTGTCTGCGGTGCCGTCGGAATGAATGCAATGGAACGCATTATGATCGGAAGTGTCTCTGAAAACATTGCCCGGTATGCGAAGTGTGATATCTATATCGTTCGCCCAAAAACACTCAACTGAATCAAAACGTAAACAGGCTGCTTCGATCATCTATCGAAGCAGCCTGTTTGATGTCCTGTCAGATTGTTTTACGTCAATAAATAATAAAAGATTCCTAAGATGATCAAAATGACCGGCAACAAAACTAAATACATCCAGGACATGTTTTTGGCAGTCTGGCTGTTGCTGTACGTTTCTTCGTTTCGACTCTGTCCGACCATTAACGTAAAAATAAGTCCAAGTACACAGATTACTAAAGCAATCCAAAATAATATGGTCATGTTCAGCCCTCCTTCATTCGGATGAATCCTCTCTTTCATCATAACGAAAAGTGGGTGTAAATGTCAGAGTATTTGTGACAGTTTGGAGTTGACGCAATCTGGTTTAGGGGCTAAACTACTGGTATGAGTTTAGGGGGTAAACTAATCATGAAAGAAAATCTTCGGGAAGCCGTTCAGTTATTTGAAGAAGTGATGATTCACGGGACGGAACGTGTCTTGAAATCAGTCGATTCACCGGTGTGGCGTCTCTATTCACCGGAGCAGCTGCATTTGTTAAAGCTGGTCGATAAATATGGACCGATTGCTTCCGGGCGGATTGCCGTCATCCAAGGAGTTCATAAAAGTGCGATTTCCAATCGTCTGAAAAAGTTAAATGAACACGGCTTGGTGGAAGTCGAACGTTCAGAAGATGATCACCGGACCAAGCGGATTATTTTGACGGATGCCGGAAAAGAAGTCGTCGAAGCTTCAGATCAAGCGATTTACAGTTATTTGGAACAGTTGATTGATGGAAAGGTCGACGATGACGAAATTAAACAATTCATCGAGACGTTCCGAAAAGTCAAAGCCATTTTAAAGATTGAAGATTAAGTCAGAAAAACAGACAAAGAAGAGGTGGAACGGGAATGCGACAAATCGTCAAATGGCGTTGGCCAATCGTAATCGTCTTGTTGCTTGCGACAGTCGGATTATTTTTAGCGGCACCAAACTTATCAAAACAGGCGGAAGATGCGGGTGCCATTCAGCTCGCGAGTGACACGGATTCACAACGGGCAGCCGATATTTTAAAGGCAGCCGGTGCAAGTGAAGAAACGATTTCGCTGGTTATTCCGTTAAAGGAAGCCGTCACGAAACAAGATCGGACCGAAATCGGTCAAATCGTCAAAGATTTGGAGAAACTGGATAAACCGGTGACGGGAGTCCTCGATCCGTTTGAAAGTAAGGAAACGGAAGGACAATTGATTTCAAAAGATAAAAAAACGGTCCTCGTTCCGATTACCGTCGATGGTTCGCAGGAAGAAATCACGGCACTTGCCGAGGACATCCGGAGTGATCTTTTACCGGACGACCGGACGATTTATCTGACGGGTGAATCACTCATCAATGCTGATGTGAACAAAAGCTCACAAGAAGGATTAAAACGAACGGAATTGATTACAGTCGGTCTGATTTTTGGTCTGTTGCTAATCGTGTTCCGTTCGATTGTCACACCATTCGTTCCGTTATTTGCGGTAGGTGTCACGTATTTAATGAGTCAATCATTTGTCGCCTTTTTCGTTGATTGGTTCGGATTCCCCGTCTCGAACTTCACACAGATTTTCCTTGTGGCGATTCTCTTTGGGATCGGGACGGATTATTGTATCCTGCTTCTGAGCCGGTACAAAGAAGAATTGACTGCCGGACATGATGTCGAGACAGCCATCGTCAACACCTATAAAACAGCGGGACGGACCCTTCTCATCAGTGGTCTTGCCGTCCTCGTCGGCTTCTCGGCGATCGGTTTCGCTGATTTCCCGATCTTTAAATCATCGGTCGCCGTTGCGGTCGGGATTGCAGTCTTGTTACTGGTTCTCTTTACACTGGTACCGTTTTTCATGGCAACGTTAAAAGAGAAACTGTTCTGGCCCTCTAAAAATGCGGCGAGTCACCAAGACAGTCGTTTGTGGGCCCGCTACGGCGGATTATCGATTCGTCGTCCATTACTTGCGATGGCCATCGTCGCTGTCGTGACGATTCCAACCTTGTTCACATATGATGACGATCTATCGTTCAACACCGTCGATGAGATTGGTGCAAAATATGAAACAGTCAAAGGATTAAATGCCATTTCAGACGGCTTTGGTGCAGGTGAGTCATTGCCGGTCAATATTATCCTGAAGGACGATCAAAATATCGTGACTGAAAAAACTGTTCCATATGCAGAACAGTTGAGCCGTGAACTCGTTAAACTGGACGGGGTCAAAGCCGTTCGCTCGATTTCGCGTCCAACGGGCGAAGTAATCGACGATTTATACGTCGATCAACAACTGAAACAAGTCGCATCCGGTCTGACGGATGCCAAAGACGGACTCGGTGAAGTCGGCCAAGGTCTACAGACTGTGGAAGATAATCTGAAGACAATCAGCGGTCAGCTTCCGGCCGGTGACCAGGCGTCAGCAGGTGCAGCACAATTGCAGCAGGCAGCAGACGGTCTCGGTCAAATCAATCAGCAGTTAACGCTTGTCGGTCAAGGATTACAGTCAGCGGAAAACATTCCGCAAACTGTCGGAACATTAGCAGCGTTATCCGGTCAGTTGACACAAATTCAAACGGGAATCACACAAGCGGCAACCGGAATCGAAACGCAAGGCGCACAAGCCGGTCAACTGGGTAACGGATTAACCCAACTGGCTGATGGTGTCGGATCTGCTAACAATGGGCTTGGTAAAATCGAAGACGGTTTAAAAGAAGCAGCCGATTTCTTAAAAGAGATGGGCAACTCGAAAACGATTCGCGGTACCGGGATGTTCATTCCGAAAGATACCTTATCGAGTAAAGACTTCGAGCCTGTCATCGACCGCTATACGATTGATGACAAGACCGGTCTGAAATTCGAAGTCATCTTGGACGATGATCCATATTCACCGGAGGCAATTGAAACGGTCGCTGCCATCAAGAAAACGACAGCGAGCACACTGAAAGATACACCGCTCGAACAGGCACAGGTTGCTTACGGCGGCATTTCGAGCATCAACAGCGACTTAAATGATACGTCCAAAGCCGATTTTTCTCGGACGGTCATCATCATGATCATCAGTTTGTTTATCGTCCTTGCGATCATGTTCCGCTCCTTGATCATGCCGTTGTTTATGATTGGTTCGCTTCTGTTGACGTACTATACGTCAGTTTCGATTGCTGAACTGATTTTCGTCAACGGTCTCGGTTATGACGGCATCAGCTGGGCAGTTCCATTCTTCGGGTTCGTCATGCTCGTCGCGCTCGGGATCGATTATTCGATCTTCCTGCTTGACCGGTTCCGGGAAGAAACAATCAATGGACTGGAGACGAAGGAAGCGATGTACGTCTCGATGAAGAAAATGGGATCGGTCATCATCACGGCTGCCATCATTCTTGCCGGAACGTTCGGCGCGATGATGCCGTCCGGTGTCCTGAGTCTCGTTCAAATCGCAACCATTGTTATCACAGGTCTGCTCCTGTATGGATTGATTGTCTTACCGCTCCTGATTCCGGCGATCACAGTATCGTTTGGACCGGGTGTCTGGTGGCCGTTCCGTCAAAAGCAAAATAAGAAGTAAGTCGATTCGACTGGTCCATCCGGGCATCATCCGGGTGGACCGTTTCGTTATACTAGAGACAGGAGGCGATATGGATGCAACAGTTTAAACAATTGACGAACCGGATCTGGTATCAAACGCCGGTCAGTGAGACAGACCGGCCGATCGTTGCCGTCATTACGGGGGATGAGCGGAGTCTTGTGATTGACGCCGGAAACTCAAGTCAGCACGCGGCACTCTTTTTGGATGAGGTGGAAAAACACGGATTGAGACGACCGGATCTCGTGGTGTTGACACATTGGCACTGGGATCATATTTTTGGCATGAAACAGATGGCTGTACCAACGATTGCAACGAACCGGACAGTCGAAGAAATGCAGAAAATAGTCGATTACGAATGGTCGGATGAGGCACTGGAGGAACGGATCCACCAGGGCATTGAAATTCCGTTTTGTGCCGATGCCATCAAACTGGAGTTCGGAAAGGATCGGGACATCGAAGTCATCCTGCCGACGATTCGTTTCACAGGGGAGTTGGAAATCAATCTCGGAGGCGTGACGTGTCTGTTGCGTCAAGTCGAGAATGACCACTCACCAGGGAGTGCGCTGGTTTATATTCCGGAAGAACGGGTTTTGTTTTTAGGAGATGCGATGTATGCGGACATTTTCTCCGACAAGTGGAATTATACAGTCAATCAAACAACGCGGTTGTTAGATACGATTGCTGAATACGAGGCGGATTATTATGTCTGGTCTCACGGCGAAGCGATGGCGAAAGACGCGTTTGAGCAAGAGGTACACGTCTTCCGCCAAATCATCGAAGTGACAAAACAAGCGACAGGCCATTTATCGGAGATGCAGCGGCTGTATGGGGAACTGGTCGGACGGGAACTAACGACAGATGAAGAAGAAACGCTTGTCTTTTTTGCGAACGGTACAAAAAAATAATTAAACGGGCAGGTTCTTTCCGGTCAACCCGAGAATTCCTTATGTATAAGATAGAAAAAAATGGATTTTAGCAAAGGAGTTCTCATGATGGACCGTAAACCGGAAGATCGGAATGAAACGGCCAACCGCGTTTTTTTCGGAACAGCCAACATCTTTACTGTCATTTTAGTCATTGGATTTGCCCTATACCTGCTGTATCAATTTTTTGTGAAATGACTGATCACCCTGTAGCTCAGGGTGATTTTTTTCGTTTTAGGGGAGTGCAAGCGAACCAGATATTGGGTAATCCTTAACTGAGGACAAAAAGAGAACTCACAAAAAGGAGGCACTTCCCCATGAAACGCATCCAGATTGCCGACTTTGATCGTCGTATGCCGCCACTCGAACTGCGAGAGATGGATGATTATTACGAAGCGGTATTGGTATCAAACTATGATGAATCATATCCTTCAACCCAAGTACGGACAATCCAGTTGGCGGATATCTATGTCAATCTTGTCATGACTGAAGAAGGTACGCATCTCGTATCCGCCCTTTTTTTAAAGCCGGTTGAAATTTCGGATATTGTCTCGTGGATGCAACTCTACACGATCAGTTTTGCGATGGCGGACGCCACCGGATATTACGTGGAACAGGCAGATGAAATCTTAGAAATCGTTTTATATCAAGGAAATCCGATCGTCATTGCGACGAGGGGAACCGACCGATTGTACTATGAGACTGAAGGAGCGATTGAGATGCGGCGGGAATCAAGTGAAGTCATCGGAAAAAAACCTTTGCTGTATTTAAACGGAGAAGCCCGTTTTGGAGTGCCTCATCTGGAATTTAATCCGAGTCAGGATGAGATTCATGTCAACGGCACATTTTTGTTCGCGGATTATATGGACACGTATCAGGGACATGTCGGATTTTTCCGTAAAACTGATCCGGATCTCCCGGTCGTCGTGTTAGTCGGAACAGCGATCATCGAAATGGAACTGACAGAAAATCCGGATGGAAGCCGTGTCCTTGTCATCGAACAACCGTATGACGAAGCGTAATTTTTTCGAGGAAAAGTTATGGCGGACGAATCTTCAGGTAACCATGAAATCCCTTACAAAATATGCGAGAATAAGAATAGAGACAAGAATGGAAGGGATGCGGGACGAACATGGTTAAAGAGTTGCCACGAAATTCAAAGTGGATGCGTTCCTACAATCGGGCACTGGTATTACGTTTGATTCGGATGCATCAACCGATTTCACGGGTGGAACTGGCACAACAAACAAAACTGACGAAGCCAACTGTTTCAAATATCGTCGGAGAATTGATTGCGGACCAACTCGTGATGGAGCGTGAACTCGGTGTCTCAAACGGAGGACGAAAACCGATTCTGCTCGAACTGGTGGCAAAAGAGCAATATGTCATCGGGATTGATGCGACAAGTCACCGCTTTATCGGGGTCATCGCGGATTTAAGCGGAAATACGATTCACGAAGTGGAAACGATAGGAAAATTTGATACGAATGAAGAATTGATTGAAGCTGTCGTTCAATTGTGTCAAGAATTGATCGACGCAACGGAACAGGTTGGAACGATTCATGGGATTGGCATATCCGTTCACGGGATGGTTAATCCGGAGACCGGAGTGATTTTGTTTGCCCCCCGTTTTCATCTCCATGATGTCACCTTAAAAGAACATTTGGAGCAGCGTTTTTCTTATCCGGTCTTCATCGAAAATGACGTCCGGGCGTTGGCCTCCTTTGAATTGTTATTTGGGGAAGGCGTCGGGGTTGACCAATTTTTCTATCTGTACGCCGGAGAAGGAATTGGGGGAGCGTATGTCCTGGACGGGAAACTGATTGACGGTGAAAACCACATTACAGGTGAGGTCGGACATATGCGGCTTGATTTGGATGGACCAATCTGTTCCTGCGGGAATCGGGGATGTCTCGAAGCATTGGCTGGAGAAAAAGCGTTGTTGCGTGATTTTGAAGCCATTGACCCGCAAGTCAAAACACTGACGGAACTGAGAAAACGTCTGACGGACGGGGATCCGAATGCGAAAACCGCGTATCAACGGGCCGGCGAATACATCGGGATTGGTGTCCTGAATACGATTCATCTGATCAATCCGAAACGGATTTTACTTGGAGGACCGATGTTCGAACTGGCTCCTTCCATCGTTGATCAAATCAAAGAACGCGTCGAGCACACGGCCTTGACGACCGCTTCACGTGAAACCGATGTCAAAATGGTTCCCTGGAGTGAAAAACAGGGGGCACTCAGTGCAGCGGCACTCGCAACCAACAGTATTTTTCAAACCATTTAAAATCAGCTTGCTGGATGACGGTGTTTTCACCGGATCCAACAAGCTTTTTTTTTTGTAAAAAGAGCGAAGAAAAAAATATTTTTTGAAACCGTTTACAAATCAAAACAGCATGTGCTATAGTTTTCTTAAAGTTAGATAATAAATTTAATTTACTAAGTTTTCATCAACTAGTGGAGGTGGATGCAGACCGGCAGGGACCGGTTAAGCTGAAACAAAAAGAAGGGGGCGTCGCGCAGATGGAAACAGAGGACTTATGGGTTTCCTACCGTGAAGCTTTCGGGCGTTACGGAGCAATCCGTGGCTTTTACGTGAACCGTTTGACAGGAGAGATGACGGAACAACAGCCGGGAGATAAGCGGTCTGCAGATCAAGACGGCGTTCTCGTTCGGCCACGACAAGATGGAGTCTTTCAATTCCGAATGTCGTCCGTACAAGGGGTACTGACGATTCGGTCTTCAGAACTTCATCTTCGAAAAAATGAGAACGGATACATTGAACTACGCGTGTTGATGCAACACATGCGCACCGCAGGTTGTTTGACGCTCGGTGGAGAATTTTATCTGTTCGTAACACCGGAAGTGGACACGCTCGACTATCGTCTGCGACTGATTGCACGAGTTTTGATTCAACTCCAACGGATGCCGATTGGCATGGAAGTCATCGAACAATGGTGTCAACACGCACAGCTTGAAGGGCAACAGCTAAGAAAGTACGCTTGACCACTCACATACAAAAGGGGATCACTCACATGAAATTTAAAAAAACCAAAGTACTTGCAGCGGCATCAGTTCTGACATTATCGGCATTACTTGCCGCTTGTGGCGGCGAAGATGAAAAACAGGCGACAACAAAAGACGGCAAAACCATCATTTCCTGGTGGGGTTGGGCACCTCAGCCTGAAGCCGGTAAGGAAGTCGTCGATGCCTTCAACAAATCACAGGACAAATACGTCGTCGAATTCAAACGGTACAGTGAAGATTACGAAAAGCAACTTCAAGTCGCGATGTTATCTGGTAAGGGACCAGACATCATCGGCTTAAAAGAACCAATGATTCAACAATACAAAGACCGTGTCGTACCGGTCGATTCTTACATGGATAAAGCAGCCGGCAAAGGATGGAAAGATAAATTCGTTGAGCTCGGAATTGATCAAACGACGATTGACGGCAAACAATATGCAGTTCCAATCGGCTTTACAGGTCAAGCTTACTTGATGTACAACAAAACGATGCTTGATAAATACGGCGTGACGCCACCGAAAAACTACAAAGAAACAGTCGATGCGGTCAAGAAGATCAAAGCGTCGGGCGATAAAGTCATTCCATTGATGCTCGGAGCAAAAGATGCCTGGATTGATATCGATGTCTACAACGTCTTAAGCCACCAGGTAGCACCGGGTTACATCCAAAAGGTCTTATCCGGCGAAGCGAAATGGACAGACGACGAGATGGTCAAGACAGCGCAAATTTGGCAAGATCTGTTTGAAAAGAAAGTCTTCCAAGAAGGTGCACTCGGACTTGCGACATACAATGACGGGATGAACCAGTTCTTCGATAAAAAGGCAGCGATGTGGGTCATCGGTTCATGGGAAGCGCACTCGATGACGACAGCTGAGAAAAAAGACAAATGGAAAATCAAAGATGAGCTTGGCTTCACACCACTTCCAAACCTTGCAGGTGGAACAGAACAACCAATCATCGCATCGATCGACATGGCGCTTGCCGTCAACAAAGAATCAAAACAACAAGAAGGTGCAGCTGAATTCGTTGCCTTCATGAGCCAAGGTGAAGGACAGGAAGTCTACATGGGCGAGTTCGAAATGGCACCGGGAATCAAGGATGTCAAAATTGATTCAGATGCAGCCTTCACGTCCGAAGGAGAAAAAGAGTCGTACAAAATGCTGAACGAAACACTTTCTAAAGCTGTAGCAAGCCGTGGTATTCGTGATACAAAACTTAACGATATCCTCGGTAAGGAACTTCAAAACATCGCGACGGGTCAAAATCCGAAAGAAGCACTCCAACGTGTTCAGGATGCAGCCGATCAATCGAAAAAATAAGAACGATACAGTGAAGTGGTGCGCCCTGCGTGCCACTTCCTGATTTTTAAGATCAAGAAAGTGGGGAAATCGTTATGCAGACAGAGCAACAAGAATTGCCGATCAAACCAAAAGCGGAAACGCTGAAACCAGCACCCCGTTCAAACGTTCCGAAAAAGAAAAGAAAAGGCAAAATGAAGCAAAACATGGTCGGTTGGGCGTTCGTCGGACCCATCGTCCTGTTTGTCGTCGCGTTTATCTATTACGGGATTTTTTATAATGCGTATAACTCCTTCTTCTCATGGGACGGAATTTCGTTTGATAAAGTCTTCGTCGGGTTTGAAAACTACGCGGAAATGTTCCGTGATCCGGATTTCTATCTCTCGCTTAAAAATACGTTCATCTTCACGATTTTAACGGTTACGATTCAAGCCTTTATCGGTCTTGTTCTCGCGTACTTCCTGCACACACAGGGACCGTTACGGACTGCCATGAAATCGGTCTTCTTCTTCCCGGTTGTCCTGAGTCCGGTTGTACTCGGTGCCGCTTTCTCACAAATTTATGACTTCCAATTCGGTTACATCAACGAATTTCTCCGGGCAATCGGTCTCGGCAGCTTAGAACAAAACTGGCTGGGTGATCCGGATATCGCGTTGTACTCGGTCATTGCCATCAACATCTTCCAATGGACAGGTTCATCGATGGTCATGTACTACATGGCGATGCTGACGATTGAAAAAGAAATCTTTGAAGCCGCTAAAATCGATGGTGCCGGATTCTTCCGGACGCTTTGGAGTATCGTCTTCCCGAACTTAAAAGGAACGACATTCACGTTATCGATTCTCGGTGTCATCGGTGGTCTGAAGACGTTTGACCTGGTCTGGATCACGACGGCCGGTGGCCCCGGTTCTTCAACAGAATTCATCTCGACGTACCTGTTCCGTAAATCGATGTTGCAACAAGAAGTCGGTTTTTCAAGTGCCGTTGCCATCATCTTGCTGACAATCGCTTTACTGATTACGTACATCCAGTTACGTGTTCAAAAGAAAATGGATAACTAAGGAGGAACGTCCCATGAATGTAGAATCTAAAAGAAGCCGTTGGGTAATCAACCTCGTCCTGATGCTTGCTTCGATCGTCTGGCTGTTCCCGATCTTTGTCATGTTCAAGGAGAGCTTACGTGTCAACGGATTTGAAAACTATATCGCCACGCTGCAAAACCCGAACTTCCCGACGTTCGTCTTTAACAGTTTCTTCGTCGCCTTCTTCATGATCATCATTTCGATCACGATTCTCGCGTTTGCCGCATTCGCGTTTTCAAAACTCGAATTCGCCGGAAAACGTCTGCTGTTCAACATGGTACTTGCCGGTCTGATGTTACCGGTCGCTTCCATGATCGTTCCGTTGTTCTTCACATTGCGTTCGTTTGACGGTCTGAATAACCATTGGGGCTTGATCGGGGCGGAAGTCGCGTTTTTCCTGCCGTTCGGTCTGATGCTGATTAAAGGATATTTTGACGAGCTGCCAAATGAGTTAATGGAAGCCGCGTACATTGACGGCGCGACCATTTTGGAAGTCTTCTTTAAAGTCATGTTGCCGCTTGCGAAACCGGCACTGGCAACAGCGTTAATCTATGCTTTCCTCAACTCGTGGAATGAGTATTTGATGGTCTTGACGTTCATGACGGATCCGGCTTATCAAACGGTCACGATGGCACCAAGCTTCTTCAAAGATGCGCTCGGCGGTGATCCGGGGAAAATCTATGCGTCACTCGTATTAATCAGTTTACCGACAATGGTCTTCTATATCTTCTTCCAACGTTTCTTCCAAAAAGGAATGACGGCAGGTGCAGTAAAATAATTTGTTTTGAGTCAGGGGGAGCACAATGTATTTAGGCGTCGATTATTACCCGGAACAAACTCCACGTGCGTTATGGGAGGAAGACTTCCGATTGATGAAAGAACTTGGTGTCAACGTCGTTCGGTTGGCGGAATTTGCTTGGACGATGATGGAGCCGGAAGAAGGAGTTTACGATTTCCGGTTTTGGGACGATATCATCGAACGCTTGAGTGCCGCCGGTTTTGACATCGTCCTCGGGACACCGACGGCAACACCACCGGCGTGGATGTGTCACAAGTATCCGGAGATTCTTCCAGCAGACGAGCACGGCGTGACAATCAGTTTCGGAGCCCGTCGCCACTATACGGTTCACAGCGAAACGTACCAACGTTTTTCAGTTGCCATCACGACAGAAATGGCGAAACGCTACGGAAAACACCCGCGTGTCATCGGTTGGCAGACGGACAACGAATACGGTCATGAGAAATCAGACCGTTCCTACAGCGATGTCGACCGGGCTGTTTTCCAGGTTTGGCTCAAAAACCGTTACGGCACGCTTGATGCGTTAAATGAAACGTGGGGAACCGTTTTCTGGAGTCAAACCTATACGGCATGGGAGCAAATCCCGGTGCCGCGGAAAGTCTATCAGGAACATAACCCGTCATTACTTGTCGACTTCGACCGTTTCTGTGCCGACGGTTACAACCATTACAACAAACTGCAAGTCGATGCACTCCGGGAACACATTCATCCGGATGCCTTCATTACACATAACCTCGTGTACAGCGATATGGCCGTCAATCAACAGCAGATGGCACAGGATCTCGATTATGTCGCCTTTGATAACTATCCGGTCTGGGGCGGTCTGCCGGAGCCGAACCGGTTCGAGAAGATGGCAAGTGATCACGATCTCTGCCGCTCCTCGAAACAGGGAAAAGGCTTTTGGGTCATGGAGCAACTGAGCGGAGCGCAGGGCTGGAGTAAAATCGGTTATCTGCCGCGCCCAGGTCATATCCGGTTATGGACGTACCAGGCGGTCGCACGCGGTGCGGAAGCCATCGTCTATTTCCGCTTCCGGGCGGCATTGTTCGGAACGGAAGAGTTTTGCCACGGAATCATCGATCACGATGGAAAACCGAAACGCAAATTCAACGAAGTCAAACAAATCATGACTGAATTGAACACGTTTGGTGACGAAATCAACGCAAGCAGCTATCAGGCGGAAGTCGGCGTGTATTTTGATCAAGAAAACGTCTGGGCCTGGACCCATCAGCCGCACAGTGATGCGTTTGATTTCCGGACCGAGTTCGTCCGTTTCTACGGTGGTGCCGTCCGGCGTCAAGCGTCGACGGATATCGTCTTCCCGGGCGACCGCCTCGATCAATATAAATTAATCATCGTTCCGCTGTATTTCCTGACGAATCCAACATTTGACCAAGCACTGATTGATTACATGGAGCAGGGCGGACACGTCATCTTCACGTACCGGACCGGCGTCAAGGATCCGCATAACAATGTCTTGCCGTTAACGTTACCAGGGAAATTCGCACCGTATGCAGGAATCGAAATCGATGAGTACGAATCGTTGCAAGCCGTGCAGGAAAACCGGGTGGAAGGGATCGGAAAATTCGCGGGACAAGGCTCACCGGCCCGTCTCTGGTGTGATTTGATTACACCGACGACAGCCGAACCGCTTGCTGTCTACCGCGATACGTTTTATGACGGCGTCGCTGCCGTGACACGCAACGAATACAAAGGAATGATTACCTATATCGGCGCATCGATCGACGATGCGATGATCGATACGATTTACCGTCAAGCGTTTCTCGATGCCGGTGTTCAGACGTTTGAAGCACCGGATCAAGTCGAGATTGTACGCCGTCATGGTGAGACACGTGATTTCCTCTTCCTGATGAATCACGATACGAAAGCAAGCCGGGACGTTGTGCTCGATGCTGCCTATCAAGAGTTGAATACGAACGAGACATATAGTGGAACAGTGACGCTCGCCCCGCTCGAGACGCTGATTCTGACAACGTAAGGAGGAGAACGACCATGGCCATTCTTGAACTGCCGAATCAGCGGTTCGTCCTCGAAGGACAACACGTCGCGCATGTCGTGACAATCGGACAGCACGGCAAAGTGTTGCATACGTATTTTGGAGCGCGTCTGCCGTACCCATCCGACTATGAAGCCTTACCGTATCCGGTCCTGGCACACAGCTCATTTGAATCGCCGGACGGGGTTGCGGTCTATGACTTCATTCCGTTTGGTGAGATGGTCTACACGGAGCCGACTTTAAAATCAGAACGGGAGGACGGGCAACGAATCAGTCAGTTCGTTTTTGAACGCGCCGAACAATCCGATAATGGATTGATCTTATGGTTGTTTGATTCGTTACAGGAACTCCGGGTCGGTATCAAATACGATCTGTACGAAACGTACGATATGATCGGACGATCACTCGTGATTGAAAACACAGGAACACAATCCGTCCGGTTGACGACGGCCCAATCGTTTGCGATGGGGATTTTACAACGACCGGACTTGAACTTACACCACTTCGCGGGAACATGGACCGGTGAATTCCAAAAACAAGTCACACCGCTGACGCCGGGACGTAAGACGATTGACAGCCGACGGGGTGTGACGAGTCACCAGGCAAATCCGTGGTTCGCTTTGGAACACGGCGCAACGGAATCGACAGGCGAAGTCATTTACGGACATTTCGCTTATTCCGGCAACTGGTCGATGCACTTCGAGCAGGATGCCTTCGGATTCGTCCAACTATCGGGCGGGATGAATGCGTTTGATTTCAGCTGGAAACTCGAAGCCGGTCAGCATCTTACGACACCGGAATTTTATATCGGATACGCGGCAGACGGCTTTGCCGGGATGAGTGCCCGCGCCCACGATTTCCAGCGGGACGTCATCATGCCGGAATCGGACCGGAACAAGGTTCGGCCGGTGCTCTATAACTCCTGGGAAGCGACCTATTTTGACGTGACGGAACACGGTCAACGGACACTGGTGAATCAAGCCGCTGCCATCGGCTGTGAACTGTTCGTCGTCGATGACGGCTGGTTCGGTGAACGAAACTCCGATCAAGCCGGTCTTGGCGACTGGGTCGTCAATCCGGAGAAGTTTCCGAACGGATTAACGCCGTTGATTGATTATGTGAAACAACAAAACATGTCATTTGGACTTTGGGTCGAACCGGAGATGGTTAATCCGGATTCAAATTTATACCGGACCCATCCTGACTGGATTTATCACAGTCCCGGTGCCCGTCGGACGACATCACGCAATCAGTTTGTCTTGAATCTCGGCTTGCCGGAGGTGGAACAATTCGTATTCCGGATGATGGATGAACTGCTCGCAACCCACGCCATTGATTACATCAAATGGGATATGAACCGTGCGTTTTCGGAACCGGCTCTCCCGGGTGCGACACCGGCAGAACAACAGGAATTATGGAAGCGGCATGTCGATGCGCTGTACCGGATTTTTGACGGATTGCGCGTCCGTCATCCGGAAGTTGATTTTGAAGCGTGTGCCGGAGGCGGCGGACGGATTGATCTCGGAATTCTCAAACGGACGGAACAAGTCTGGACGAGTGACAATACGGATCCACTGGATCGCTTGACAATCCAACACGATTTCTCCTTTGCCTACAATGCGAAGATGATGAGTTGCTGGGTGACGGATGGTCCGAACTGGCTCAACGGTCGGAACTTACCGCTTGCAACACGCTTTGTGTCTTCGATGCAGGGAACGCTCGGCATCGGCGGTAACTTAAGCGAATGGACAACGGAAGAATTGGCGGAAGCGGCGGAATGGATTGCGACGTACAAAACGATTCGGGAAACCGTTCAATTCGGCCGTCAGTACCGGTTGAAAGCGGACCGCGTGACGACCTCGCTGATGCAGTATACATCAAACGATCAAACGGTGATCCTGGCGGTCGCCCCGATGCGTAAACACGGAATCGGTCACTACCGTTTCCGGTTAGCCGGCCTTGAGGAAACCACACTCTATCAGGTTGAAGATCGTCAACTGAGCGGTGCTTATTTGATGCAACAAGGTTTGACCTGGAACTACACGAACGATTATGAAGCACGTTGCCTGCGGATCCAACCGGTTCATCGCAGCATCCCTACATCAGAGTCAAAGGAGCCGATCGTATGACAGACCAGACATTAGAACAGATTTTCGAACAACAATTCGGTCAATCGTCGACCCACCGCTTTTTTGCACCGGGCCGGATTAACTTGATCGGAGAACATACAGATTATAACGGTGGTCATGTCTTTCCGTGTGCCTTGACGCTCGGCACCCATGCGGTCGCCCGAAAACGGGACGATGCGGTCTTTCGGTTTTATTCGCTGAATTTTGAAGATGACGGGATCATTGAAGTCGCAGGTGATGACTTGACGCCTCAATCTGCCCACGGCTGGGCCAACTATGCCAAAGGAATGATTCATGTCTTACGGGAAGCCGGTTACCGGATTGATACAGGGTGCGACATTTTAATTAAAGGTGATATCCCGAATGGTGCCGGATTATCTTCGTCCGCGTCACTCGAACTCGTCATCGGTGTCTTACTCGATAAACTGTACGATTTGAATATCGATCGGATTGACCTCGTTAAATACGGTCAACAGGTCGAAAACCAGTACATCGGCGTCAACAGCGGCATCATGGATCAGTTTGCAATTGGTATGGGCAAAGCAGGATCCGGACTGTTGCTTGACTGTGAGACGCTTGAGTACACGTATGCACCGCTTGATTTGTCCGGTTATACGATCATCATCATGAATACGAACAAACGCCGTGAACTGGCAGATTCAAAATACAATGAACGCCGCTCGGAATGCGAAGCGGCGCTCGCTTATCTGCAACAGTACCGTCCGTACGCTTCGCTCGGTCAATGGTCGATGGATGAATTCGAAACGGTTTCTTTTGAGGACGAACGGTTGCAACGGCGGGCACGTCACGCGATTTCCGAAAATGAGCGGACGTTGCAGGCACTCGATGCTCTAAAAGAAGAGAGACTAGAAGCATTCGGTCAACTGATGAATGCCTCACACCGTTCGTTGCGGGTCGATTACGAAGTAACGGGGAAAGAACTGGATACATTGCTCGAAGCGGCGTGGGCGCAACCGGGAGTCCTTGGTGCCCGCATGACGGGTGCCGGTTTTGGCGGTTGTGCGATTGCGATCGTCGAAGACGACACAGTGAATACATTCATGGCAGCAGTCGGACACGCATATGAGACTGAAATCGGTTATCCGGCATCGTTCTATACGGCAACAGTTGGTGATGGAGCACGAGAAGTCGAACAGGAGGTCATTTAAATGGCAGTACTCGTAGTAGGTGGAGCAGGTTATATCGGATCACATGCAGTTTATCAACTGGTGGATGCCGGTCAGGATGTCGTCGTGGTCGATCATTTAAAGTCGGGTCACCGGGAAGCCGTTCATCCGAAAGCCCGTTTTTACGAAGGGGATATCCGGGATCGTGCCTTCCTTGATACGGTGTTTGAGACGGAAACCATCGATCAGGTCGTTCATTTTGCAGCTTTCTCGTTAGTCGGGGAATCGATGGAGCATCCGCTCGCTTATTTCGACAACAACGTCTACGGCACACAAGTGTTGCTTGAAGCCATGATGGCGCATGATGTGAAGCAGATTGTCTTCTCATCAACCGCGGCCACATACGGCGAGCAGGAACAGATGCCGATTCTTGAGACGGCAACGACGAACCCGACAAACGCCTACGGTGAAACGAAACTGATGATGGAGAAGATGATGCGTTGGTGTGAAACGGCATATGGTCTGAACTATGTCGCGCTCCGCTACTTTAATGTTGCCGGAGCACGCGCGACGGGTGAAATCGGAGAAGATCATACACCGGAAACCCACCTGGTTCCGCTTGTCCTCGAAGTCGCCAACGGGCAGCGGCCGGTAATTTCGATTTACGGCGATGATTATGCGACGGAAGATGGCACGTGTATTCGCGACTACATCCATGTCGAGGATTTAATCGATGCCCATCTGTTGGCGCTGGAATATTTAAAACAAGGCAACACGAGTGACGTCTTTAATCTCGGTTCAAGCCGCGGCTTTTCGGTCCGGGAAATCATTGAGGCGGCACGCCGCGTAACGGGACATGCGATTCCGGAACAGGTGGTCGCACGACGCGCCGGAGACCCGAGTACGTTGATCGCAGGTTCTGATAAAGCGAAAACGGTCCTCGGCTGGATACCGCGCCGGACAGAAATCGACACCATCATTCAAGATGCATGGCGTTGGCATGAACAGCGTCCGCAAGGCTACAAAACACCTGTACGGTAAAGAGAGAGTTAGGAGAGTGAATGGCGATGAATGAACTCATCAAACAATTAACAGAGCAGGCGGTCCGTCAACGGTTAATCGAGCCGGAAGATACGGTCTATGCAAGAAACCGGCTCTTATCCTTGCTCGGGGAAGCTGCATACGTGGATCCGGGAACTGTCGGGACGCGTCCGATTCCTGATCTTTTGGACGAGATGATTGAACGACAGATCACGGCCGGGAAGCTGGCACCGCGTCTGGACGAAAAAGAACGGTTAGCGGCAGAATTGATGGATGTGTTCGTCGATCGCCCGTCTCAGATCACTTCGACTTTCCGTCAGCTGTACGCGGAACATCCGCAACAGGCGACTGACTATTTTTATCAGCTCAGTCAAGCGAATAATTACATCCAGACAAAACGGATCGCTAAAAATATTCAGTATCAGGCGGACACGGTCTACGGGGAAATCGATATTACGATCAACCTGTCAAAACCGGAAAAAGATCCCCGTGAAATTGCGGCGGCCCAGACAGAAGCCGTCGAATCAACGTACCCGACCTGTCTCTTGTGTGTTGAAAACGTCGGCTATGCCGGACGGAGCAATCATCCGGCCCGTGCGAATCACCGGATCGTACCGCTGTCACTCAATGGCGAATCTTGGGCGTTACAATATTCACCGTACGTCTATTACAACGAACACAGCATCATCCTGTCGCAGGAGCACCGGGATATGGTCATTAACCGCCAAGCCTTTGCTCGATTGCTTGAATTCGTCGCACAGTTCCCGCATTATTTTGCCGGATCAAATGCTGACCTGCCAATCGTCGGCGGATCGATTTTGACGCATGATCATTATCAGGGCGGACGGTATGAATTTGCGATGGACCGGGCGAAGACGTTACAGAAGTTTGGCTTGCCGGATCATCCGGACGTCACCGGTGAAACGTTGCATTGGCCGTTGACGGTCGTTCGTCTGAGCAGTACCGACGCTTCCGCGTTGCTTGATGCGGCGGACGAGGTCTATCAGACCTGGTTGACATACGAAGATGCCGAACATGAGATTCTTGCGGCGACGAACGGTGTCCGCCACAATACGGTGACACCGATTGCCCGGATGCGCGGCGAACGGTTTGAACTCGATCTCGTCTTACGAAACAACCGGACATCGGAAAAACATCCGGACGGCATCTTCCATACGCATGCCGACATTCACCATATCAAACGCGAAAACATCGGTTTGATTGAAGTGATGGGCCTTGCGGTGCTGCCGGCCCGTCTGTTAAATGAACTTGAGCAAGTCGAACAGTTCATCGTAGGGACGGCTGATTCGACGGCTCCGTCGCATCAAGAATGGGCAACGGAATTGAAAGCGGCGTACACCGGACAAGACGTGACGGACTATGTCCGACAAGCGGTCGCAGCAAAATTTGTCCGCGGACTCGAAGATTGTGGTGTCTTTAAACAGACGCCGGACGGGCAGGCGGGACTTGACCGCTTTCTTGAAACGGTCAGCCGCCAAGTGGCAGGTGATCGGCGATGACGAAACAGACAGCATTGATCCGGGAGACGGATCTCATTCGTCACACGCTGACGCAACCGGGAATCGAAGTCGAAATTTGGAACTACGGCGGCATCATCAATGATATCCGCGTTGCAGATCGAAACGGGCGGATGGAGAGTGTCGTCTTAGGTTTTGATACCGTTAAGGAATACCAGGACCACTCCCCGTACTTCGGGGCCATCGTCGGACGGGTCGCAGGACGGATCGGACAAGCGCAGATGGAAGTCGAAGGAACCGTCTATCCGCTCGCGGCAAACGATGGAACCCATCATCTGCACGGAGGAATCCACGGATTTGATCAAGCGCTTTTTGAGGTCGTCGAGGCCGCGACGGATCGCCTTCATCTCCGTCTGTTCAGTCCGGACGGAGCGGAAGGGTATCCCGGCAACGTCACACTCGATGCCATCTATCAGCTGGACGGTCTCGAATTGACGCTGACGATGCACGCGACAACGGATCAGACGACACCGTTGAATCTGACGAATCATACGTACTGGAACCTGTCCGGAAACTTGAAACGGGACATCCTTGATCATCACTTGACGATCCCGAGTAAAACATATTTACCTGTTGGAGCAGATTTGTTGCCGACCGGTGAGTTGCGGGACGTGATGGGGACTCCCCTTGATTTTCGAACGGGACGACTGATTCGAAGCGGAGCGGAATCCGGTCATCCGGAAACGGCAGCCGCAGGGAACGGCTACGATCATCCGTTTCTTTTATCCGGACAGCCGATTCGGTTGGAAGACCCGGTAAGTGGCCGGTCTCTTGAAGTGACAACCAATCAACCCGTCGTCATCCTCTACACCGGGACGCAACTCGAGACGGATTATGAAATCCGCGGTGTCCGTTCCCGTCCTTCACTCGGACTGTGTCTTGAAACGCAGGTTCATCCGAATGCAGTGAATGAACCTAGTTTCCCAGATATTTTGGTTAAACCAAATCAGACCTACTACTGGGAAACGACTTACCGGTTTGGTGTAAATAACGATTGAACCAACGGGATACCCGGGATTATCTTTTTTCATAGCAGGGGCGTCGGAGTAAAATCCGGCGCCTCAGACTGAAGACAAAGTAGCGATTTTTCTCTTGATCGAGAAGAACCGCTTTTTTGTTCGCTTCGAATCGTTTTCCTGGGACAAGCATCGCGCCGCATCGCTTTGCTGCTGGGTCGCTCCTGCTTGTTTTTCCCTAGGAAGCGATTTCGAGCGAACAAACACTGCTTCTTTCACGCCTTTTCCTCAGGCGAGACACAGGCCAGAGTCAGTCCTTTTTGTGTATGAACGAAGTGTTTCCCGATATTCTTCAATCACAGGAAAGGGAGTTTCGAGGACGAGACCTGTTCGATTTCCAACAGCTGTCGTTTCATGTTCAGACCGCCCCAGTAACCGGTTAAGTCGCCTTTTTTGCCGACGATGCGGTGGCAGGGAACGACAATCAAAACACGATTTTTACTGATGGCGGTTCCGACAGCACGTGTCGCACTCGGCCGGTAAATCTGTTGGGCGATATCTGAATACGTTACCGTCACACCGTATGGAACCTGACATAAGGCCTGCCAGACCTCCAATTGAAAGGGGGTGCCGATCAAATGAAGCGGAAGCGAGAACCGGGTGCGTGTCCCGTCTAAGTATTCGAGGAGTTGTTCTTGATACGGTTGCATGATACGTGGATGCTCAATCAGTTCAGCCCGGGGTAAATGCTTTCGGATCCAGTTGTCAAATAAGTCCGACGGTTCATTTAACGCACCGACATAACAGAGTCCGGTTTCCGATGCCGCAATGGGAAAGGATGTGTCGTTCCAGTTCAACCGTGTAAAGTAGACTTCCATCGTCTAACCTCCTTCGCACTAAAAATCCAAACAACAAACCGGCCGTTACCCAGGAAAAGGAACGGTCCGGTTGCAACTTACGACTTCGTTAAGACATCCTGCTGACGAGGCGGTAAATGGATCGCCTGTCCGAGCAAAGCTTCGACGGCTTCCGTAAAGGCTTCGTTCCGACTTGGATGCGGCATGACCGGGAAGCGGACGTCTTCTTCTTTCGCATGCAGTTCAAGCGTCTGAGCAAAGACACCGGCCAGTTCGATCGCACCTTCGCCGATCATATGAATACCGAGGATGAGACTGGTCGTCGCATCGGAAATCACTTTGATGAACCCGCTTCCTCCTTCGATGGTCGTCGCTCCATTGGCGTTAAGTGCGAACTGCGCGGTCCGGAACGAATGACCGGCGTCTGTCGCCGTTTGTTCCGTCAAGCCGATCGAGACAATGGGCGGAAGGGAGCGGATGATGGTCGGATAATAGGGAACCGTCGTATCAGCCGACTGTCCGCTCAGATGTTCAGCGGTCCGTTTTGCCTCGTGGATGGCACGTGTTGCAATAGCGGGACCGGGTGTCACATCGCCTATTGCATAAATGTGAGGACGGTTCGTCTGTCCGAATGGATCGACGGGAATCGTTCCGTCTTCTGCTAACGTCACACCGATTCGTTCAAGTCCAAGCTCCAACGTATGCGGAACCCGGGGTAACGAGTGAAACAGGAAGGGAGCGGACCAGGTCGTTTCCTGCCCCTGTTTGACAACAGTCACGGTCACGTCCTCCTGAGCTTCGATTGCGGTGACGGTACCGGTGACCAACTGGATTTTTTGTTTTTTAAAGAGACGCCGCAACTCTTTGTCGAGACTCGGATCAAAATCGAATGCATCTGCAATCAGTGTGACTGACGTCCCGAGGGCTTGAAAACTCATGGCGGCTTCGATCGCGATATAGTCCTGTCCGATGATGACGAGACGTTCGGGTAACTCGGTCAATTGATATAACTGTTCGGCATTCAGTACGGAAGGGGCATCTTGCTTGATGCTGTGACTGCCGGTCGCAATCACGACATCGTTAAACCGGTACGTATCAAACTGATGCCCGAGCTCGACACCGATCCGGTCATCCGCCAAGAAGGAAGCCGTTCCGTGAACGACTTCAATTGCGTTGGCCTGACAGAGCGCTTCGACTCCGGTTCGTAATTGACGGATGGTCCGTTCCCGGTACTCGACCAATTGACTGAAATCATGTGTCGGATGAAACGAGAAGCCGAGAGCAGTCATATGTTTCGTCTGCAGTTTGACTTCTGCGGCATGAGCAACGACTTTAGACGGAATACATCCTTTGTTCAAACAAAGTCCGCCGATTTGTGCCTGTTCAATCAAAGTGACGGTCCGGCCCAATTGACTGGCACGGATCGCAGCGGTGTAACCGGCTGGACCACCGCCAAGAATCACTAAATCACGTTCTTGCGTCAGTTCACCTACGACCATTTAAATCAGCTCCATCAATAAAGTAGTGGGGTGTTCGATTAATCCGGCGAACCGGTTCGTAAAAGCAACGGCCGTTGCGCCGTCGGCGACGCGGTGATCAAAGGACATCGAGAGATTCATCATCGAACGGATGACGATTTGATCGTGGTCGTCAACACAGACCCGTTTTTTTGTTTTATGGAAGGCAATCAAAGCAGTTTCCGGATAGTTGATGATTGGCGTCGCTCCCGTACTTCCGAGGGGACCGACATTACTCATCGTGAACGTGCTTGGTTTCAGGTCTGCAGCGCGTAAATCGCCTGTCTTGGCACGGGCCGACAGTTCTGCGACACGCGTGTGCAACTGTTGCATCGTCAATTTGTCAGCGTCACGGACGACCGGCACAATCAGTCCATCCGCCGTCTCGGTTGCGACGCCGATATGAAACTGTTGCTCGAGAATGATCTGTTCGTTGTCTTCATCAAGTTTAGCGTTAAAGACCGGGAAGTCTTTCAGTGCGACGATCAAGGCTTTAATGAAAAAGGCGTTGACGCTGATCGGTTTACCGGCCGTCTTTAATTCTTCGCGCAAAGCGAGCAAACGGGTCATATCCACTTCTTCGAAATGCGTGACGTGTGGAATCGTAAAGAGGGATTGCGTCATTTTTTTCGCAATTTGTTTCCGGATCCCGCGGAACGGAATCGTTTCGACCGGGTTAGCAGAAAGTGTACTTGTCTGTTCGACGACATCGATTTTCTCGACGGAAGTATCGGTATCGAGGAACCGCCGGACATCTTCCTCTGTCACACGACCTGACGGATCAGAAGGCGGAACTTGTTCCAAATCAATTCCATGTTCACGTGCGATTTTACGCGTGTACGGTGTAGCCAAGACACGCCGATTATTTGACGGAACAGCCGGTGTGACGACAGGCGGCCGGACTTTGATTTGTTCCGTCGTCTGCCGGATCGGTTGTTCCGCAGTTACGGCCGTTTCTGTTTCAAGGGCTTCAATCAATAATAGGACCGTACCGACCGAGACGGTTTGACCGACAGGGATGATGAGGTCCGTAACGACACCGGAAACCGGTGCCGGTAATTCAGCGACCATTTTATCGGTCGACACTTCGACGACAGGCTGATCAATCGTGACACGATCCCCGACCCGGACCAGATAGTTCGCGATTTCACCTTCCGTCATCCCTTCACCGACGTCATGCAGCTTTACTTCAATCATCACGTTCACTCCTTAAAAATCGACCGTACGCTGGATCGCTTCAAGCACACGCGTCGGCGTCGGGATGTAATGGTCCTCGAGGGCGAATAATGGAACAGGTACGTCGAACCCGGTGACACGGGCTACTGGGGCCCGTAAATATAAGAACGAAGTATCGTTGATCAACGCAAGCAAATCGTTGCCAAGACCCCCCATAGCTTGTGCTTCGTGAATGATGACAGCCCGTCCGGTTTTTTGAACGGAGGCCGCAATCGTTTCACGATCAAGCGGATAGAGCGTCCGTAAATCAATCACTTCACAGGAAACACCACGGGTCGCAGCTTCCGTTGCGGCTTTTTGTGCGACTTGGACCATCGCTCCCCAAGCAATCAGCGTCACGTCCTGACCTTCGGTGACACATTTTGCTTTCCCGATTTCAACCGTATAGGCTTCACTCGGAACCGGCTCCTTAAAGGCCCGGTAGCTCCGCATCGACTCGAGGAATAAGACCGGATCCGGATCTTCAATCGCCGCAATCAATAATCCTTTCGCATCATACGGCGTCGAAGGGCAGACGACTTTCAGGCCGGGCATCGAAGTAAACAGCGCTTCCGTACTGTCGGAATGGATTTCCGGTGCCCGAATGCCGGCGCCATAAGGTGCACGGATGACCATCGGTACACCGTAACGTCCCATTGTCCGCATCCGGATCCGTGAGACGTGGGTCATGATCTGTTCGTAAGCAGGATAGATAAAACCGAGAAATTGGATTTCGACAATCGGCTTAAATCCGTTGACCGCGAGACCGATCGATGTTCCGACGATGCCGGCTTCACTAAGCGGCGTATCGATGATCCGGTCTTCCCCGAACTCTTCCTGCAAACCGTCCGTTGCCCGGAAGACACCGCCGTTTTTTCCGACATCTTCTCCGAGTACAAGCGTCGTCTCATCGTCCGTCAGTTTTGTCCGTAAAGCATCGGTGACAGCCTGGACAAGCGTCATCTCTGTTTGCCGATTGATAGGTGTCGCCATGTCAATTCCCCCTTGCAGTCAGATAATCCGTTTTTTGACGGACTAAATCGTCCGGTAATGTTGCAAACGTATGGTCAAATAAATCATTGACGTCAGGCGGCGGGAAGGATTCCATCGTCTTGACGGCGGCTTCGACTTCTTCCTGATGACGGGACCGAATCGTTTCGATCTCCTGCTCATCATAAAACCCCTGTTCCTTCATGAATGCTTCTAGTCGCTCGAGAGGATCCACTCGGTCCCGGGAGCGTTCCTGATCGCGGTATTTCGACGGATCGTCCGCCGTCGTATGGGCACCGAAGCGCCACGTGACGGCTTCGATCAATGTCGGACCGCCACCGGAACGGGCCCGCTCCAGTGCTTTTTGCATCGTGAAATACACGGCGAACACGTCATTGCCGTCAATCCGTACACTTGGCATACCGTATGCCAATGCTTTTTGGGCAATCGTTTCCGAATGCATCTGTTTTTGAATCGGGACGGAAATCGCATAGCCGTTGTTTTGATTAAACAGGATCACCGGAGCCTGGAAGACGCTGGCGAAGTTCATGCCTTCATGAAAATCACCTTCCGACGTCGCTCCGTCGCCAAAGTAAGCGACGGCAACTTGGGTCGATCCTTTTCGTTTTTCCGCCCATGCCGCACCGACTGCGTGCGGAATTTGTGTGGCGATCGGAACAGCAGGTGGAAAGATATGCAACTCATCCGTCGGGACACAGCCTTCGACGCGTCCGTTCCAATATAAGAACGTCCGGACCATGTCGGCGCCAAACGTCAGTGTTGCTCCGTGATCCCGGTATGTCGGGAAGACCCAGTCTTTGTCCTGCAACGCATACGCACTGCCGACCTGTGCGGCTTCCTGTCCTTCGAACGGTGCATAGGTGCCAAGCCGCCCTTGACGTTGGAGATTGATCGCTTTCCGGTCAAACGTCCGGATTCGGTTCATATGTGTAAATAAGGCGAGACTCAAGTCTTTTGTCAGCAAATCGGTTTTAGATGTATCCGTCACTTGTCCCGCATCATCAAGGATCCGGTAAATCGGAAATTCGGTTTCCATTGGTGTCACCTCCATTAGTCGTTACGGATGTTCCATTTCGGTTTGATCGTATTCGTAAAGATATTGTTATGACGAGACCGGATCTGAATCCGTTTGTTGCACATCCGGTTGGCGGCTTCGAGTGTCGTGATTGATTCTGCATGCGACTCGTTAAACACTTCTAGCACCGCATCATAGATATGTTTCGTTTTTAACAGGACACGTTCATGGTTTGCCCCGTACAGTTCGTCAGCGACTTGAATCAGACCGCCGCCGTTGACGATATAATCGGGTGCATATAAAATCCCGCGTTGCTGTAATTCGAGTGCCAGCGCATCGTCGGCCAGCTGGTTGTTGGCCGATCCGCAGATGGCTTTACATTGCAACTGTCCGATATTCGCCGCCTGGATGACACCACCATAGGCACACGGGACAAAGATGTCCGCATCTGTCAGATGAATTTCATGGGCAGCAATGACACGAACCGTTCCCGGTGTTTTTTCCGCCTGCTCGACGAGAGCAGCGAGAACGGCTTCGTTCAAATCGGATACATACAGATTCGCGCCGGCGGATAATAACTGTTCGGCGACTTTATAGCCGACTTTTCCAAGTCCCTGGACGGCATAACTGGCCCGGCTCAAGTCATCGGATCCGTATAAGGTTTCGACAGTTGCCCGTAAACCGTAAATGACACCTTCTGCCGTCGGAATCGATGAATCGCCGCTGCCGCCGAAGGCTTCCGGAATCCCGACGATCCGTGACGTTTCGCGGCTGGCATGCACGAAATCATCCATCGTCGTGCCCATGTCCGTTCCGGTATAAAACCGTCCGCCGAGCGAATCGACGAATCGTCCGAAAGCACGGAACAATTCAGGTGTTTTGTCCGTCGCCGGATTGCCGATGATGACGGCTTTTCCGCCGCCGAAATCGACGTCGGCTGCGGCGCATTTATACGTCATGCCGCGTGACAGCCGCAAGACATCGTCGAGTGCTTCGTCGACGGTCGAATACGGTGCCATCCGGCAACCACCGAGGGCAGGGCCGAGTGTCGTATCATGAATGGCGATAATCGCTTGCAGACCGGACACGGGATCGTTACAAAAAACGACCTGCTCGTGACCTGAGATTTTTTCCATGATCGATAGCGATGGATTTGTGGATGGGTTCAACATGTTCATAAAAACATCCTCCTGACTTTAGTAAGCGCTTTCATTTTTAAGTTCAAAAAACATGCGGCGTCAACTTTTCCTGAATCAGCTGCTTATTTAAGATAATCTGTTTGACTTCCCCAAGACCGATGACACGATTGCCGTGTCTGACTTCGACTTTTGCCAATACGCGGCCGGGTGTGAGTTCGCTGACAACGGCTTCAATCCGGATATTCGATCCGAGTGTCGCCATTCCTACATGCTTTAAGGAAACAGATCCACCGACACCTTCCTCCTGTTCTTCCAGATAAGGAAGGATGAGTTTTCGGGCAGCCCATTCCATATGATAGACCATCGAGACGGTCGAATAGGCGGGATGGACAACCACACCCTCAAACTGTGCAAACATTTCTTCTGTGACAGTCGTCTCGATCACCGCAGAGTCGCCGAGCGACAAACCGTTTTTCACGTCGATTCCCCCTTACCCCTGACCAGAGCTGGTCTTACCAAAAACAGTATAACACTTGTCACACGATATTTTATCAATCAGTTACAAAATGAGCAAACAATTTCAGGAATATTTTCCAAAAAGAAATATCGTTTTTTGAGTTTCTCTATAGGAAAGGTCTTTATTCACATATTTAATCGAAATAAAGACGGATCTTAAGAAAGTTGGGAGCTTTTAACAAAATGAAGGATTGACAACATTGTGAACGTATCGTAGTTTAATGGTATAACCATTTTAAAACGAACGTTTATTTATTGTGTTATATAGACGCGGGAAGGGGTGCCACTTGTATAACGAAATCCTGGAAACGATGGAAGCGGAAGAACGGACCCGCTTACAACTGACAAGTCTACGAGAGACCGTTCGTCATGTGATGAAACATGTTCCGTTTTATCAAACCCGCTTCAAGGAACGGGGACTTGATGCCGAAGCACTGCAAACGATGGCAGACATCCAAAAGTTGCCGTTCACGTATAAAAGTGACCTTCGGGAACAGTATCCGTTCGGATTGTTTGCCGTTCCGCCGCATGAAGCGGTCCGGATTCATGCTTCCTCCGGAACAAGCGGAAAACCAACCGTCGTCGGTTATACACAAAGTGACCTCGATGACTGGTCGACCGCTGTTGCACGTGGTCTGGTCGCCATCGGTGCTGAAAAAACCGATTTGTTGCACAACGCCTACGGCTACGGTCTGTTCACCGGCGGACTTGGCTTGCACAGCGGAGCTGAACAGCTGGGAATGACGATTGTTCCCGTGTCCGGCGGTAATACGGATCGGCAAATCACATTGATTGAAGATTTTCAGCCGCGCGGAATTTGCGGAACACCTTCTTATATGTTGCATCTTGCGGAACGGATGGAAGAGAAGGGTCTCGATCCGAAGATGAGCAGCCTCCGGTACGGGATTTTCGGAGCCGAGCCATGGTCGGAAGAGCTGCGGCAGACCCTCGAAGACAAGTGGGGGATTCGGGCATTTGACATCTATGGTCTCAGCGAAATCATGGGTCCGGGTGTCGCGATGGAATGTCAGGAACAAAACGGATTGCATCTGATGGATGATTTGTTCATCACAGAAGTCATTGATCCCGTAACGGGCGAACCGCTACCAAAAGGAATGGTCGGGGAACTCGTTTTTACAAGCTTAAAAAAGAAAGCGCTTCCAATCATCCGGTACCGGACCGGGGATTTGGCATCCGTGACGACAGAAGTCTGTGCCTGCGGCCGGACGACGACCCGGATGTCACGGGTCAAAGGACGAACGGACGACATGATGATTATCCGGGGCGTCAATGTTTTCCCGTCCGAAATCGAACGGGTGCTGTTGCAACAACCGGGTGTCACACCGCACTATCAAATTCACCGGATTCAACGGGCCGGACTTGAAGCACTGGAACTGCACATCGAGCTCGAAGCTGGGACGGTTGCCGAAGAGCTGAAGCGGGTCATCTGTCATGCGATGAAAACAGAATGTCTGATATCAGTGGATCTGATTTGTCACCCGCCATATGGACTTCCGCGGTCTGAAGGCAAGGCCGTCCGAATCATCGACCGTCGCACAGAGTCTGAGAAGAAGTTTGTTTAAGCAAAGGAGGAAATGAAATGTACGATGCGACGCATCTTTTTGAACCACCGGTCATGACCGAAGAGGAAAAATTGGAACGATTTAAAGAACGGATCGAAAACGGGGAAAAAATCGAAGCTGACGACTGGATGCCTGATTTCTACCGGGACACGCTGATCAAATTGATTTCGATGCACGGCATCAGTGAAATCATGGGCGCCTTACCGGAAAAAGAATGGGTGCCGAAAGCGCCGTCCTTACGCCGGAAACTCGGTATCATGGCAAAAGTCCAGGATGAGATGGGGCACGGTCAACTCCTGCTTCGGGTCGTTGAGGACTTGATGAAACCGTACGGAAAAACACGGGCGGATCTGATGGATGACTTATTCACGGGACGTCTTAAATTCCATAACGTCTTCCATATGCCGACCCGTTCCTGGGCAGACGCCGGGACAATCGGCTGGCTCGTCGACGGGGCAGCAATCATTACCCAGACGAACATGCTCGGAGCTTCCTACGGACCGTATGCACGGGCATTGCAACGGATTTGTGCCGAAGAAGTGTTCCATGCCCAGCACGGCGAATCAATCATCATGGCTCTGGCAGAAGGGACACCGGAACAAAAAGCAATGATTCAGGAATCGCTGGACGAGTGGTGGGAATCCCTGTTGATGTTCTTCGGTCCGGCATCAAAAGAAACGACCGGTACGTCCAAACAGGACGTGACGATCGCTTATAAAATCCGGACGAAGACAAACGAAGAGTTGCGGCAAAATTTCTTTACGAAATATGTTCCCCGTATCCGTTCGCTTGGTCTCATCATTCCGGATCCGACATTACGGTTTGATGAGGAAACCGGACAATGGATTTACGCCCAGCCGGACTGGACGGAATTCAAGAAAATCATTCAGGGCGGCGGTCCCCGTTCGAAGGAACGGCTCGCCTTACGCCAAACTTCATATCAAAACAATGCCTGGGTGCGCGAGGCACTTGCTGAGACGATCGGCTGAAGGAGGAAAGACCATGACGGAAACGTTTTATCAAGAGTTCGAAGTGTTCAGTAAACGGACGCCGAATGCAGCCTTTACGCATCAGTTCAGTTTACTGGCACCGAATAAAGAGATGGCTCTACTGATGGCGCAGGAAAATTTCATGCGTCGGGAACCGGTCGTCGATATCTGGGTCGTCAAACGGGCTGATATCCGGGGAATGACACCGGATGAGAAACTGATGCTGCAACGGCTCGACAACAAAGATTACCGGACGACGAAAGGGTACGGTTACCTGAAGAAAAAATGGCGTCATTATGAGCAACAGATGCTCGATGAAAAAGAAATCATGTCCTGGCAAGGAGGCGATTCGAAATGACGGAAACAGAACGTTTAGCGTTGGCTTCACTGCTCTATCAACTGGCGGATGATGACTTTTTATACGCCTACCGGGGATCAGAGTGGTTAGGGCTCGCTCCGCATATCGAAGAAGATGTCGCGTCATCCTCGATTGCCCAGGATTCGATGGGGCATGCGGCGATGTACTATCAGCTGCTTGAAGAAATCGGAGAAGGAAAAGCCGATGCACTCGCACACGTCCGGCTTGCGCACGAACGGAAAAACTCCGTTCTCGTCGAACGCGTCAACGGACCGGGCTATTATATGGAAAACCCGGAATACGACTGGGCCTACGCCGTTGTCCGCAACTATTGTTACACGCTCGCGAAAAAGGTTCGGATTGATTCGTTGAAAAAAAGCAGTTATACGCCGCTTGCGGCCCTCGCCGTCAAGGTCAACATGGAGTTGTATTATCATCTGCTGCACTGGCAGACGTGGTTCACCCAGCTGTATCAATCGACGGAAACAGCCCGTCAGAAAATGGATGCGGCGCTTGAACGGGTGCTGGCAGACTTCGGTGATCTGTTTGATTACGGGGAAGCGTCAGAACTGATTGATGAAATGCGGTTGATTGAAGGTCAGGGGATTTTACTGGATCGCTGGTATCAGGCACTGACGCCGGTGCTCGTCGATCTAAACGTCACGTTGCCGGAAATGAAGATGACCTACAACGGACGAAACGGTGAGCACTCGCCTGATTTGAACGATGCCTTATCGACGCTCGGGGAAGTGTATCTGCTCGATCAGTCAGCGGTATGGTGAAGGGGGAACGGCAGATGACGACACGTTTAGAACAGGAGATCCGGCAGGCACTCGATACGGTCAAGGATCCGGAAATCGATGCGGTCAGTATCCTTGATCTCGGGATGGTCGAAGCGACGGAATGGACGGAGACACCGTTCGGATATGATGTCCGGGTGACACTGCTGCCGACATTTTTAGGATGTCCGGCGCTTGATATCATTCAAAAAAATACGGAATCCGCGTTGTTGCAAGTACCTCGGGTCAATACGGTCAATGTCGTCTTCCTGTTTGATCCACCCTGGACATCGGACCGGATTACGGAACAAGGGATTGCCGGTCTGAAGTCGTTTGGGATTGCCCCGCCGCGGGTCGTCGACGGGAAATGGGAAATCGACTGTCCGTACTGCGGATCGACGTTCGTCTCGATTGAAAATCTGTTTGGTCCGACAGCTTGTCGCAGCATTTTATACTGTAAATCATGCAAAAATCCATTCGAGGCGATGAAACCCGTCTCTACTCTCATGTGAAGGAAGGTAATCATTATGGTAAAACTAATCGCGCTTTATACACATCCGGAAAACAAGGAACAGTTTGACGAGCATTACTTTAATGTCCATGGTCCACTGACGGCCAAGATTCCCGGTTTGCAACAGATGACGGTCACGAAAATCGTCGGTTCACCGATGGGCGGAGACGGGAAATATTATCTGATGTGCGAAATGGTCTACGAAAGCCATGAAACGATGAAAGCCGGCATGCGTTCGCTTGAAGGGAAAGCATCCGGGAAAGACTTGATGGGCTTTGCGGGAGATCTTGTGACGCTGATGATTGGTGAAGAAGTCCATGCTGACGCCACAGTACGTTAAGGCGAGTATCGATGGTCGGATCGGCCGGATCCGGCTGAACCGTCCGGAGCGTTACAATGCCTTAAACCGGGCAATGATCCGGGAAATCGTCGAAGCGATGGAGCGGTTCGATCAGGATGAAACGGTTGCGGTCATCGTCCTGAACGGTGAAGGAAAATCCTTTTCCGCCGGAGCCGACATCGAGGAGATGGTCGACGCAACCCCGGTTTCGATGGAATTGCTTGATCCGTTTGCGGATTGGGACCGAATCAGCCGGCTGCATAAACCGTTGATTGCGGCCGTTCATGGCTTTGTGCTCGGCGGAGGGTTTGAACTGGCTCTCGCCTGCGACTTAATCTATGCGACACCCGAGACGCAGTTTTCGTTTCCGGAGGTCGGACTCGGCGTCATGCCGGGAGCCGGCGGGACACAACGGTTGACGAAACGGATCGGTCGGACACGGGCACTGGAATGGTTGTGGACGGGAGACCGGATGCCGGCATCGGAAGCACAGCAACTCGGGATCATCAACCGGATCGTGGAAGCGGATCAGCTTGAAGCACATGTGTTGACGGTGGCCGAGCGGATTGCAGCGCAACCGGTGATGTCCGTGCGTCTGATTAAAGATGCGGTCGATAAAGCAGGGAATCTGTCGTTGCAAGACGGCATGGATCATGAACGACGAAATTTCTACTTACTATTCGGGACGAACGATCAAACGGAAGGAATGCAAGCTTTCGTTGAAAAACGCCAACCGACATTCAAAGGAAACTAAAAGGAGTGGGAGCTATGTCAACGGTACATGAAAAAACAATGGAGATGAAACGTTCCGTCTATCATCTGGTCATCAACGGTGAACAGGTCGAAGGGACATCAGGCGAGACATTCAAAACGTATAATCCGGCGACGGGCGAAGTCATCGCGGAAGTCGCAAAAGCGTCAAAAGCCGATGCCGATCGTGCTGTCCAGGCGGCGCGTGATGCTTTTGATCACGGGAAGTGGAAAATGTGGCCGGTCGGTCGCCGGTCACAAGTGCTGAATAAAATTGCCGGCATCATGCGTTCACGTTTTAATGAGCTCGTGGAACTCGAGATTCTGGATACCGGGAAATCACTCGCTGCGGCACAGGGACAAATCACGCAAGCGATTGAAGACTTTGAATTTTATGCCGGTGCCATCGTCGGTCACCGCGGATCCGTCAATAACGTGCCGGGTCAATTCCATAACTACACGGAAAAAGAACCGGTCGGCGTCTGTGCCCAAATCATTCCGTGGAACTATCCGTTGATGATGGCGGCGTGGAAAGTCGCACCGGCGATTGCCGTCGGCTGTTCGGTTGTCGTGAAACCGGCGACGCTGACACCACTGACAGCCATTATCCTGGGTGAAATTTGTCTCGAAGCCGGTGTACCGGCGGGCGTCGTCAACGTCATTCCGGGATCGGGCCGTGAAATCGGCAATCATTTGGTAGAGCATCCGAATGTTGATAAAGTGGCCTTCACCGGTTCAACACCAGTCGGAAAAGATATCATGGGCCGGGCGTCGGAAAGTCTGAAACGCGTCACGCTCGAGCTTGGCGGTAAATCACCGAATCTCGTCTTTGAGGATGCCGATATCACGGCAGCCGTCGACGGTTCGTTGTTCGGGATCTTCTACAACAGCGGTCAGTCGTGCGAAGCGCGCTCACGCCTGTACGTTCATGAAGACATTTACGATACGTTCATGGAACAATTCGTCGCGAAAACGAAACAATTGGTGCTCGGTAATCCGTTCGATAAAGGCACACACGTTGGAGCGATCATCGATCAACAGCAACTCGATGTCATCGACGGTTATGTCCAATCGGCGAAAGCGGACGGCGCTACGATTTTGACTGGGGGTCAAGTCGAGAAAGTAGCCGGCTTTGAAGAAGGTTTCTGGTATGCACCGACGATCATTGCCGATGTGACACACGACATGAAAGCCGTCCAGGAAGAAATCTTCGGACCGGTCGTCGTCGTGATGAAGTTCAAGGACGAAAAAGAAGCCGTCCGTCTCGCAAACGATACGGAGTTCGGACTCGGATCAGCGATTTGGACAAAAGACGGAGCGCGGGCGACACGGATTGCGAATCAAATCAAAGCCGGTATCGTCATGATCAACTGTCCGTTCTCGGCCTTCCCGGGCACACCGTTCGGCGGCTACAAACAATCTGGTTTCGGTCGTGAACTCTGCATCGAGACGCTTGATTTATATACGGAAACGAAAAGTATCCTGTCGTACTACGGCAGTCGTCCACTTAATCCGTTCGGACTGTAAAACCAAAGCGTGCGGACGTTCGTCCGGACGCTTTTTTTAAAGGGGGAAATCAGATGATGGTTCAACAGATGGTTGTCGTAGGATCAGGTGTGATGGGAAGAGGGATTGCGTACGTCGCAGCAGCAAGCGGATTTGACGTGACGCTCGTCGATGTGGAGCAACAACTGCTTGCGTCAGCGCAGCAAGAACTGGAAACGATTGCGGATAAAGGTGTCAGCCGTGGGAAAATGACGACGGAAGAAGTCGGTCAACTATTCGACCGTTTGCGTTATGCAACGGATTTAGAAGAGGCGGTCAAAGAAGCAGATCTCGTAATCGAAGCTGTTCCGGAACGACTCGAAATCAAACGAATGGTGTTTGAGACACTGGACCGTCATGCGCCGGCGGAGTGTGTCTTTGCGACCAATACGTCGACGATGAGCCCGACCGAGATTGCGTCGTTTACGAAACGTCCGGAACGGGTCATGGCGATGCATTTCTTTAATCCGGTCCACCGGATGCCGCTCGTCGAACTGGCACGGGGTCTTGAGACATCGGACGAAACGGTAATGATCTGCGAAACCGTTGCGCAACAGATGGGAAAAGAGACGGTCGTCATTCAGGAGTTTCCCGGATTCGTTACGTCACGGATCAATGCCCTTGTCGGAAATGAAGCGTTTTATATGCTCCAGGAAGGACTCGGGACACCGGAAGAAATTGATAAAGCGATCAAGCTTGGACTGAACTATCCGATGGGACCGTTTGAACTCGGGGATCTCGTCGGACTCGACACCCGTTTAAACAATCTGAAGTATCTGCATGAAAAATTGGGTGAAAAATACCGGCCGGCACCACTGCTCGAACAGTATGTCAAAGCAGGACGGCTCGGGCGAAAAACCGGACGCGGTGTCTATGAGTATTCCGACAGCGGGGTGAAGACACGATGAGACGTGTAGCGATCATTGATGCGGTCCGTACACCAATCGGCCGGTATAACGGGGCACTGAAAGACGTCCGCCCGGATGATTTAGGGGCGTGTGTCATTCAAGCCCTCGTTGACCGCAATCCGAATGTCGATCCGAAGCAAATCGAAGAAGTGATTTTCGGAAATGCCAATCAGGCGGGAGAAGATAACCGGAATGTCGCCCGGATGTCCGGCTTACTCGCCGGTCTGCCGGTAGAAGTCGCGGGAACAACCGTCAACCGGCTGTGCGGTTCCGGACTGGATGCCGTCATTGCGGCAGCCCGGGCGATTGCGATGAACGAAGGCGATATTTATATTGCCGGCGGAACGGAAAGCATGACCCGGGCTCCGTTCGTCATGGGCAAACCGGAAACGGGTTTCGCCCGCGGGAATCCGACGCTGTATGACACGACAATCGGCTGGCGGTTCGTCAATGAAAAGCTGCAAGGAATGTACGGAACGGACTCGATGCCGGAAACGGCGGAACACGTTGCAACCCGGTACGGCATTTCGCGGGAAACGCAGGACGATTTTGCCTTTTCCAGTCAGCAACGGGCGAAGCAGGCGATGGAAACACATCGTTTTCAAACCGAGCTGGTGCCGGTCCGGTATACGACACGTAAAGGACAGGTCATCGAAGTCGATACGGACGAACATCCGCGTCCCGATACAAGCCGTGAAAAGCTTGGAACGCTCAAAAGCCTGTTTCCGAACGGTACTGTTACAGCGGGAAATGCATCGGGTGTCAACGACGGGGCAGCCGCCTTGTTATTGATGAGTGAAGAAACAGCGGAACGTCTCGGATTGACACCGCTCGCCTATTACCGGGCCAGTGCCGTTGCCGGCGTCGAACCGGCTGTCATGGGAATCGGACCGGTTGATGCGACGCGCAAAGCGCTGAACCGGGCAGGATTGACGGTCGACCAGCTGGATTTGATTGAACTCAACGAAGCCTTTGCGGCGCAAAGCGTCGCCTGTATGCAAGAACTCGAATTACCGGCGGAAAAAGTCAATGTCAACGGAGGAGCGATTGCCTTTGGTCATCCGCTCGGTGCCAGTGGGGCACGGATTTTAACGACGTTGATTCACGAGATGTGCCGTACGAATCAGACATACGGTCTCGCGACGATGTGTGTCGGAGTCGGACAAGGCATTGCCCTCGTCGTTGAACGGGAGGGACTCACATGATTCATTTGGAACGATCGGATCACGTCGCCATCATCCGGATTGACCGTCCGGAACGGATGAACTGTTTTGATTATCCGACGCTCGTCGAGCTGCAACAGCTGGTCACGACCGTCCGTCACGATCCGACCATCCGGGTTGTCATCTTTACCGGAACAGGGAAGGCGTTCAGCGCCGGCGCTGACTTGAAGGAACGGGTGACGTTAAACGAAACGGAAGTCCGGCGCAACGTCGAAGCCATCCGTGACGTCTTCACCGACATCGCCAATTTGCCGCAACCGACGATCGCGGCCGTCAATGGTCATGCGCTCGGGGGCGGCTTCGAGTGGATGCTCGCCTGTGATTTCCGGATCATCGTCAAAGGAGCACTGGTCGGATTGACGGAAACGAGCTTTGGCATCATTCCCGGTGCCGGCGGGACACAACGGTTGCCACGGTTGATTGGAGAGACCCGGGCGAAGGAATTGATTTTCACTGCTAAGAAAATTGATGCACAGACCGCTGAACAGTACGGAATCGTCTCGCGGGTCGTCGCAACAGGGGAAGAATTGATGGAAGTTTGTCTTTCGTTTGCGGATGAGATGTTACAAAACGGACCGGTCGCCATCCGCCAGGCAAAAATGGCGATTGATCAAGGACTAGATCATACGCTCGCGGAAGGCTTGGGAATTGAGACAACAGCTTATGAAGTGGTCATCCCGACGGAAGACCGGCTGGAGGCGTTACGTGCCTTCGCTGAAAAACGGACACCGCAGTTTCAAGGGAAATGAGGATGGTCGTCTTCTGAAATAACACGTATACTAACGGTACACAAAAAAACGTTATATTAAAGAGAGAGTGAATGACATGAGTGCGAATACACAATCGATGATTTTTACGGTCTACGGGGATTACATCCGTCATTACGGCAATCAAATCTGGGTCGGCAGTCTGATTCGTCTGCTCAAAGAGTTTGGTCATAATGAACAGGCGGTCCGGGTCGCGGTTTCCCGGATGGTTAAGCAGGGGTGGCTCACCTCACAAAAACAAGGCACGAAAAGTTTTTATTCGTTGACCCCGCGTGGTGTCGAGCGGATGGAAGAAGCCGCCCGGCGGATTTATAAATCGACACCTCATGTCTGGGACGGAAAATGGCGGACGCTGATGTACACGATTCCGGAAGACAAACGGCAAATCCGTGATGAATTGCGGAAAGAGTTGTCGTGGAGCGGATTCGGAAATTTATCGAACGGTGTCTGGATTTCGCCGAACCCACTCGAAAAAGAAGCGGAACGGTTGATTGAAGCTTATGATATCAAGGCGTATGTCGACTTTTTTGTCGGCGAATACCACGGACCGCAACAGGATCAATCACTGGTCGAACGGGCCTTTCCGCTCGATGAATTACAGGAACGATATGAACGGTTCATTGCTGAGTACAGCCGACGTTACATCGTCCATCAAAGCCGGATCCAGCTCGGTGAAATGGATGAGGAACAGTGTTTTGTCGAACGGACGACACTCGTCCATGAATACCGGAAGTTTTTATTTACGGATCCCGGACTGCCGCAGGAGCTGTTGCCGGATGAGTGGAGCGGTCATCACGCGGCCTTGTTGTTTGAACAATACTACCGGCTGCTCGCAGAACCGGCGAGCCGGTTTTTTGAATCCATTTTTCGTGAAACCCACGATGTGACGCAAAAAAGTGCCGATTATGATGCTTCGGAACATCCGTTGTTCGCAGAACGCTAAAACAAAAACGCTCATCCCGAAGAAACGAGATGAGCGTTTTCGTGCAGATCGTCAATTGTCAGCAAGCTGTTTTCGGAAGGCATACCCTTTATCGACGTAGGAATCGATCGATTCCTGAATCATCTCGAGATCGGCTGCCGTGAGCTCACGGACGACTTTACCCGGTGACCCGATAATGAGCGAACGGGGCGGGAATTTTTTGCCGGACGGAATTAAGGTGTTGGCACCGATAATACATTCTTCCCCGATATCGGCATGATCGAGAACCGTCGCCCCCATCCCGACGATTGAGCGCCGGCCGATTTTACAACCGTGTAAAATGGCGTTGTGTCCGACCGTCACCTCATCTTCAACAATGACCGGTGCTCCCTCGTAAAGATGGATGGTCGCATTGTCCTGGATGCTGCAACGTTTGCCGATCGTGATCGGACCTTCATCGCCGCGGAGGACGGCATTAAACCAAATCGTCGACTCTTCCCCGACGGTCACATCGCCGATCAAAAAAGCGCCAGGAGCGACAAAGACATTTGTGGCGAGCTGCGGAGAACTATCACGGTACGGAATCTTCATGAAAACGCCTCTTTTCTAAAAAATGAATTAAAATTCAATCTTACTTAGTATACCATTCCTGACAACGGAAACGGAGGGAGACCATGTCTCGTCTATGCAGCAAATTAAAGATTGATGTCCCGATTATTCAAGGCGGGATGGGGAATATCAGCCATGCCGAACTGACCGCAGCCGTCTCAAATGCCGGAGGGCTTGGAACGATCGGATGCGGGACGATGACACCTGCTGAAGTCAGACAGTTAATCGAAGCAACACGCCGTTTGACATCACGTCCGTTTGCCCTCAACATCGCGATCCGCGTCTCGCCCCATGCCGAACAGTTGGTTGAGTTGGCGATTGAGGAACGGATTCCGGTCGTATCCTTGTCGGCCGGTAATCCGGCTCCTTTTTTGTCCAAGTTAAAGCAGGCGGGGATCCAGACGATCGGAGTCGTTGCTTCGGTCAAACAGGCGATTAAAGCTGAACAGGCAGGGATTGATGTACTGGTGGCGGAAGGCGTCGAAGCGGCGGGCATCAATTCACCGCTTGAGTTGACGACGATGACCTTGATTCCGCAAATTGCGGATCATGTCACGATTCCTGTCCTTGCCGCCGGCGGCATCGGCGACGGGCGTGGTCTTGCCGCTGCCTGGATGCTCGGAGCAGAAGGTGTGCAGCTCGGCACTCGATTGATTGCGACACAGGAATCCCGTGTGCATGAGCAGTATAAACAACATCTTGTGCAGGCAGACGATCTGGAAACACGAATCATCGGTCGTGAAGTCGGACAGGTTCGGCGGGTGTTGAACGGACCGTATGTCGAGGCACTGCAGCCGACGTCACTCACGGCTTTTCAGGAACAGACAAACGAATCGTTTCATATCAAAGGAGCCCTTGAGGGGGACGAGACGGCAGGATACGTCAATGCCGGTCTGATTTCCGGTTTGATTGACGATGTTCCGACCGTCGCGGAGCTGTTTAACCGGATGATGGATGATGCGTTCGGACGGATCGAACGCATGTACCGGACACTCCAGTAGCGTACAAGAAAAAGAAGCCGACCGATCTGGTCTGCTTCTTTTTCTTATGGTTCAGGACATTTGTCCTTTCAAATGAGTGTAAAATACGTTCTACTCATAATTAGAGAAAAAGGAGGATGAAGATGCAAGGAATCGTTTTTGCTTTATTCAGCGGATTGTTCATCGCATTGCAAGGGATCTTTAATGCCCGGCTCGGTGACGCGGTAGGGCCATGGATCTCCGTGACGATCGTCCATTTCGTCGGTCTGATCGGCTGTTTATTAATTTACGGATTTGTCCGCGACCGAAAAATCGGCGGTTTCCGCACTTTGCCGCTGATTTACGCAAGCGGCGGATTGCTTGGTGTCCTGGTCGTCGTGACGGAACTAACGTCGATTCAATTGCTCGGGATGACATGGGCAATGTCGCTGTTGCTTGTCGCCCAGATTTTGTGTGCCTTTGTGATTGATTTGAACGGCTGGTTTGGAGTCATTAAAAAAAGCAGTAATACCGGGCAGTGGGTCGGTGTCGGCTTGATGTTGACCGGCGTCTTGATTTTTTCATTTGCTTGAATGGAATAGGAGGAATTAGAATGGGACTCGGAATGTTTTGTGCCATCGTCGCAGGAATGATGATCAGTTTACAGACCGTTTTAAATGCACGGATGAGTCATGCCTTCGGTGCTTGGGCGACGACGACATTAGTCTTTTTTGTCGGACTGCTCGGGTCGTTGCTCGCCTTGATCTTCTTTCGGGGCGGGACGCTTGCGGGACTGGCCGAAGTCGAACCGCTGTATCTGTTTGGCGGTTTCGTTGGTGTCGGGGTTGTGTTTTGTGTCATGCGGGGAATTCAATTGCTCGGACCGTCGATTGCGATTTCCGTCGTCCTGATTTCGCAACTCAGTTTTGCGCTCTGTGTCGACGTCTTTGGCTGGTTCGGTTTACCGAAAGTCGAGTTGTCGTTCGGTCAAATCATCGGTCTGGCCGTCATGCTGAGCGGCATTTTCGTCCTGAAACGGTATCAGGTCGCGGAGGATGTGGAAGAAACGAAAGACATGAAAGCCATTTCCTGAAGAAAAAAAGAGATCACTTCTTTCATGCCACTTCTACTAGTGAAGAGCGTGAAAGGGTGATCTCTTTTTAAAGCTGAATCAGACAGTGGCTTCTTCTTTCCAGGCGACATCGATAAAGGCATCACGACCGGAAGCTTTCCGGTCTTTCTTGTAGTGGTCCGGATTTTTTTTGTGGAAGTCCTGATGGTATTCTTCCGCTGGATAGAAGGCGTCTGCCGGTTCAATCCGGGTGACAATCGGTTGTTTAAAACGGTTTGTCGCAGCCAGTGCATCACGTGACGCAATTGCTGCAAGGCGTTGTTGTTCCGTATGATAAAAAATCGCCGGAGCATACTGTGTACCGCGGTCCTGGAATTGTCCGCCGGCATCGGTCGGATCCGTTTGCGGCCAGTACAGTTCGAGTAACCGTTCGTATGAGAACAGGGCCGGATCAAATGTAATTTCGACGACTTCGGAATGTCCGGTCGTTCCGGTTTTGACTTGCTCGTATGTCGGATTGTCGACATGTCCTCCTGTATAGCCGGATACGATACTGTGAATCCCCGGCAGTTCCTCAAATGGTGTCACCATGCACCAGAAACATCCTCCTGCAAATGTTGCTTTTTCCATGTCATCTCTCCCTTTCCCTTGGCTTCTTGAGCCGTCATCCTGTCATGTCTGACAGTGAGAAAACGAAAACGACTCCTTTGCTTGGTTGCAAAAGGAGTCGCCGCTTTTTATCAACCAAAGCTTTCGCTTTGCTGGTCGTAGCACCTTGCTGTGCGCAGGTTGCTGGGACGTCATCGATCCAGATCTCTCGGTCCACTCTTGATAAGTGTTATATGAAGTTGATGTAAGTTCGTTATCATTGGGATGATAATACCATTCATAAAAGTGGAAAGTCAATCCTTATGTTTGTAAGGCACGAAGAATGGTCGCTCCTAACGTTTTGGCTCCAATTAGTAGAGCCCGCTCATCGATTTCATATTTCGGATGGTGTTGCGGATAAATCGTCCGCCCATCCGTTTTTGCAGAGCCCGTGAAGAAATAACTGCCCGGTACTTTTTCGAGGTAATAGGCAAAGTCATCCGCTGCCATCATCGGTTTCATCTCGCGAACCTGTGCTTCCGGTAAAAAACCGGCGGCTTCCCGGACGAGCTGTGTTTCATCCGGATGATTCCAAAGCGACGGATAACCGGTCGTGAAATCGATCGAATAATCAGCGCCGACTCCGGTGCAGGTCGTCCGGGCGACGAGGTCCACCTGTTGACGTAACTGGTGCCGGAGTTGTTCATTGAACGTCCGGATTTCTCCGACGATCCGGGCTTCACCGGTGACGATGTTCGGAGCCGTTCCGGCGTGGAACGAACCGATCGCAACGATAGCCGGCTCAAACGGATCAACCCGCCGGCTGACGAGATGCTGGAGATTGCAGACAAGCTGGGCACCGGCGACGAGCGCATCCTGTGTCCGGTGCGGGGCCTGGGCATGACCGCCTTGACCATGAACAACGATTTCAAATTCATCGATCGCACATAACGTATGACCGCTGTGATAGCCGATTGATCCGACCGGAAGATCATTTTCGAGGTGGGTGCCGAAGATGGCATCGACACCGTCGAGACAACCGTCCTCAATCATCTGGATGGCACCGCCGGGGAACACTTCTTCACCGTGTTGATGAATGAAGACGACAGTACCTGCCAGTTCATCCTGTATGGCATGAAAAGCAGCGGCCAGTCCGAGAACAATCGCCGTATGACCGTCGTGTCCGCAGGCATGCATGACACCGGGACGAATCGAACGGAACGATAACTCGGTTTCTTCCTGCAACGGTAACGCATCAAAATCGGCCCGGATGGCGATTGTTTTCCCGGGACGTGTTCCTGTCAGCGTCGCGACGATTCCGCTGCCGCCGACGTTTGCCCGGTACGGAATACCGAGTCCATCGTAAAAAGCAGCGATTTTAGCGGGCGTCCGGACTTCCTGAAACGATAATTCCGGATGGCGGTGAAAGTCGCGGCGTAAACGAATCATCTCTGATTCATACTCAGTTAAGTACGTGAATAAATTTTCTTGCATCGAAATCATCCTTTTCGGTATGTCTTGAGTAAAAACGGGTACAGATAGAGGTAATCAATCAGAGGAGGAATCAACATATGGGTGAAATTATCGTCAATGCCGTTCTTACAGTCAAAGCAGGATTAGCCGATCAAGTCTTTCCGATTTTAAGCACAGTCTACAAAGCAGCACAAAATGAACCGGGTTGCTTGCGTTATACATTACATCAATCGATTGAAAATGAACATCAGTTCATGCTCTATGAAGTCTATCAGGATGAAGAAGCACTGGAAGCACATATTGCATCGGACCACTATAAAGCATACCGGGAACAAATCGAGTTATACTTGGAAGACCGTCAAGTGACGAAATACGTCGAGATGACATTCTGAATCAAGGAAAGAAGGGCGTATGGATCCGCAAGGGTCCATACGCCTTTTTTCGTTATTACATCGATTTGAAGCCGAGGAAATGTTCCCGCCAACGCGGTTCGTAAATCGAATTGATCTGCAGTTGTGAGCCGCCGGCATGAATGAAATATTCATTATCGAGCATGATACCGATATGTGACGGTCCGTCCGTGTACGTATTTTCGAAGAAGACGATATCCGACCGTTTCCCGCTGCTGATTGTCGTCCGTCGATTCGTAAAGAACGCACCGTACCAGTAGCCGCTGACGTTCGTCCGGCCGCCGTATTTCCCGGCTTCATTCGTTGCGTAATGAATCAGTCCGGAACAATCAAACCCGCCGTTAGCTGCTGTTTGCGAACCCCATGTATATGGTGTTCCTAAGTGTTTGGCGGCTGCCTGAATCAACTTTTCACCGCGCGATGTATTTTTCTGTGCAATCCGTGTATCCGTCTTGACCGTGACGGCACTGACCGGCAGATAAACAGGGGACCAGCCGGACTGGATGACATAAAAATTACCGACCCGGTACCGGGGATAAACACGTTTTCCCTGTTCCACCAATCCGGCACTTTTCGGACTGACCGGTGTCGCAAAATAAGACGATGTTGCTTTGACCGTATAGATTTTTTGACGGTTAATCGCTTGTTGGGTGTAACGCATATCCGGTTTTGTTGTTCCGATGTACGGATTGATGACATAACCGGTTGTTCCGTTCGGCAAGCGGACTTGCCAAAAGTCATCGTCGATTGCTTTCAGACCAATCAACTTTGTGCCTTTACTCAAATAACCGGCAGGGCGGCTGTAAGCGACATCGGCTGAGAAGAGCGGTGTCTGATCAAAGTGGACATAAAAGACGGTGCCGACTTTCGGGCGCGCGACCGGTTTGTTTAAGCCAAGTCTGCTCGAGTCGACGAAGCCGAATGTCGTTCCAATTTTGACCCGTGTGTAGTAGCCGCTTGTACCGTAAATCGACAGTTGTGCATTTTTCTTCAGGGTGCCGATTTTTCCTGTCAGACTGGCTTTTGGATGAACGACGACTTTATCATCGAGAACGTAACGGATTCCGGTGACATCATACAAATCCGGTTTTTTCGTCACGAGATCGGCTGTCTTGACGTAAGCGTAGACGGAACCAAGCTTAACGCGTGTGTAGGAACCGCTTGTGCCATAAATGTCAATCTGTTCTGCGCGCTTCATTGTACGGACAATCGTTTTTGCCGTCGTGTCTTTAAAAATCGCTGTTGATTTGCTCGCATACCGGAGACCTGTCTTGGCATAGACTTTTGTCGGAGCAAGCGTACTCGTTAAGACGTAGGCGTATTGTTCGCGGAACAGAATCCGGCTGTAGGCACCGCTTGTTCCGTAGACCGTTAACAGCGTGTTCATCTGATGCTGCTTGAGGACGGGACTGGATGCATTAGGTGCGGAACGGATTGCCGTCGGTTTCTGGACGTATAAACGAGCTGTTTTGGCATAGACTTTTAAAGGAGCAAGTGCGCTCGTCAGGACATAGGCATACTGTCCGTTGAATAAAATCCGGCTGTAGGAACCGCTTGTGCCATATACCGTCAGCAAGGTATTTGTCTGGTGTTCTTTTAAGACGGGACTCGATGCGTTAGGTGCTTGGCGGATTGGAGTAGGTGACTGGACATAAAGTCGGGCTGTCTGCGCAAAAAACTCCAGATCGCCTAACTGAGCTGTCAGGACAAATCCATAGACGCCGTTTAAGCGGACGCGTGTATAGGCACCGGATACACCGTAAATGTCGACGAGTTGATTTTGAGCCAACGTACCGAGCGGTGTCCCTGTCGTCGCGGCGGTCGGGTAGACAGTTGCAAGCTGTTGGCTGTATTTTTTGCCGGTTGCTGTATACGAGATAACCGGTTTTGTTCCGAGATGAGCCGTCAAGACGAAGGCATACGTACCATTTAACTCGATCCGGGTGAAGTTTCCTGAAGTACCGAATGTCTGAATGGCATCATTTTGTGTCAAAGTGGCAAGCGGCTTTTGTGTGGTGTCGGCGGTCGGATAGACCGGTGTTTTTTGTTGGACAAACCGTTCTCCTGTCACCGAATAGACAGGGGTTGTACTTAAATCTGCCGTCAGGACGAACAGATAATCGGCATCCTGTTTGACGCGGGTGAAGAGACCGACCTGACCATATGTATCGATTTTGCTGTTTGGCGCAAATGTCTGAGCGGTTGCTGCCGACGAATCTGCCGATGAATACAGGACTGTCACTTTATTTGTATAGTGACTTCCGACTTTCGGATAAACAGGAGTATCCGCCAACTGGTCTGTCTTCACAAAACGGTAGACACCGTCGAGTTTAATGCGGGTAAAGAGACCTTCGACTCCGAACGTCTCGACTTCAGTAGCGGCAGGCAGGGTACTGACTACGGCTGTACTTTCCGTTGTTTCAAAGACCGGGGTAGCAGTCTGGGTAAACTGTTTACCGGTCGCTACTTCTGTTTGCTCGTCGACAACGGCGGCTGAATCATTTCCTTCTGCCAGCGGACTAATCGGGAAAGAACTGAACAGCATGACGGAAGCAGCGAGTGATGTGAACCATTTTTTTGAAAGAGGCATCGTATATAAAACTCCATTTCTATAGAAAATTAATTTTTACTCCAATTAAAACTAAGTTTACCATGTTCATTTTTAATGGTGTAAAAAGATATCAAAAAAAGTAAATCATCACCCAAATGATACAAGAGACGGTATGACGTTAAAAAAACGGTACCTCGTGTTAAAGAGGCACCGTCTGAATTATGCGGGATCGTCTTCGTGATCGACTTGCCATTCCCAATCGAGCATGCCGTAAATGAGGGAATCGCGCCAATGATCTTCGAGATAGACGGTTTCACGCAGCTGTCCTTCTTTCGTCATCCCAACTTTCTGAAGGACACGTTCGGAAGCGACATTTCGCGGGTCACACGTGGCAGTAATCCGGTGTAACTCCAGTTTTTCGAATCCGAATTCGAGTAAAAATGCCGCAACGGACGTTGCATAGCCGTTTCCCCATTCATCGGGTGACAGGATATAACCGATTTCAGCAATCTTGTGTTCGGTATCGGTGATTACCAGTTCACCGGCTCCGATGACACGGTCGTCCGGGAAGGTGACGGCAAAGACATAACGGCGGCGTGGATTTTCAAGTTCGCTCTCGAGAGCATCATGAATAAACTGTTTACTGTCGCTTTCGGAGTTGGGTCCCCACGATTGATACTGACTGACAATCGGTTTTGAGGCATAGGCATGGACAGCTTCTAAATCTTTTGGAGTGAAACGACGGATTCGTAGTTGCTCGTTGATTTTATAGCGCATGATGGACTCCTCCTCTGTAGTGGACTCTCTATAAGATATTAGCTGTTCAGCCCGATTTTCCTGTTTGACAGGCAAAATCAAGCGTGCTAAAGTCGGTGTATCGAATGAACAGTATAAGTATCCTCTAGGGTTCCGTTCGGCTGGACCAAGGGAGGAACATAAGGGAAACCTTATGCAACGGAGGGATAAAAGCCCGGGAGTAAAGCGTTTTTACGCTTGCTCCCGGGCTTTTTTGTTTGATTCAATCTAAAGGAGGAAATGACATGGCAAAATATTGGTTCAGCATCATTCTGGCATCCTTTTTTGAAGTCGGTTGGGTCATCGGATTAAAGCATGCTACGACACCACTTGAATGGGCGGCGACTGTGGTCAGTATCATTATCAGTTTCACGGTTTTAATCAAGGTCAGCAATCATCTGCCGGTCGGAACGGTCTATGCCGTTTTCGTCGGACTCGGCACAGCAGGAACGGTCGTGACGGATATCGTCTTGTTTGATCAGTCCGCATCCGTCATCAAGTTGATCTTGATCGCTTTCTTGCTCGTAGGGGTGATTGGTTTGAAATTAGTCAGCGGGGAGGGTGAAAAACAATGAGTTGGTTTTATTTGATTTTGGCCGGGTTGTTTGAAATGCTTGGTGTCGTTTTGATCAATACGTACAATCAACAAAAAAACGTTAAAAATCTGCTGCTGATGTTTGCCGGTTTTGGGTTCAGTTTTTTATTCCTGACCTTGGCGATGAATGAGTTGCCGATGGGAACGGCCTATGCGGTCTGGACTGGCATCGGAGCGGCAGGCGGTACGATTCTCAGTATGATTTTTTACAACGAAGCGAAGGACTGGAAACGGATTGTCTGTATCGGTTTGATTCTCAGTGCGACGATCGGCTTGAAGCTGGTCGGTGAATAAACATATCATTTAGATTACTTTTCCTGTCCGAGCCGACTTGGTGGCATATTTTAGCTGAAAAAAGGAAATACTCCTTATAAGACAAGTACGTCATTAAAATCGTGCATAAGGGGATGGATGGATATGAAAACGAAACAGTATATCGGAACGTTTTATAAAGAGGAAGAACTGATTTCGAAAATGGATGAGTTGCATCAGCAAGGTCATCGCGAAGAAGACTTTTATATCATCGTCAAAGAGAAATCGAATCTTCAACTTGTCCGCAGTCAGATGGATGCGGAAATCGCGACGACGAAACCGTCATGGATCGACCGGATCCGCGGAAATCACGGACGCGATCAGGAAGTGGACGATCTGTTTGGTTCGCTCGATCTACCGGAAGATCAAGTTGAAGTCCATAAAACGGAAGTCGAAGGCGGCGGGTTCGTACTGTTGCTGGAAGTTCAGGACATCCAGTTTGATCCCCATTTAAATACGGACAATACACATCCGGACGTCAAAGTACGTTACGGCAGTTACGAAGAAACGCATACATCAGACGATGCCAATTCAAATGCACAACTCGGTTCGGGAAATCCGCTTGACGTCGATAAGGATTCGAAAGAGGAGCATGCGGAAATCGATTTGCATCGTGCCGGAACCGACAAGATGCCGCAAGACGAAGAGGCCATTCAGCATGCCAAACTGGACAGTAACCGTGAACCGGACATTGCGATGCGTCGGGACGACGATTTTAAACGTCCGGAGTGGGAAGAACAAAAGGAACGTCATGAGGAACATTCGGATGAGAAAAAAGAACAACTGCACCGTCCGACCCGTTCTGTGGATCACTCCGATGATGTGGCGAAACAGGATCACGGAAACGATTTGGATCGTTAATCTAAAAAAAGAGACTGACGGACGTGTCAGCCTCTTTGCATCAGGCGGTGTTCACAGTGATGTGGGCATCGTCTTATTTTTTGTGCATCTCGTCCGGATTCGATCCGGTCCGCTCGTTGCGATTGAGCTGATCGATTTGCTGCATGTCGTCTGGAGACAACATAAACTCAAAGATGTCCAGGTTTTCCTGAATCCGGCTTGGTGTGACGGATTTCGGAATCGCGATGATGCCATGCTGCAGGTGCCAGCGGAGAACGACTTGAGCAGGTGTCTTACCGTGGCGTGCTGCAATCTCTGTGATGACCGGTTCTGTTAAGGCGTCGCGGCCTTTCATCAACGGACTCCATGCTTCGACGACAATCCCGTTCTTTTGGCAAAATTCACGGATGGCTTCCTGACTCAAGAACGGATGTAGCTCGATTTGATTGACGACGGGGACGACGGTTCCTTCTTCCAGTACCCGTGTTAAATGCGGAATGTGGAAATTCGAGACCCCGATGGCTTTTGTTTTGCCGTCCCGATACAGCTGTTCTAAAGCACGCCACGTATCCATATACAAATCCTCGTCCGGCATCGGCCAATGAATCAAGTATAAATCGACGTAATCGACACCAAGTTTTGTAAGACTTGTTTCAAAGGCGGCAAGTGTCTGTTCGTACCCTTGGTCCTTATTCCAGACCTTCGTCGTTAAAAAAATCTCTTCCCGTGGAATCCCCGAATCTTTTAATGCACGACCGACACCGGCTTCATTTTCATAAATCATTGCCGTATCGATGGAACGGTAGCCGACCCGTAAAGCTTCCCGCACCGCTTCATATACTTCCTGTTCCGGGACTTTAAACACACCGTATCCGAGTTGCGGCATGACCAGCCCGTTGTTCAGCGTAACAAATTCCATTTGAATTCCCCCTTAAGATGATAATCCTGTCTTACCCAGTTTACGCCTTTCCCTTTCGAAAATCGAATCAAAGGAAGGGTTGAATTGGCGCCAGGAAATCCGTATACTGAGCGTTAACAAATAATGGGAGGGATCAGGATGATTCGTCAAGCCGTTTTACAATACATACACGAAGAACAAGCCGTCGAGCGGCTTTCAGAATTGTTACGGGGGAGAAAAGCGGTGCTCATTCACGGTGAACAGGCATTAAAATCGTCCGCACAGTATTTGCCGGAACTGCCGAAGCTGCTGTTTACAGGACACTGTACCGATCAGCAGGTAGCTAAGCTGGCAGAACGATGTGCCACGTACGAAATGATCATCGCTCTTGGCGGCGGATCCGTTATTGATACGGCCAAACAAGTTGCGGTCAAACGAAATTGCCCGTTGATTGTCATTCCGACGATCGTCTCGAACTGTGCCCCGTGGACACCTCTCAGTGTCATGTATGATGAACGGGGGCGGTACCTTCGTTTTGACACGATTCCTGTCGTCATTGAAGCATTATTGCTCGATCACCGGATTTTAGCAGCCAGTCCATATGATTATTTTGTTGCCGGACTGGTCGATACATTAGCGAAATGGTACGAAGCCCGGGCGCTGAGCGGATCGACTTCTGATCATCCGGTCGTTGAATCGGCCTTACGGATGGCAGAGCACTGTAAACGATTAATTTTGCAGACACCGATCAGTTCAGAACGATTTCAGGAGTATTCGTCCCCGATTCAACATCTGGTGGAGACGGTTATTCCACTGGCCGGAAGTGTCGGTGGATTCGGTGACGAAGCAACACGCGGGGCGATTGGTCACGGCGTTCATAATGCGTTATCTCCGTTCCCGTCGACGCATCGGATTTTACACGGAAGTAAAGTCGGTTACGGCTTGTTGATTCAGGAGTTATTGTTAGGTGAAACAGCGTCCTATAAAGAGTTGCGACAGTATTTGATTGAAAACAAACAACCGACGACGAGTACAGCGCTTGGATTGACGGAAGCGGAGCGAGCCGACTTGGCGCAACGAATTGGTCAGGAACCGCTTTGTCAACTGATTGCGACGGATTGGTCAGAGGCGACCGTTCTTTCGGCCCTAATAAAAAATGATCGGGAAGCAGTACTCATATCTTGATGGACATATAAGATAAAGCCCCTCTCCTCGGTTTCGAGGAGAGGGGCTTTATACGATCACTGTGCTTTTGCCAGTTCTGAGTACGGTGCGGGACGGCCGAGCAGATAACCTTGTCCGAGATCAAATCCAAGTTCGCGGCAGAGGTCGAGTTCTTCTTGACGTTCGATACCTTCCGCAAGAATCTGAATCCCCATCTCTTTTGTTAAATGACGCGCTTTTCGTAAAAAGGCTTCATTTTCTGTGACAGTGTCACAGTTTGAGATGAAGGCACGATCAATTTTGACATAATCCGGTTGGAGTAACGACAACATATCAAGCGTCGAGAAGCCGGCGCCGACATCATCGAGTGCTACTTGGATACCTTGTTTTTTATATTGTTCGAAAACATGTTTCAAGTGATTGACGTCTTCGATTTTTTCCGTCTCGACGACTTCGAACACAAGCCGGCTTGGATCCACGTTATACCGTTCGACGATTTCGAACGTATGACGCAGGCAGTACTCCGGATTGTAGATGGTCGAAGGAAGGAAGTTGATAAAGGTTTTTTGCGTTCCACCGACCAGATGTGTTGCCCGGATCGCTTCTTCACGCGCCCGTTGATCGAGCCGGGAATGAAGCCCCATTTTGGAAGCAGTCGAAAAGAGCAGACCCGGGGACATCGGAATCGATTGATCAGCAGCCCGAAGTAACGCTTCATTCGCAAAAAGTGAGTTGTCTTGAATGTTGAAGATTGGTTGCAGATGACTCGTCATGATACCGTTTTGAATGAAATCAATGGCTTGTCGGCTCTTTAACTGTTCGAGCAAAACAGAAGCTGCAAGTACAGGTGTCACGAGACGTGATCCGTTCGCCCGGCAGGAAACCGGAAAATCCCCAATCTGTAACGTAGAGCTAAGGATTTGTTCCAACTGCTCGAATGAACTGTAAGAAAATACTTCTGGCGTAGGCGATTGAATATGTAAAGAACCGGCCTCGATAAAACGGATTGTTGTTGTACATTCGGCGCAAGGATGCCACATGAATGGGTGTCCACCTCTCTTGGTAAAATACGTCTGTAAAAGATGTATTTATTAAATTAGTTAAAGTCTTTACCCGAAGATAATCTATAAATAAACCTGATATCAACTATTTGTCCTTCTATTGACCAAAGTAAAAAAAAAGACAGGTCCAGTTCATCTTTTGATGAACCATCCTGTCTTTTTTATCGGTTAATCGGTACATAATTTAAAGGATTACGATCGAATCCACAAAATCCAAAGCGTAGCATGCAGTAAAATTGCTAACGGTACAAAGAGTTGGAATTTGGCGGTCCGTGTTTTATGCCGGACGAGTTGCATTGCCAAAAGCGTCCCGAGTGCGCCGCCTAAAAAAGCAATCATCAACAAGGTGGCTTCGGGCGTCCGCCATTCGTGTTGCTGTGCTTTACGTTTATCCCGCCACATCGAAACGAATCCAATGACGGACATGATCCCGTAAAATACAACGATACCTGAAAAAAAAGTCATAGCAGTCCTTACCTTTCCGCACCGCCGCCGCCGGAACTTCCGCCGCCGCCTCGGCTGCCACCGCCTCCACCACCACGCATGATAGCGGAAAAGATGTTGATGATGGCAAAGAAGAACATCCCGCCGGTGAACTTCATGTCGAGGAACAGCAAGAGGACGAGACCGGCGCCAATCAGGACTTTTGCCCATGTACTCAAGCCGCCGTCCGTACTTTTCTTGACCGGATCCTGTGATTCAAGCGACTGTTCTTTCGACACGACGCTGACGACCGCTTTATAGGTTTCGGATGCTGCTTTCCCATAATCACCTTGATCCCGGTACGGAACAGCGTACTTGTCGAGGATGCGTCCGGCTGTGATGTCGGTCAGAATGCCTTCGAGCTTATAGCCGACCTCGATCCGGAAGTTCCGGTCTTTTTCGTTTGGTGCCACGACAACGAGAATTCCGTTATCTTTTCCGGCCTGTCCAATGCCTTGAGCCCGGAACGTTTCATTGGCATACGTGCTTAAATCTTGTCCTTTTAAATCCGGCACAGTCTTGAGCACGACCTGTGCCGTCGTATATTGTTCAAGTTCTTGCCCGAGACGAGCGAGTTCCGCTTCTTCCGACGCGGTCAGCAGCTGTGCATCATCCTGGATGAAGAATGCTGCGCCCGTGCGTTCTGACACGGCTTCGGCAGTCGGAGTCAGAAGGAAGAAGACGAGGAACGCGGTAAAAAGCAGGCGCGTTCGTCGCCAAATCATTTCGAGTCACTATTGAAGTCGACCGTCGGATTTTCACGGTCACTTTCTGAGATTTCATAATATGGTTTTTTCTCAAAACCAAATGCCGAAGCATAAAGCGAAGTTGGGAAGCTGCGACGTTTTTTGTTATAGACCGTCACGGCATCATTATAATCTTTACGGGCAATACCGAGACGATTTTCCGTTCCTTCGAGTGTATCCATCAACGACTGGAACCGTTCGCTTGATTTTAAGTCTGGATACGTCGTTTGCAATGCGATTAATCCGCGAAGCGAAGACGTGACCTGTTGATCGGCTTCAATCCGTTGTTCTGTTGAAGCAGCACGTGCTAAGCCGGCTTGTGCTTCAGCGATATCACCATACACTTTTTGTTCCTGACCGGCGACACCTTTGACAGTTTCGACGAGATTCGGAATTAAATCCGCCCGGCGTTTGATTTGATTATCGACTTGCGACCACTTATTTGAAACATCTTCTTCGACATTGACGAGACTGTTGTATTGTCCGATTGCCAAAAATGCAATCAGGACGACAACAGCAATTCCGATGATGAGAGGTAACTTGGAACCTCCACGATTTCTACGAGCCATAACGATGACCACTCCTTTTTTCTGTATCTCAACTATCTATACCCTAATCTGTCGCAATAAGTTTCAAGAAATAAAAAAACCATCAGCGAATCGCTGATGATTTTAAGGTTACATGTAAACGACGACTGCAAGAATGGCTGCTAAGACAAGACGGTAAATCGCAAACGGAACGAGTTTGATTTTGTTGATCAGTTTCAGGAAGAAACGAATCGACAGCAGTGCAAAACCGAACGAAGCGATGAAGCCGACGATGTAAAAGCTGAGGTGTGCCATTTCGATGTACTGCCAGTTTTTAACGAGTGACAAGGCACTTGCACCAAACATGATCGGAACAGCCATGATGAATGTAAAGTCTGCTGCCGTCCGGTGATTCATACCGAGGAAAACCCCTCCGGAAATCGTTGAACCGGACCGTGAGAAGCCTGGCCAGAGCGAGATACACTGGAACAGACCGACAAGGGCCGCCTGACGGTACGAAATTTGATCAAGCGTCGTTGTTTTCGGTTCTTTTGGTCCGAACTTATCAGCAGCAATCATCAGGATCGCACCGGCGGCAAGACCGATGATGACTGTATCGATCGAGAAAAGATTTTCGTCGATGAAGTCTTCAAACAACAGACCGAGAACGGCTGCCGGGAGTAAACCAATCAGGACGTGGCGTAATTTTAATTTATGCGTACCCGATGCATCGTGTTCACCTTCGATTTTATAAAGACCGATTAAACTGAACAGCCGTTTCCAAAAGACGACGATGACGGCTAAAATCGAACCGAGTTGGATGACGATTTTAAAGGTGTTCGCCGAGTACTTCCCTAAGAAGTCCGTTGTTTGAAGCCACATGTCATCAACGATGATCATATGTCCGGTCGAGGAGACAGGGGCGAATTCCGTCATTCCTTCGACGAAACCGAGTAAAAGTGCTTTAAGTAATTCAATGATAGTCATGTTATTCTCCTTCTATATTATTCTAAATAAAAACATATCATGTTTTATTCTTCTGAGATAGAACGAATCGAAATATCGGGCGCAGGACTGAGAGAAATCCGGCTTGTTGCAAGCATCAAAAAAGAGTACACTGAACTTATAATCAAACAAACGTTTGAATGAGGTGAGGGAATGGAAGCGAAAACAGAACGTCTGAAAATTACAGGAATTGATTGTGCCAACTGTGCGGCGAAGGTGGAACGGGGTGTCGCGAGCGTGGCAGGCATCGAACAAGCTGATTTGGATTTTGCCGGTCAGAAACTCTATCTGACATATGAAAAGGGCGCTGCAAGCGACGATACGTATCAGGCAGTCGTCGAACGGATTCAGCAACTTGAACCGGATGTCCACCTCGTCCGGACGGCGTCCACAGAAGCCGTCGATCCGCATGAGCACGCGGGACATGACCACAGCCATCCGCACGATCATGGTCCATTTTTGAACCGTACGAAAAAAATACAATACAGTGTCGGCATGATCTCGTTCATCAGTGCTTTTTTTGTTCCGGGATCAATTGACCTTCTATTTTTTGCGGTTGCCTATTTTTTAATCGGTTGGGATGTCCTTCGAACCGCTGTCAGAAATATCCGGCATGGTCAGGTGTTTGACGAGAACTTCTTGATGGTCATTGCGACGGTCGGTGCTTTTTTAATCGGAGAGTATCCGGAAGCCGTCGCTGTCATGTTGTTTTATCAAGTCGGGGAGTTTTTCCAACACCGTGCTGTCGATCAGTCGCGGAAATCGATTGCTGCGCTGATGGATATCCGGCCGGATATTGCGACGCTTGAGGATGGACGACGTGTGAGTCCGGAACAGGTCAATATCGGTCAACGGATCGTTGTCCGGGCAGGGGAGAAGATTCCACTCGATGGAACGGTTCTGACAGGAGAAGCGTTCATTGATACGACCGCGTTGACGGGGGAATCCGTCCCGCGGCGTGTCCGTCCGACCGAGCCGGTTTTAGCCGGAACAATCAACACTGACGGTCATCTGTTGATTCAAGTCGACCGGCCGTACAATGAGTCGACCGTCGCTAAAATTCTCGATTTAGTGGAAAATGCGTCACGTCATAAAGCACCGACGGAAAAATTCATCACACGATTTGCACGGGTTTACACACCGATTGTCGTTCTGGTGGCAACACTGCTTGCCGTCGTGCCACCGCTTGTCGTGACGGGAGCGACGTGGAGTGACTGGATTTACCGGGCACTGGTGTTCCTTGTCATCAGTTGCCCGTGTGCGCTCGTCATTTCAATTCCGCTCGGCTTCTTTAGCGGAATTGGCGCCGCTTCGAAACGCGGTATTCTCGTCAAAGGCGGAAATCATCTCGAAGCGTTACAACAACTCGATACCGTCGTATTTGATAAAACGGGAACGTTGACGGAAGGGGTTTTTGAAGTCGTTGAGTTGCAGGCAGTTCATGGATCAGAAGATGAATTATTGCGTGCCGCGGCAACCGTCGAGCAACATTCCAATCATCCGATTGCTAAATCCATTCAGCGAATGTATGCATCACACGGTTCTGTTTCGACCGCTGTTCAAGACTATCAGGAAGTGGCCGGTTCCGGTGTCACCGGACGGTTCGGGACAGATCAAATTCAGGCCGGAAATGCCCGGTGGTTCAAAGAACTCGGCTTGACGCCGCTCGCTCAGACCGAGGACGGGACCTACGTACATGTCGCCTGGAATGACAGCTACCTTGGGTTTATCCGGATTGCCGACCGTATTAAAGACACGACGGTAGAAGCGTTGGACGGGCTGAAAGCACTCGGAATTCGTCAGACAATCATGTTGACCGGCGACCGCCAGGAAACGGCGGAGCGGATCGGGCGACAAATCGGGATAACGCAAGTGAAGGCGGAACTGTTACCGGATCAAAAAGTGGAACAATTAGAAGCTATCTTGTATCAAGCGAACGGCCGGGTCGCGTTTGTCGGCGACGGAATCAACGATGCTCCAGTGTTGACGCGGGCGGATGTCGGGATTGCGATGGGTGGACTCGGAAGTGATGTCGCAATTGAAGCGGCAGACGTCGTCCTGATGACGGATGAACCGAAACAGCTCGTCGAAGCGATTCGGGTTGCCCGGGCGACACGCCGGATCGTTTATCAGAACATTGCATTTGCGCTTGGTATCAAAGGCGTGTTCTTATTGCTTGGCGCCTTTGGTGTTGCGACGATGTGGGAAGCTGTTTTTGCCGATGTCGGTGTAACCGTGCTCGCGGTCTTAAACGCGATGCGGATTTTACGAAAATAAGAATGGATGCACAATAAAAACCTCTCCCGCGTAAAGATGGGAGAGGTTTTCTTCGTGTTACATCAACCGAGAGCGACATCGAGAATCATCATGACCGTGAAACCGACCATCAGACCAAGTGTGGCTAAGTCGGATCCGTTTTCAGCCTGTGATTCAGGAATCAATTCTTCGACGACGACGAAAATCATCGCGCCGGCGGCAAACGCCAAGGCATACGGCAAAAGCGGTTGAATAAAGAAGACGGCAGCAGCACCGACCATGGCAGCAATCGGTTCGACGATTGCCGACAATTGTCCGTAGTTAAAGGCCCGCCGGCGTGACATACCTTCTCCACGGAGCGGAATCGACAAGGCCGCCCCTTCCGGCATGTTTTGAATCCCGATTCCAAGCGCCAGTGTCAAGGCACCGGCAACGGTCGCGCCATCCATGTTCAAGGCGGCAGCACCGAAAGCGACCCCGATCGCGAGTCCTTCCGGGATATTGTGGAGCGTAATCGCGAGAAACAGCAACGTCGTTTTTTTCAGACCGGTCGAAGGACCTTCAGCGGTTTCGAGCGGGGCGGATAAGTGGAGGTGGGGAGTTACGAAGTCCAGCAAGCGGACAAAAAAACCACCTGCGAGGAAACCGATTGCAGCCGGCAACCAGGCAATCCCGCCGTCTTTTTCCGTAAATTCAATTGCCGGGGCAAGCAATGACCAAAACGAAGCCGCAATCATAACACCGGCTGCAAAGCCGAGCATCATATTCATGACCCGTTTTTCAATCGTCGTAAAGACGAAGACAAGTGCGGCCCCGAGTGCCGTTAATCCCCAGGTCATCATGCCGGCAAGCAAAGCTTGCACGACGACCGGAAGTCCGGTAAACCATTCCATCATATCAATCAATCCTTCTTTCAATGCCAATTCTTAAAATAAGTGCGTATCGTACAGCAGCTTCTGTCTCTTCTACCCGTTTTCAATCCGGATGATTCGTCCGAACGGAATTTCAATCCGTGAGGATCCGCGCAAAACAAGATACGCGCGTTCCCGATGCACCTGCTCGATGAAACCGGATGTCGTGACATAGCCCCTTTCACTATAGTACGTGATTTCGAGCTCGATTCCTTCTATTAATGCTTGTTCGAGTAAGAACTGCCAAGGATACTGCAATTGTTCATCGATGACAGGAAAATCGATTTGATGTGTTTCAAGATAGTAGGCTTTGAGGAGTTGAATGTGTTCCGGCATCAAAAAGGGAAGCCATTTGAGATTTCCGCGGTCACGATAACGTGTCATGTAAATCACCTCCCGGATGTCCGCCGACGAATCGGAGCCGGCGTTTCGCGACACTTGTATCGAGGAATGACACCGCCAAACGGATCGTTCCTTTACCGTAACGTAAATTGACGTGATCGATGGCTTTTAATAACCGTTTTCGGCGCCAGACCTTTGTATTGTCTTCAAACAAGGACAATTGAAGCGTTCCCTGATCCGGGGTGAGTTGTCCGAGGGCGACCGATAAAAAGCGGACCGGTTCACCATCGAGCCAATTCGGTTCGAACAATTGAAGAATATGACGTAATAACAGCCGTTCATCGGCGGTCGGATAAGGCAATCGGAGCTGTTTTGAAAAGCCGTCACGGGCGACATGTCGAGAGTAGCGGACGCCAAGATGGACCGTCCAACCGACCTGATTGGAAAAACGGACCCGTGCCGCAACATCACTTGCTAATTCGGCGAGAACTAAACGAATCTGTTCGTACTGGTAATAGTCACGCATCAGGGTCACCCCATGTCCGATCGTTCGTTTGGTATCCGGTGCAGTCCGGAACAAGGTCATCGGATCAATGATTGTCGGAGAACCGTCGATTCCCCAGGCATGGTGCCAAAGTTCTGCCCCGATTACGCCGAACCGTTCGTGCAGATCTTCGACCGAGGCTGCTGCCAGGTCCCCAATGGTGTGGATTCCCATTACCGACAAGTGTTGCTCCATCATCCGTCCGACGCCCCACATCTTGCGGACCGGAAAATCATGCAACAACCGAGAGACATCCGCATAACCGCATTGTGCGATACCTTCACGTTTTCCGCGTAAATCGAGGACCAGCTTTGCAATGACGTTGTTCGGACCGATTCCGATCCGGACCGGAATGCCGGTCTGTTGCCAGATTGCCGTCTGAATTTTCCAGGCTGTTTCCGTGTCTGATCCGAAAAGCCGTTCCGTTCCGCTCATGTCGACAAAGTTTTCATCAATTGAATAGATCCGGATTGCGTCGGGCGGCGCAAACTGATGCAAGACGTCCAGCACTTCGATCGATGTTTTCATGTATGCCAGCATCCGTGGTTCGACGAGCACAATCTGTTTCCGCTCACGATAAGGCAACTGCTCAATCTGATAAAGACGACTAGCTGTCTTGATTCCGAGTTGTTTTAAAGCGGGACTGGCCGCAAGGATAACCGATCCGGATCGGGTTAAGTCCGATACGACAGCAAGTTTCGTCGTTAAAGGAGGTAAATTTCGATAACGGCATTCACAACTGGCATAAAAAGAGACACTGTCGACACAAAAAATCCGTCGGTCCGGAAAAGGTAGGATCGGATTCATAGAAAACACTCCTTACTACATAAAAGAACGTTTGTTCTTATTTTTGATTTGACTATATCATGGTCTCAACCGGTCTCAAATCAAAAAAAATAAAAAAAGAGTCAATCTTTGCTACACTGGAAAAGGTAAATGCGATGTAAAGGAAAGAAGGGGAAGTACATGAAAAAACAAATCATTCAATTACCCGAGTTACCGCAACAGTTGACATCGGAAACCTTTGCGGATGTTGAAATCGATGATCCGTATCTGTATCAAACGTTGTATGAGAAAGAGACGTTGCCGGTCGAACTGACGGAACGGCTCGACGTCAATCAAGTCTGTTTTCGGAATGTCTCGTTTGCAGGACTGGTCTTTGAGCGGGCTTCATTTGAAAATGTCCGTTTTGAACAATGTGACCTGACAGGCTGTCAGTTTCAGGACAGTCGTTTTCATCGGGTTGTTTTTGAGGATTGCCGCCTGACCGGAATTCATTTTGAGTCGAACACGATCGATCACGTAACAATCAAAGACTGTCAGGCCAATTACGCCCAAGTCATCCGGACGGCGTTGCGTCATGTCACACTGGAACAGACATCGATGCGGGAAAGTCATTTCTTTGAAATGAAGCCAATCGATTTCCGACTGCATGAAGTTGATTTGTCGGAAAGTCAATGGGTCGAGACGGCATTAAAAGGACTGGATTTGCGACAAGCCGACTTATCCGGCATCACGATTGATCCACGCTTTTTGCCGGGGGCCATCGTTACGGAAAGCCAGGCTATCACCTTTGCCCGGTTACTCGGACTCGTCATTCCAAGTCATGGTTAACCAGTAAAAAAAAAACGAAGTCCACTGTCCCCGTCATATTCGGGAGAGTGGACTTCGTTTCGTTTAAAAGGAAATGGTTTCACCGTCATCCGGGATGAGGAAATGAGCAGACAGATGGTGGGCGGCCAAAAAATCGGCAATCATATCGCGGCGCAACAGACAGTGGTTGACGGACTCGAGGTGAGAGACGATGATGGTCGCTTCAGCCGCCGCCTGATGAACAGCCAGCAAATCACGCTGGGACATCGTAATCGGTTCGCCGGTCAAAAATTGTGCCGCGCCGCTGTTGACGATGATGATGTCAGGCGCATGCTGCTCGATTGCCGTCTCAACTTCTTCACACCAAATCGTGTCACCGGCGATGTAAAGCGTCGGTTCGTCCGGGTGCGTCAAGACGAGACCGGAGACGGTGCCCATCCGTTGACCGATTTCCCCGACACCGTGCCGGCCTGACGTATGGTAAACGCGGATATCACCGAGCGCCAGTCCGTTTTCAAACGACGAGACGTTCGTGAATCCGGCTTCGCGGATTGTCGCCGCATCCGCCTGGTTTTGTGCATACAAGGGAATCTGTTTCGGAAGAATTTCTTTTGCTGTTTCATCAAAATGATCGGCATGGAGGTGGGTGACGAAAATCGCATCCGGATCAAGCAGTGTCGAGACATCAACGGGCAAGTCGACGAGCGGATTCGGAACGGCGTTCGGCGTCTCTCCGAACGGCGGAAGAGATCCTTTTTCACCGAGAAACGGATCGATCAAAAATACTTGATTGGCGTAGGTAACGACGAGTGTTGCATTACGAATCTGTTGAATATCCACGGGCAGTCTTCCTTTCGGATTGGGAATGTTTCACTGTTCGTTCATTTCCCATTCAGACGCCGTGTTAATCATATTTGATCGTCGATGGTTTTCGGGAGCAGTTTCTCCATCGCCAGTACGTCCACATAATATCCGTTGAGCATACCTTGTTCCTTAAACGTTCCGACAATCCGGAAGCCGGACCGGATGTACAGTTTTTGACCGATTTTGTTAAAGGGAAACGTAAACAGAATCAACTTATGGAAACCTTGTGTAATCGCGTGTTCTTCGATGACATGTAACAGCTGACGCCCGATGCCCTGTCCGCGATGGGTCCGGGTGATGTAGACCGACAGTTCACCGACGGATTGATAGACGGGACGAGGGTTATAAGGGTCAAGTGAGATGAAGCCTAGAATCGTTGTTCCTTCGTACGCCACAAAACCGGCATAACGGGGTGTCCGTTCCCGATACCAGTCTTCCATGAAAGACAATTCCTTCGTATCCGTTTCAAGCGTCGCAATCCGGTCTTCGATGCCTTCGTTATAGATGGCAAGGATGTCTTTTAAATCGTCTTCCTTAACAGGGCGAATCATCATACACGTGACCTCCAGTTAAAATAAGTCTTTTCTTCATTATATAGGAGGAAGGGAAAACAAGCGGTATGTTTGTAGGATAGGAATGGGACCGAAAAAACAGACGGCCGGATGATCCGGACCGTCTGTCTTCAGAATGTTTTCTTAGTTTGCTGTTTCAATCGGATCCTTCTCATAAATCGGAACCCAACCGTCCGTCGTCACGAAAATCCGGACGGCAACGACTTTGCGATCGTCCTGGAGCGTGAAGTAATGACGTGTGTTGACTGGTACGGAAATCAAATCACCCGGGTTCAACTCAATGTTGTAATAGCCGACTTCGTCATCCTGGATCGCAAACACACCGTGACCGCTGACGATGAACCGGACTTCGTCATCCGTATGGTGATGCTCCTTTTGGAAGTTGACGAGCAACTCATCCAAGTTCGGTGTTGCGTCAGACAGGGAGATGATATCAGCCGTCTGATAACCGCGACGTTCCGAGACATCCGTGATTTCCGATTGGAATGTATCAAGAATCGTTTGTTTGTCCGCATCCGTCAACGTGTACGTGTCGACCAGTTCAGCCGGAAGCTTCGAGACATCCCATTGTTCATACAGGACACCACGTGAAGCGAGAAAAGCAGATACCTCGTTTTGATCCGTATACCGTTCGTTTGTTTTCTGGAAAAGTACTGTTGCCATTGTAAATTCCTCCTTTTAATAAATCGCCTGTCGGCACGCTTGCAGTTTTAAGGTGTAGCTGAACAAAAATTCAAAAGCTTCCAACTGTTTTTTGGCTTCAAAAGCAGTCGGTGCCCAAACCGTGATGCCATGATTGCGAATCAAAACGGCGCCGCTTTCAGTCCGGATGTGTTTGGCAAAGTCGGCGGCAAGGGTCGGGATGTCGGCATGATTCGTGATGATCGGCACGATGACTTCCGCATCTTCTTCCCAGCGGCCGAGTGCTTTGATGATTTCCTGACCGCTGAATCGGATTTCCCCGCGGTCTCCGTACAGTTCCGAAATAACGTTGTTGTCGACGGTATGGACATGAAGCGAGCAGCCGGCTGTCGTCCGGTTAAACACTTCGACATGCAGCAACGTCTCGGCGGAAGGACGTCCGTTTTGCTCGTCGCCGATCAATTGACCGGTCGCGTCGACATGGACAAAATCGTCCGGCGTGTCCTGCCGTTTATCTTTCCCGCTTGCCGTCACAAGGAATTCCGTCGGACTGCTGTTTGTCCGAATAGCGAGGTTACCGCTTGTACCGGGAAACCAGTCCCGCGCTGCGAACTCCTGTTTGATGGCGCGGAGTTCTTCGTATCGTGTCAAAAAGGTCATGCGTACACCTCCGTTGTCTGCAGATGATCAACAATGTCGTAAAACGTTTCAAACGGTGTGTATGCAATCCCGTGCTGTTCGCACAGCGTAATCAGATAATCGCGGGCATAGACATGATCCGCTTGTTTCGCCAGTTCAAAATCCGTCACGGAGTCACCGATCGCGACGATAATATCGCCATCCTGCTTGAGCTTCCGGGCAATCGACGTTTTACAACACCCGCATTGATTGTTGCATGCTGCATCGCAAGTGTGCGGCCACTCAATACGAATCGTCTCCCCGCTGAAGTCACTGCCGTTGCAGTAAATCGCTTCATCTGTCAGTAACTCTTGAAGAATCGGTTGGACAAAAAAGTCGATTCCGCCGCTGACGATCGCAAAGTCAATCCCGTTTGATTTCGCAAAGGCGAGTAAGGTCTTAAAGCCGGGACGGATGACAGCCCGCTGTTCCAAAAAATCAATATAGTCCTGTTTGCGATCCGAGGGGAGCAACCGGAACATCTGTCCGACACCGGACTGGATGGACAATGATTGATCGAGGACACCTTTTTTCAACGGTTCAAACGCTTCCGGGGGAGCGAATTCTGTCATCAACGCAATGATATTGTCGTGTTCAGTCACGGTCCCGTCAAAGTCACATAAAATCCGGATCGTCATTTCGTAATCCCCCAGGCGTCGAGGGCGACCCGAAGCTCTTCCTGCCGCGTTGCGGCACTCGTCAAAGATTCGCCGGCAAGTGCTGCGTCGAGGGCCTGGCGGAAAGCAAGCACACCGGCTGCCGCGCCCTGCGGATGACCGTGAACGCCGCCGCCGGCATTGATGACGGAATCGGTCCCGAAATCACGAACGAGCTGAGCGACGAGACCGGGATGAATGCCTGCCGAGGGAACCGGAAGAATCGTCTTCGTTTCTCCGATCCGTGTGGCTTCGACGGCAATTCCGCGCGCCAAGTCTTTGGCGAGGGCGACGTTTCCGTAAGGCGACGGGAACAACGTCAAATCGGCACCGGCCAGCCGCGGTAAAGTCCCTAGTAAAACAGGGGCTGCAATGCCGTATTCCGGGCTTGCGATTAAGGCTCCGCTTAAGGCCGGATGATTAAAGATTGGAACGGAAATGTCCGGATCAGCCGCCAATTCGCGCAGGACATCGAGTCCATATGTAAACGTATTGAGCAGGAAAGCGGTCGCACCGGCTTCAATCAAACGTTTCGCCTGATCCTTTAAGCCGAAGACGGGACCACTCAACGTAATCGCGTAAAGCGCCCGTTTACCGGTTTTTTCATAATGGGCATTCAGGACTTCACGTCCGATCCGTGCCCGGTCAAGTGCCGGTGTCAACGGATTGTCGTATAGAATCTCATCATCTTTGACGAGATCGATGCCGCCCGCGAGCTGCGCTTCGAGTTGTTCCCGCAAAAAGGTGAGGTCCCGACCGATGACGCCCTTAAAGATGCTCATCAACAGAGGACGGTCGTGGACTTGAATCAATTGCCGGACGCCCTCGATGCCGAATTTGGCACCGGGGAAGTCAGTGGTGAATGAAGCCGGAAGCTGTAAATCCGTTAATTTGATTTGTCCGTCGAGCGACAGTTTGCCGAAGACGGTCGTTAAGATTGCTGAAAAGTCACGGGAGACGTTGTGTTCCGGATAACGGATCGTGATGTAGCCTTTTCCGTCGTGTTCTTCCGTATGAACAACTTGTCCTTTGAACGATTCAAGCTGCTGTTGTTCCAAATGATTTAAATCGGTCCACGAACCAACGGTCAAACCGAGCGCGATTTGTTCTGCCCGTTTTGGTAACTGATCCGTCGTTCCGAGTTGGTAGGTTGCGGTAATATACGTCATATCGACTGTCTCTCCCTTGTTGAAGAATACAAAAATGGTCCCTCGTCAATGACAAGAGACCATGAAAAATTGCGCGTGGACTCTTATCTGTCAGCGTAATAGCTGCAAGAATTAGCACCGTGCCAAGTGGTCGGTTGCTGCGACATCGTAGGGCTCGTCCCTCCGTCTGCTCTTGATAAGAATTGGATGAAATTGTGAAATCTAATTGCAATTTTTACATGAGATTCGTCACTTGTCAAACTATATTTTGAAAATTTATTTTTTTGAAAATACTTCTTCTATAGACGGTTCCGTTTTTGAAGCTGTTTCACTAAAAAATGGAATTGACAGACCCCCAGGAACGCACGTAGTATTCAAATCAACATCAATCACACGACAACTACATATGACTCTTATCGTGAGTTGGCAGAGGGAATTGGCCCGAAGACGCCGCAGCAACCGACCATCCGGCACGGTGCTACATCCAACAGACATTCGTCTGAGAGATAAGAGGACGGAATATTCTGCCGCGCCTCTTTTCTTTGACGAAAAGAGGCGTTTTTTCGTGTGATCACCAAGGAGGAAAACAGAATGGGATATCAAGCATTTACAGTACAGGACGCGATTGAACGGGTCCGGACACTCGGATTGATCGGCAATGAACCGGTGACGGCAGAGGAAATCGGAGATGGAAATTTAAATCTCGTTTTCCGGATTCAGGCAGGGGAAAAACGGCTGATTTTAAAGCAGGCGTTACCTTATGCAAAAGTCGTCGGGGAAAGCTGGCCGCTGTCGCTCGAACGGGCCTGGATTGAACAATCGGCCTTAAAAGAATTCGCGAAAGTCGCCGTTCCGTTTGTCCCGCATGTTTACCATGCGAGCAAAGAAGAAGCGTTCACGGTGATGGAAGACTTGTCACATCTGACAATCGTCCGGGGCGGACTGCTTGAAGGGGAAAAGTATCCGTTGCTCGCGGAACACATCGGTTCGTATTTGGCGCGGACACTGTTTTATACGTCGGATTTTGCCGTCGGACCGGTCGCGAAAAAACAGATTGCCCGTCAGTACTACAATCCGGATCTGTGCGATATCACGGAAAAACTAATCTTCACGGATCCGTTTTATGATGCAGAAACGAATGCGATTGAAGCAGGTCTCGAAGCGGAAGTTGACCGGATTTGGAACGACGCGGAACTGAAACGGGAAGTCGCGAAGCTTGAAGCCTTGTTCATCACGAAGGGCGACGCATTGTTGCACGGCGACTTACATACAGGCAGTATTTTTGCCTCGGCGGAAGAAACGAAAGTCATCGATCCCGAATTTGCGTTTTATGGACCGTTCGGATTTGATGTCGGTCAATTTATCGCACATCTGTTTTTTGCCGCGTATCCGGACTATGACCGGTTGCGGGATGAGCGGATCAAGGATATCGATACATTCTGGCTGACGTTTGCTTCGACGTTCAAAGCGTTATGGGAACGGGAAGCGGTCGAGCCGTTCCGGACGGCAGACGGACTGGTCGATGATGTTCTTAGCACGATTTTACAGGACGCACTCGGATTTGCCGGTTGTGAACTGATTCGCCGGACGATTGGATTGGCATTAGTTGCAGACTTGGAGCAAATTTCGGATTCGACCGTTCGCCTTGAACGAAAACGCCATGCATTGCGGCTTGGTGCTGCTTTGATTAAACGCCGGACGGAATGCAAGACGTTTACCGATCTGCGGAATTTTGACGTGACGGAGGAACTCAGCCGATGAGCCAATTCGTTCAGAGCATCATCTATGAAAACCGGACGGTGACAATTTTGGATCAGACCCGTCTTCCGGAAGAAGAACATTATGAAATCATCCATGACTTGGCGCAGGCGATTGACGCCATCAAACAATTGCGGGTCCGTGGTGCACCGGCCATCAGTCTGTTCGGCGGATTCGTCCTCGTTCAGGAAGCGTTTCGGACGACAGGGACGCTGGCTGAAGCAAAACAGGAGTTGTTGGAGGTGTCGGCACAATTACTCGCGACCCGTCCGACGGCCGTCAATCTGCGAAATGTCCTCGATGAGCTGAATCAGCTGATTGTTTCCGCTACGACGCTGAAAGAACTGCCGGTACGTCTCGAACAAAAGGCACTGGAACTTTATCAGACGGATGCCAAAACATCCCGTCAAATCGGGGTTCATGCACTGGAATTGTTCGAGTCCGGTGACCGGGTACTAACGATTTGTAATGCCGGATCAATTGCGACGGCAGCTTACGGAACGGCGCTCGCTCCGTTTTATCTCGCCAAGGAGCAAGGCATCCCGTTATCCGTCTATGCGTCGGAAACACGGCCTTTGTTGCAGGGTGCACGTTTGACGACATGGGAGTTGCAACGGGCAGGGATTGACGTCACCTTGATTACCGACAATATGGTCGCCCATACGATCAAAGAAAAAAATATCACGGCAATCATCGTCGGAGCAGACCGGATTACCCGGAACGGGGATACGGCCAATAAAATCGGGACGTTTCAGCTGGCATTACTCGCACGTGCCTTCGGAATTCCGTTTTACGTCGCCGCACCGCTGTCGACGTTTGACTTTACAAGTCTGTCAGGAGATGAGATCGAGATTGAAGAACGCGACGCCCGTGAAGTGACACAGCTTGCCGGAAAAGCGACGGCACCGGAAGGCGTACCGGTCTTTAATCCGGCGTTTGACGTGACGCCGCACGACCTTATCACCGCCATCATTACGGAGCTCGGAGTCATTGAACACCCGGATGTGGAGACAATCAAACAGACAATCGGACAACATACACACTAAACAGACAGGAGAGATCGAGATGAAGAAATTAGCATTGGCTGTACTGGCACCAGCGGTCTTACTGGCTGCTTGCGCGAACAGTGAAGCAACACCGGTGAAAAAAATCAGCGGTGTACCGGAAGGGGTTCAGGGTGATGTCAAGATTGCCGTTATCCGTAACCTTGCTTCCGACGACCATACAAAACAGTTTTTGGACGGCGCCCGCTCGGAAGGGGAAGCACTTGGTTTTCAAGTCAACACGTTCATCTCGGAAGGGAATGACGTCAAGTTCAAGGAGTTGGTCGCCCAAGCCGTTCAGCAGGATTATGACGGATTGATCATCTCGCACGGCAAAGAGGATTATGCCTATGACATGATCAAACCGGCCATCGACAAAGGCATCAAAGTCGTGACATTTGATACGGTGACGAAGAAAAAAGACCAGACATTAAAAGGTATCACAGAGACATTCCAGGATGACCATAAACTGGCCCAGCTGTCTCTCGATGAAGTGACGAAAGTGAAGGACGACAAGCCGATCCGTGTCATCAAACTATGGTTTGGTCCGGGATTTGCCCCGCTTGACCGCCGTCAGGAAATCTACAAAACGTATGAAGCGGACGGCAAAATCAAGACGCTTGAAACCGTCGGACCCACGAACTTCCAGGATGTCCAAGGGGATATTGCGACGAAGATGAACGCGATTCTCGCCAAGTACCCGAAGGGCAGCATCGATGCCGTCTGGGGCGCCTGGGATGAAGTCGCCAAAGGAGCTTATAAGTCTTTAAAAGACAACAAGCGTCAGGAAATTCCGCTGATTTCGATCGATGTCTCGAATCAGGACATCAATCTGATGCGTGAAAAGGGCAGTAACTGGGTCTCAACGAGTGCCGTTGATCCGCATTTGATCGGGCAGACGGATATGCGCCTGCTTGCGAAAAAGCTGGCCGGCGAAAAAACACCGGATAGTTTTGATCTCGATGCCAAACTGGTCGAACAAAAAGCACTCAAGGCGGATACGACGATGTACAATCTCGATACCATCATCAAAGGCTGGAGTACATCCGAAAAATTCAATGAGCCGTGGATGGATCAGTTGCGGAAAGCGAATGACGGGAAATGACGCCTCCGGTGAACGAACAACGACTGGAAATGCGGGGGATTTTAATGGAATTCCCCGGTGTCAAGGCGCTGGATGACGTTCACTTTTCCGTGAAACGCGGGGAAATCCACGCGCTTGTCGGAGCGAACGGAGCCGGTAAATCAACGCTGATGAAAGTCTTGGCCGGCGCCTATACGTCATACGAAGGAACGATTTTGTTCGACGGTGTACCGCTTGCGATTGATTCACCAAATGCCGCGAAACGGGCCGGGATTGAAATCGTCTATCAGGAAGTCGATACGGCACTGGTCGATTATTTGACCGTCGCCGAAAACATCTGTCTCGATATGCTGGCGAGCGGACAGTTGAAAGGAGTCATCCGACGCCGGCGGTATGAAGAAATCGCCGAGCGTGCTTTACAAAAATTGAAAGCATCGATTGATGTCCGCCAACGGGTCAGTGAGTTACGGTTGGCCGAGAAACAACTCGTCCTGATTGCCCGTGCCCTCGTGCAGGAAAGCCGGTTTTTGATTTTGGATGAACCAACCGCTCCACTCAGCGGCCGGGAAACGGAACAACTGTTTCGGATCATTCGCGAGTTGGCGGAGAAGGAACATCTGGGTGTCATCTTCATTTCTCACCGTCTGCAGGAGTTGTTTGAGATTTGTGAATCGATTTCCGTCATGCGCGACGGCAAGCTGGTATCGCGGCAACTTCTTGCCGGACAAACGAAAGAAACGGTCGTCGAACAGATGCTGGGCCGGCGTTTGCAAAAAAGCAGCCGCGAGGCGCGTCCGGCTGGTGCCCCCTCACTTGAGCTTGACCGTATCACGGTCGCGGGACAACTGGACGAGATCTCGTTAACGGTCCGTGCCGGAGAAGTAATCGGGATTGCCGGATTGGTCGGTGCCGGAAAAACAGAACTGTGTAAAACGATTTTCGGATCGATTCCGGTCACTTCGGGATTGATGCGTCTTGCGGGAGAAACACGGCGTATCCGTTCGGCGTATGATGCGGTTCGGCTGGGCATCGGACTCGTGCCGGAAGAACGACGGAAAGAAGGGATTTTGGTCGCGGATCCAATTGAACAAAATATGACGGCGGCCAGCCTCAAACAATTCGTCAACCGATTCGGGTTTGTAGAGAAGAAAAAAGAACGGGCAGCGGCAAACCGGATCGTACAGCAACTGTCGATTAAAGTCAGTGATACCCGACAACGTGCCGCTGAGTTGTCCGGTGGTAACCAGCAAAAAGTTGCCATCGGGAAATGGTTGCTGGCCGACGCTTCCGTCCTCGTATTGGATGAACCGACAAAAGGGGTCGATGTCGGGGCGAAAGCGGAAATTTTCCAAGTGATTGATCAACTGGCAGCAGAACGGAAAGCCGTCATCTATGCCTCGAGTGAACTGGATGAACTGCTGGCAGTGACCGACCGGATTTATGTCATGTATGACGGACAGATCGTATTCGAGGCGACCACTTCGGAAACAACCGAAGAACAATTATTGTGGTATGCAACAGGAGGACAACAACATGAATGATGTATTGCACGAACCGGCTGCACAGCCGGAAGCGCCGCGAACAGCAGCGGGAAAACCGGTGCTGCGTTTCTTGAATGACTGGGGCATCGTCCTCGCGATTCTTGCACTGATCCTGTTTTTTTCCATGACGGCACCGAACTTTTTACAGGGGACGAATCTAGTCAATATTTTACGAAGCATTTCAATTGTGACGATCATCGCCATCGGCTTGACGGTTTCGTTGACAGTCAACGGGTTTGACTTATCCGTCGGTTCGACCGCGACGTTTGCCAGTTCACTAGTCGTCTCGTTTTTTGTCTGGTACAGTCTGCCGCTCGGCGTATCGATTGGTCTGGCTCTCGTGATTGCCTTGGCGGTCGCACTCGTCAACATTCTGTTAATCGTGAAGTTCAAGATTCCGGATTTGTTCGCAACGCTTGCGACGATGTTCATTTTTGAAGGTGTCGCGATGACGTATACCGGCGGCGGCTCGATCAGTGCCGGGATGCCACGTCTTGACGGGACACCAACGGTCGGACTGATCCCGGAATCGTTCTTAAAAATCAGTCAGGCGCCTTGGATCATCCTCATAATGCTTGTCGTCGTAGCGGTGACACATGTCTTTTTGAACCACACACGGCACGGACGTTTTTTGTATATCATCGGTGGAAATCCGGAAGCAGCGCATCTGACGGGAATCCGGGTGAACCGGTATCGCGCAGTCGCGTATCTGATTGCCGGATTACTGGCGGCCGTCGGCGGTATTTTACTGGCGTCACAAGTCGGTTCTTCCCAAATTAACGCCGGATCGGGTTATTTGATGCCGGCTGTCGCAGCAGCCTTCATCGGTTCCTCATTTGCCGGCCAAGGGAAACCGAATGCGCTCGGCACACTCGTCGGTGCCTGTCTCGTCGGAATTCTCGAGAATGGACTCGTCATGTTATCGGTACCATATTATTCCCTAAACATCATCAAAGGCGCCGTCCTGGCGATTGCTTTAGCGTCGACCTATTACCGTTTCAAAAAAAATTAAAAAAAGTGGTTTAAGTTCTAATAGAATAGGTAATATTCAGTATATGAAAGGATGGTGATGCACATGAATGATTATCAATGTATAGGGAACGATCGCATGTCGCTTCGAGAAGAAGAGGATCACCGGACTTGACGGACGCAACATGACAATAGACACGAAGTGATTCGTGTTTTACGTGCAGATTGCACGGCTCAAGAACGGTTTACGATATGTGATCGTTCCTGAAAGCAGGAAGGGGGAGTCGCGAACAGCGGCGCCCCCTTTTGTGCGTATTCAGCTACCCCCATGCCTTTAAAAGCATTGAAAAATATGAGATGATATAAAAAGTCAGAAAATTCAACTACTAAACAGCAAGGGGCCAGACAATGCGAACATATACGAAGGAGATTCAAGCGATCATCGACAACGTAGAAAAAGTCATTATCGGAAAAGAGAATGTCATTACACAATCTTTAGCCGCGTTACTTGCCGGAGGTCACGTCTTACTGGAAGACGTACCGGGTGTCGGGAAAACGATGCTCGTTCGTGCATTCAGCCGTTCGATCGGTTTGACATTTAAGCGTGTCCAATTCACACCTGATCTGCTGCCGTCCGATTTGACGGGGGTTTCGATGTACAACCAGAAGACGAGTCAATTTGAGTATCGCCCGGGTCCTTTGATGGGAAACATTGTCCTGGCAGATGAAATCAACCGGACCTCACCGAAAACACAATCAGCCTTACTCGAAGGGATGGCGGAAGCGAACGTAACGGTGGATGGAGAAATTCACACGCTTCCTAATCCCTTTTTTGTCATGGCGACCCAAAATCCGATTGAACACGAGGGGACCTATCCGCTTCCGGAAGCCCAACTCGACCGGTTTTTAATTAAGGTCAAGATGGGGTATCCCGATTTTCAACAGGAGATGAAGCTGCTGACACGGTTCGAGCGGGATGAACCGATCGAGACGCTGGAGTCCGTCATCACACGCGACGAATTGTTACGGATGAAAGAAGACGTCAAGGCTGTGCATGTCTCGCAACCGGTCAAAAAATATATCGTTCATTTGGTTCAGGCGACCCGGACCCATGCCTCGCTTTATCTCGGAGCCAGTCCACGATCTTCGATTGCCCTGATGAAAGTGGCACAAGCGTGGGCGTATATGGAAGGACGGTCCTTCGTCTTACCGGATGACGTCAAGGAACTGCTGACTCCCGTACTCTCGCACCGTTTGATCTTAACGGCGGATGCCCGCTATCATGGGCAGACGGCAGAACGAATTCTGGAACAAGTGAAAAAAGAAGTCGCCGTGCCGATCCAGCAAGACGTGGAGTCCTTATGACAAAATGGCAAATCGGTTGGCGTTACGCCGTCTTGCTGATTACAGTCACAGCTCTGTGGATCTATGCCCGGATTGACGGCGGAAACGTCGCTTCACTGTTGGTTTATATCATGGCAGGGTTAACCGTCTACTGGACGCTGTTTTTGATCTGGCCGGTCACACAAGCAATCGCGACGCGGGAAGTTTCAAATAAGATGTTGATTGCCGGAACCGATCTTCCGGTTTCACTTCGAGTCCGGCGGAAATATCCGTTTCTCATCGGTGCCGTCGATGTCACGGAAGCCGTACCGGACACACTCAGTGAAGAACCGCTCGATATCCGGCATCCGCTCCGGGCACATTACCGGAAAGTCGAGCACATCGATTATCTGATTCCTTCCATCCGCCGGGGACTGTATCAAATTCCCGGCTGTGTGCTCGAAATCCGTGATCCGTTCGGCTTGTTCATGCGGAAAAAACTCTATCCGGTCGAAACGTATCTGGCCGTCGAACCGGCTCGGTTAGCGGTCCAACTGCCGCATGAAGACGATCGCGGCGACGGCGGGATTTCACCCGTCTCCCTGGATCTCCGGCAATCCTCCTTTACGGTCGTCGGTGTCCGTGAGTACGTCAGCGGAGACCGGATGAATCAGATTGACTGGAAATCAACCGCGAAACGCCAAGGATTGATGACGAAAACGTTTGAGCGGGAACAGGAACGCGAGACGACAATCGTCTTTGACGAAGGAACCGTCAGCGATGAGAACTTCGAAAAAAGTATTTCCATGCTGGCTGCCGCAACGGATCAATTGAATAAACGTCATCTGAATTACCGGATTCATCTTGTCGGACATGGCGTCCAGTCGTTATCGTTGCCGCTTGAAGGCGCAAAACTGACGCATTACCTGATGACGGCGCAACCGAGCCGGACCCGGTCGTTCATTGAATCCTGGGAATATTCTTCAAAAGCGTTACGACTGAGCGGAAATGTCCTGTTCATCACACCGGACCTTGAATCCAACAATGAAATGTGGATTTCGAAAATCCGGCAGGAAGCAAGCGTTCATGTCTATACACCAGAGAGGAGGACGACCGGATGATGCGACGACTGATTTGGAATCTGCTCGCCGGGCTGCTGTTCGCGAGTTTCATGCCGCCGCTGCTTGAGCTGACGACGTTTGAGAGTGTCATTCCGTTTCTGCCGCTTCTGTTGACACCACTTTTGCTGTCGCATGTCCGACGCAGCTGGTTTTTACTCGGCAGTTTACTGGCATTGCTCGTTTCGTTCTATTTGATTTTGATTCCCGGCGAAGCACCGTGGAACCTGTTCCGTGAAATTGCCGGTGACATCAACCGTGTCATCAACGGGGAGTTACCGGGACGTCCGGCATTTGCGTTCTCGATTGGACTGATCAGTTTTCTGATCGGTTATCTGGCGCGGCGGACGTTTCCAAACCGCGGATTCGTCTTCGGACTGGCGCTTGGTGTCATCGGGTTCATTGCCTATTGCGACACGTGGACGGATTACTCCGGCGAACAGTTCATCATCTACCCGATTGTGCTGGCTCTGTTTTTGTTATATGCGACAGAAGTCAGTGAACGGCCGATGGCATCGTATGTCCGTCCGTTCAGCGCCTTGCTGATCATTGGAGCGACGGTGGTTGCCGCAGTTCAGAGTCCCGTCATCACGGCGACATGGCAAGACAGCTGGTACGACTGGACGGACGGTTTTGAAAGTGAAGGCACGTCGTCGAGCCAGATCCAAAAAGTCGGATACGGCAACAACGACGAGCAACTCGGCGGTCCGTTCCAAATGGACGACCGGGAAGTCTTTCAGGTTGAAAGTGAAGGCAGCCGCTACTGGCGTGTCGAGACAAAAGACATCTATACCGGCAAAGGCTGGGTGCTGTCGAAATCGGAACCGGAAATCGATGCGCGGGGATTCTTCTCGCATTTCGGAGACGATGTCAAGACACGGGAGGAACAGGCGACATTTGAGCTGTCACGGGAGTTACCGTTTGTCCCATATAACGGGGACAACGTCCGGTTGACTGTCGATAAACAACGCCAAAATCTGTTAATCGATCCGGAAAATCAAAAGGTCTCGTATCTGGATGACGCGGAACGTCAGCAAAATTATCAGATTCAATACACCTATCCGTTATTTACGGAGGAATTGCTTCAGACGGATGAGCCGATTACGTTGACCGAAATGGAGCAGGACCGGTATTTACAGTTACCGGATACGTTGCCGAACCGCGTCCGGGATCTCGCGACAGAGATTGTCGCGGATGAGGACAGTCCGTGGGATAAAGCGAAGGCAATTGAAAATTATTTCGAACAGGAAAACTTCGAATACAATACGGAAGAAGTTGCTGTCCCGAAAGAAAATCAGGATTATGTCGATCAATTTTTATTCGAGACGAAACTCGGCTACTGTGATAATTTCTCGACATCAGCGACCGTTCTGCTTCGTGCCGCCGGTCTGCCGGCCCGCTGGGTAAAAGGATTTACGGGCGGCGAATCGGATGTCATCGGCGCAGCCGTGACGAGTTATACGGTCCGCAATAAAAATGCCCATTCCTGGGTCGAAGTGTATATCGAAGGTCCGGGTTGGGTTCCGCTTGAGCCGACCGTCAGTTTTGACGGAGCCGGGCAATATACAATCGATCAGGAAACGAACAATGAAACCGAACAAGCCAATCCGCAACGGGATACGGAGACAGATACCGAAACGGCAACACCGAACCGGCCGCAGGAAAATCTGCTCGATGAAGAACAGACGACGACGGCAGCACAAACCGAGCAACAGTCGTTCCCAATTTGGCCGGTCGTCATTGCCATCGTCGGACTGGTCTTCCTCTATCTGTTCCGGAAACCGTTAATCCGGACGGCGGCGATTTTATTCTTCCGCAATCAAGTCGGTCGACCGGAAGGATTTAAGCGGATGTACCGCTTCTTGTTACGCCGACTCGATAAACAAGGGTTCCACTACGAAGATGGCCGGACCTTGACGGAACTGGCGCAAGAGGTCGACGGCTATTACGAAACGTATGCGATGCGTCCGTTGACGGATGCCTATGAACGGATGGTCTACGGCGGCGAATCCTTATCCGCCGACAAAAAACGTGAATATTTCGAAAATATCATTCGACGGATAGAGGGTTGATATTTTCGAATTGATACAGTTACAATGGGAACAACGTAAATCATACATGCATCTCCTTTGTATATACTCGCGAATATGGCGTGAGAGTCTCTACCGGGTCACCTTAAACGACCTGACTATGAAGGAGCAGACCCTTCGTATACACTTTTTGTGAAGCGGCCTGCTCTTTTTCCATTTTTCTTATGGGTGAAGAGCGGGCTTTTTTCATTAGGGTACGCATGAAATTGGAAAGGCGGGAATAGATTTGGAAGCACATTTGGACCAAGAAATGATCCTCGTCCTCGACTTTGGAGGTCAGTACAATCAATTGATCACACGCCGCATCCGTGATCTCGGAGTATACAGTGAACTGCATTCGCATAAGATCACTGCAGCAGAAGTAAAAGACATCGCACCGGCCGGTATCATCTTCTCCGGTGGACCACGCAGTGTTTACGCGGAAGACGCGTACCGCTGTGATCCTGAAATCTTTGACCTCGGCATTCCGATTTTCGGAATCTGTTACGGTATGCAATTGATGTCGCAACACTTCGGTGGAACGGTCGAACGCGCCGGACACCGCGAGTACGGGAAAGCGACGTTGACACTCAACGATCCATCACCGATGTACACGAACCTCCCACTCGAACAAACAGTTTGGATGAGCCACAGTGACCTTGTCACATCGGTACCAAACGGTTTCGTCGTCGACGGAACAAACGTCTCGTGTCCAATTGCTTCAATCAAAAACGAAGAGCTGAAGATGTACGGCGTCCAGTACCACCCGGAAGTCAACCACACGATGTTCGGGAAAGAACTCCTGAAGAACTTCCTCTTCGAAGTCTGTCAGTGTACGGGTGACTGGTCGATGGAAAACTTCATCGAAATCGAAATCGCAAAAATTAAAGAAGAAGTCGGCGACAAAAAAGTCCTTTGCGCCCTTTCAGGCGGCGTGGATTCATCTGTGGTCGCAGCACTCATTCACGCAGCAATCGGTGACCAGCTGACATGTATGTTCGTCGACCACGGTCTCTTGCGTAAAGGGGAAGCCGAAAGTGTCATGAAGACATTTGCGGATCACTTCCACATGAACGTCATCAAGATCGACGCACAGGACCGTTTCCTGAACAAGTTAAAAGGCGTTTCGGATCCGGAAGAAAAACGTAAAATCATCGGGAATGAATTCGTCTACGTCTTCGATGAAGAAGCGTCGAAACTGACGGATATGGACTTCCTCGCTCAAGGAACGCTTTATACGGACATCATCGAAAGCGGAACGGATACGGCACAAACAATCAAGTCGCACCATAACGTCGGTGGATTGCCGGAAGACATGCAGTTCAAGTTGATCGAACCGATCAACACGCTGTTCAAGGACGAAGTCCGCGAACTCGGAAAAGAACTTGGTTTGTCGGACGAAATCGTCTGGCGTCAACCGTTCCCTGGACCGGGTCTCGGGATCCGTGTCCTTGGTGAAATCACAGACGAGAAACTCGAAATCGTCCGCGAATCCGATTTCATCCTCCGCGATGAAATCAAAAAAGCCGGTCTCGAACGCGAAATCTGGCAGTACTTCACGGTCTTGCCGCCACTTCGTTCAGTTGGTGTCATGGGTGACGAGCGGACATACGACTACGCCGTCGGAATCCGTGCCGTTACGTCAATCGACGGGATGACATCGGACTGGGCACGCATCCCGTGGGACGTGCTCGAGAAGATTTCCGTCCGGATCGTCAACGAAGTTCAGAACGTCAACCGTGTCCTGTACGATGTGACGTCGAAACCACCTTCAACGATTGAGTGGGAATAAGTATTAGATTTGCTGAGGGGATTCGTCTCATGAAGCCTGTCGTACCAACGTTTTAAAGGAGATAGGTGAAAAGAAGTCCGTTTCACCTTCAACAATTATATTTAAAAATGAAGCTCTCTTTTGTTCGCATTATTTGTGAATGAAAGGGGGTTTTTTTGTGACCAAAATCATGGAACTGTTGGATGACTTTAAATTGAACCAACAAATTCAAGGGAGGAGACCACGATATATCGAGATGTGCATCTGGAGATTGATGAGATGGAAGGACTTTATAAAAGGAGATTTTGGAGTGGAGGAAGTCGAGGATATACGAGCTATACACGTTAAACGGTATATTCAGTATCGTCAGCAACTGGGACAAGAAAAAGCGATTACGATCAATAACAATATCGCAACGTTAAGAGTTTTCTTTAACTATTTGGTAGAGGAAGAGTTCATCGAAGAGCTTACTAATCCGATGCGACGAATCAAAAGTTTGAAAGAGGAAAAACGAGTAATTATAACGTTCAATGACGACGAAGTAAAACGAATCATAACTGATGTCGAGGAAGAAACCTATTCTAATGTCCGAGATAAGCTTATTCTCATCATGCTGTTTGATACAGGTGTCCGAGTTTCAGAGTTGGTTGGCATTAAAAATAAGGATGTCTCATCCAAAGCGATACTAATCCATGGCAAGGGATCACAGCAGCGTTTGGTGTACATCAGCAAAACGATGCGCAAGTATATGCGTCGCTACGAAGTGTTAAAAAAAGAGCGGTTTCGATGTAAAGAATCAGATGAGATGGAAGAGTACTACTTGTTAGATCAATCCGCTACACAGTTACATCGCTCCAGTATAAACAAAATCTTGAAAGCTCACTGCAAGAATGCTGGAGTACGTAAGGAAGTACGTTGTTCACCACATGATTGCCGTCATTACTTTGCTCAAAAGCAATTGCGTAATGGAATAGACATTTATAGTTTAAGTCGTTTGATGGGACACTTTGATACGCAGATGACGTCTAAATACTTGAGAGGACTGGAACAGGACAGCATTTTAGAAATTGGTAGAATGTACAGTCCACTTAATGATTTCAAATTCAAATAAGTTCAGTTAGTAACTTGCATATATCTGAAAAACAATTAAAAGAAATGAGAAAGGAAGATCATTACATGGGCAAAAAGCAGACACATACATTTGGCTTCGAGCTGAGTTCGCTAAGGGGGCTTTCTGGTGTATATGTATTTCGGAATGCTAATGGCGATATTGAGTACGTAGGAACATGCAAAGATATAGACGATACAAAAGAGAACTGGAAATCGAGAATACAGTCGCATCATTCATACAGCGGCAAAAAGTTAACGGATGAAGTCACTTTCATGGACGTGTTCATACCAAATCAATCTATTAACAATCGAGGCTTATTAATTTTAGAGTATCTTCTAATTTGGTATCTAAGACCCCCGAAAAACCTTCCTGATGGGCTAGGAACGCACTGGAGATACTTTTACTGGTCTTGGTCAGAAGAAACTGTTAAAGCAGTAGCAAGGGACAAATTTGACTTAATAATTACTACTAGTATTGAGGAGTATTTACGTTCTTTCCGAATCAAGCGAATTCATCGAGAGTATGAATCAGACGGAAGCTTTACAAAATACGGTTCTGTTAGAGAAGTCGGCTTCATCGATGAGCCGTGTCTTGATGATTCGGTTTGTACTTGTTTCCATTGCATAGCAAGAGAACGGCATAATGCTATCTTTAATGATGATTGATTTAGATAAAACTAAATAGTCTATGAAAACGACAAAAGTCCGCTGGAGTGAAAAATCTCTGGCGGCTTTTTCGTGAGAAGGACTGATAAGAAATTCAATCTATACAATGTTATCTGTTTATCTCGTTATCTACATTCATCTTTCGTCAAGATCAGCACTCCTAAGCACACGAAAAATGCGCCTGAAAGTTTCGATACGAGAAGCATAAGAAATTAATTTAAAGAGGCTATATATGAAGAAACAATAGGTTGAATAAAGCTTTTTACGAGACATATTAAATTAATTGAATGGTGATTCAAAAAAACTTTCAAAAAATCAAAAAAAGTTCTTGGTGGCGATTTTCACGAGAAAGAGTAGGTTTTTACTGACGAATCTGCCTCATATCGGGAAAATTCGATTTGATATGATCAGGATATCAGAATAACTGATAAAAAAATACTAGAAGGCGAGGGAAGAAATTGCCGATTTTCGTAGTGTCGGACAATAGTATATTGTCGAGGGTGAAGGCGTACACTAATTTCAAATATCATTGTTTAACATCAAAATTAATTCGAAAAAAAGTTTTATGGTCAAGTTTAGCGAGGTGAAAAAATATCAAAAGCAGTTGTCTCAAGAGAGCGGATTATATTTTTTCCACGTTAATAAAAAGTTAAAGTACGTAGGACAAAGTAAAGATTTATGGTGGAGATTCAATGGTGGTTATTTAAAAAAAGGTACCAAGCAGCATGTTAACAGTAGACTGTTAAATTTGATTGAAACAAACCCTGATGAGATTGAAGTACTATTTGTTTTGATGGAAAAAGAACTATTAAAAATAACGGAGACATTACTCATTCAAAAAAATATCCCTGAGTTCAATGAAATTGAGAACCCGAGAAGAGAACGTCATTCAATTCAAAAAGTTATTGGCAGAATTGTTACAGAATCAAACAGACAGTGGACATTTAGTGAGATGAGACATTATTTGTACGAGGGTTGGAATAAAAGGGTTCCTTATGATCATATCGATGAGGCATTAGCGGATTATAAAAACTTAACCAATCATTGTAAACAATCACAAAAGAGACAAACACTGAATCCGAAAAATAAATTGTAATACTAGTACAAAAATTTGAATGTAAAAAGTCAGGATAATGTATAAAAAATATACTGAATCAAATCGCAGTTTCTGTACCGAATCGACCTAATAATAATATATATTTATAGACTCGATTTGGTACAGAAAAGATACTGCGAAAGCCAAGTTAAACTAAGGTCTATTGAATATAAGGTCTATTGAATATAAGAGACGATTTTATCAAATCATGCTAAAAGTGAGATGTAGTAAATGCTTAGAAATATTAATAAATTCATAAGAAAGGAATTAAAGTGTTGAAAACATTTACCCTAAAAGAGTTAGTTAAAAAATATGGAAGCGATGCACAAAAGCAATCACTTAAAAAGAATGGGAATTTATCTGGGAAAGAAACAGAAATAATCATGAAATCGGTAATGGAGTATTGGGAGTCATGCACATCTGCAGAAAGAGGCTCGAAAAGAGTTTTTACATGTGTAGGAAAGCGTTCTAAAAAGGCTGATCGACTAGATAGACGTTCAAATAATGGTAGTGGACAATTAGTTGGAGAATCTGAATTAAAATCAATTGTATTAAGTTTTTTAGTTCAGCAACATAATACTATAAAACCGATGAGTGCAAATAAATGGTTAAGTAGTATTGGTATCATTGATGAAACACTTTTAAAAATGGTTTATGGGATCAAAGAAAGTGATTTGCACAAAATAAAAGAGTACTTTAAGAAAAATATTTATAATTATGAAAATGATAAATTAGAAAATGAGATGGTAGATGACTTTATTCAAGTGTTTTTAGGGAATTTAAAGTCAAATTTAGTATCGGTGTTTCGTAAGTTAAATAAAGAGGGGCTTATTGTTTATCAAAAGCAACGATGGGGGCACACAGTAAACGATATACACAGAAGACTAAAAAAAGATGAAGTTATAAAAATCGATACTATTAGACAAGAATTGCTTTATTTATATAATATAAGTGCTCAAGATGTATTTGTTAAAAAAGATAAAAAAGAAGTCAAAGCATATAACCAAGACTTAGTTAAGGAATTAAAAGATCAATTAGGCTTGAAGTACTATTACGATGCTCATTATTGTTCAGTTAATAATAAAGGAATGAACCTTATAGAGTTTCTTGATCAAAAACAAGAAAAAGAAGATTCTCCATTCTTTCATAGATTAACTGGTATATCTTTTAATATAGAATTAGAAAAATATAAGGAACTGTATAGTGAACGTTCTTTATCGCTCGCTAAAAAACGTGAAGAAAGTACAGTCAAAGATTATTCTGAATTCAGTAGGGTTAATTTTTTAAAACTAAATAAGCAGTATGCTTTAATGTGGGAATGTTTGCTAAAGTATTTTGGGTGTTATAACGTACTGAAATCAAGCCAAACCGTGCTTGAAAAAGAAAAATCAATGAATCCAAAAATTTCGGTCGTTACACAAAGAGGGTCTAGTATTCATGAAAATCCTGTCTATGAATCAGAGGAAATTACTAAAGTGCCGGAAGAGATTGAAGAAATGATTACTATAGAAATTGGTGAAATGAAGGTAGATATACCTAAAAATAGACCGAAAATTGATCCTTTAGCACACTTTAAAGCTATACGTGCGAAGACAAAAGAAAGAAAAAATATAGTTAATAAAACTCATCTTTCATACAGTATTGCTGAATGAAAAGAATAATATAGTGAAAGAGTGTCGATTATGTTCAATGCATGATTGATACTCTTCTTTACGTTGTTTTAGAAAATGGTTGAATTGTAAAATACATACATCATGATGGTATAATAGTGAAAAATACTATACAAAGTGGTGGTAATCATGAAAAGCAATTTTGCATTCTTTATTAGTAAATGGGATGTTCTCGCTAATTTAGGTGAATCAGCAGAACGGAACGTTTACATTGATCCACATACAACGTTGATGAAGCTGCGTTTATTTGCAGAAACAATGACTAAATACATTTTAGCGCTTGAGAATTTAGAAGAACCTGAAAATAAAAAGCAAATTGATCGAATTAACTTACTAAGAAGAGAAGAGATACTAGCTCCTGAGCTAATAGAAATCTTTCATGCGTTGCGCCGAAAAGGAAATCAGGCAGTGCATGGTGCAGACTATGGACAAGTTGCAGAAGCGAAAGCTATGCTTCATTTAGCTTATCGCATATCAGTATGGTTTATGGAAGTGTATGGTGATTGGAGTTTCCAAACACCAGAGTATATTGATCCTATCGAGCAGCAAGAAGAAAACAAGATTTATGAGCTACAACAAGAATATGATTTCAAAGTAAAGAAATTAGAAGACGAACTAAAGAGTATTCGTAAAGAGGCGAATTTAGAAACTACAGACATAAAAAAAGAACGTAAAAAAGTATCACAGAAATTTATTAGTAATCAACGATTGTCAGAACCAGAAACACGTACAATCATAGACGAAAAACTTCGCTTGGCAGGCTGGGAAGTAGATACGAATAATTTGAACTCCTATACAAAAGGAACGATTCCGCAGAAGAATCGAAATATGGCAATTGCTGAGTGGAAAGTTGGAAGAGGAAGAGTGGATTATGCGCTCTTTATTGGATTACAACTAGTTGGTTTGGTAGAAGCGAAAGCAAAGCATAAGAACATACCTGCTGTTTTAGACAGCCAAACGAAAACGTATGCTAGAAATGCTACTTCGATTGGAAATGAACAATTGCTGTCTGCCAACGGTCAATATAAAGTACCGTTTCTTTATGCTACAAATGGCAGACCATTTTTACGCCAGTTAAAAGAAGAGTCAGGAATCTGGTTTTGGGATGCTCGAAAACCGACAGAGCATGCACGTCCATTAGAAGGTTGGCACTCTCCAGAAGACTTGCAACTTCTTCTGAGTCAGGATGATGAAGCTGCTAATGAACAGTTGAAAGAAGAAGATATTACTAAGTTTGGTCTACGTTCTTATCAGCAGAATGCAGTATTAGCGGCTGAGCAAGCTATGCAAGAGGGACAACGAAAAATGCTCATTGCTATGGCAACCGGAACAGGGAAAACTCGAACTGCGATTGCACTTATGTATCGCTTAATCAAAGCTAAAAAAAGTCGACGCATCTTATTCTTAGTTGATCGAAAATCTCTTGGTGTTCAAACAGAAAATGCATTAAAAGATACAGAAATCGAAGGGCTTCCTTTCTCAAGTATCTATGATGTTAAATCATTAGAGGACATGTCGCCTGAGATTGCAACTCGAGTACACATTGCAACAGTGCAAGGCATGGTACATCGACTGTTTTACAGTGAAGACAAGCGAATACCAAGTGTCGGTCAATATGACTTTATTATTGTTGATGAGGCGCACCGAGGTTATACCAGTGATCGTGAAATGTCTGATGAAGAGTTGTTGTTCCAAGATCAAAATGACTATATTAGTCAGTATCGACGGGTAATTGATTACTTTGATGCAGGTTGCTTAGGTCTCACAGCAACGCCAGCTCTTCACACAACAGAGATATTTGGAATGCCAATTTTTAAATACTCCTATAGTGAAGCTGTGCTCGATGGTTTCTTGACTGATCATGAACCACCATATGTTTTTAAAACAGAACTGTCTACTTTAGGAATCACGTTTGAAAAAGATGATGAAGTCGAAGTTTATGATGTGGACAACAATGAAGTTCAACTTGAAAGAGTAGAAGATACTGTTCATTTTGAAGTTGAGCAATTTAACAAGCGAGTAATTACTGAACCATTCAATCGAGCGATTTTAAATACACTCGCTCAGTATATTGATCCAATGGGAAAAGAAAAAACATTAATCTTTGCTGCTACAGATCAACATGCAGATTTGATTGTACGATTGCTAAAAGAAGCATTCAAAGAGTTAGGTGATGAAGTGGAGGACGATGCAATCGTCAAGATTACTGGTTCAATTTATAAACCCCTTGAATCAATTAAGCGATTTAAAAACGAACGCTTGCCGAACGTAGCGGTTACTGTTGACCTTTTGACTACAGGAATCGACGTGCCTGCTATTACTAATATTGTCTTCATGCGACGTGTACAATCACGCATCTTGTATGATCAGATGCTTGGGCGTGCCACACGTCTTTGCCCTGATATCAATAAAACGCATTTTAATATTTATGATGCAGTAGGAATCTATGACAAACTACAGAGTTACACGGAAATGAAGCCCGTCGTAAAGAACCAAAGTCAAAGCATACAAGAACTTCATGATCGTCTAGCGAATGCTAAAACAAAAGACGAAGCAAGCTTCTATGGAGAACAACTGACAGCTAAGTTACAGCGACGTAAACAAAAACTAACTGAGACAGACAAAAAGAAATTTGAAGAACTGTCTAAAGGAAAAAATATTGATGAATGGATTAGTGAGGTAAAGAACTACTCTCCTGAAGAAGCTAGTCAATATTCGATTTTATTTGAATACATGGGAGAGTATAGAATCAAGGGAGAAAAGCGGTACATTTCTGATAAAGAAGATAAAGTTACGCATGTAACCAGAGGCTATGGAGAAGGTAATGAGCGCCCAGAAGATTATTTAGATGGATTCGTACAATTTATTAAAGCCAACATAAACGAAATTCCCGCTTTGCAACTAGTTTGTACTCGACCAAAAGATTTAACTCGTAAAGACTTACGAGAGTTGATTACGATTTTAGAAACAAAAGGCTTTAAGCAGTCTCATTTACAAATTGCATGGAAGCAAACGAAAAATGAGGAAATTGCTGCGGATATTATTAGTTTTATTCGTCAGGCTGCTCTTGGCGTAGCATTAATTGATCATGAGACACGAATCAAATATGCGATGCAAAAAGTCTACTCTCTTCATGATTGGACACCGAGACAAAAGAACTGGCTAGAACGAATCGAAAAACAACTATTATTAGTCCCTGTCTTAGCTCCTACTCCGGAAGTAGCATTTATTGAAGAGCCATTTAAAAGCAGCGGAGGATATAAAACGCTGAAAAGAGAATTTGGTGATTTGATTAATCCGATTGTTTCAACAATCAATGACAACTTGTATGTAGGATAATTAAATTAAAATGTCGCTAGCTTAATATAGCGGCATTTTTTACGTTATAATTGTAGAATTGACTTGCTTGTTAATTGGTCTTTAATAAGGAAACAGATAAATAGAAATACATTGGAGGAACAACATGACAAACCAAGAAATCGTAAAAAAACTATGGAATCTCTGTAACGTATTACGGGACGACGGAATTAATTATCAACAGTATGTAACGGAACTAACCTACTTATTGTTCTTAAAAATGATGAAAGAACAAGAAACTGAAGCAATAATTCCAGAAGAATATCGTTGGGATGAGCTCGTAGAAAAAGAAGGACTGCCATTAAAACAGTTTTATCAAAAGCTTCTTCTTGAATTAGGTAGCAACGAAAATGATAAATTGCGTCTTGTTTATAGTGATGCTTCTACCAGTATTGAAGAGCCTAAGAACTTAGAAAAAATTATTAAATCTATCGATGCGCTCGATTGGTACAATGCGAAAGAAGAAGGATTGGGAGACTTGTATGAAGGACTTCTTGAGAAAAATGCAAGTGAAACAAAATCAGGTGCAGGTCAATACTTCACACCTCGACCGTTGATTGATGTAATGGTGCAATTGATTGATCCTAAAGTAGGGGAACGTTGTGCTGATCCTGCAGCAGGAACATTTGGTTTTATGATTGCTGCAGATCGGCATATAAAAGAAAAAACAGATAATCACTTTGATTTGAAAACGGAAGAGATTGAGTTCCAAAAGAAAGAAGCTTTTTCAGGAATGGAGCTTGTCAAGGACACACACCGTTTAGCATTGATGAATGCACTTTTACATGATATCGAGGGACGTTTAAAACACGGTGATACTTTATCGAGTAATGGTAAATGGATGAAGAATTTTGATGTTATTTTGACAAATCCACCGTTTGGAACAAAAAAAGGTGGGGAACGTGTTACCAGAGATGACTTGACATTTGGAACGTCTAATAAGCAATTAAACTTCTTGCAACTTATTTACAATGGATTAAATGATAGTGGGGAAGCGAGGGCTGCAGTTATTCTACCTGATAATGTCTTGTTTGAAGGTGGGATAGGAGCACAAATTCGTCAGGATTTAATGAATAAATGTAACTTGCATACTATTTTACGTTTGCCAACAGGTATTTTTTATGCACAGGGTGTTAAAACAAATGTTTTATTTTTTACTAGAGGGAAAACTGATCAAGATAATACGAAAGATATTTGGGTTTATGATCTTCGTACAAATATGACTTCATTCGGCAAAAGAAATCAGTTGACTATGGCTCACTTTGAAAATTTCATGAAGGCTTATGTATCCGAAGATCGTTCGAAAGTTAAAGATGATCGTTGGAATAGATTTACTCGAGAAGATATCGATAAAAATAATGAAAATCTAGATATTGGATTGATCGCAGATGATTCAATGTCTTCGTATGAAAATTTACCAGATCCTATTGAGTTAGCAGAAGAAGCAATTTTAAAACTTAATCAATCAATAGGCTTATTGAATGAAGTAGTAAGTGCTTTGAAAATTAATGAGAATACAAAGGAGTTAAAAATTGAAAAACATAAGTGAATTGGAAAATAACGTTTTAGAATTGAACCCACTATCAGTACAAAGTGAAGAATATAAAATACCTGATAATTGGATGTGGACGAAATTAAAATATGTTGCAGATTGGGGATCTGGAGGTACTCCGAAATCTACTAATTCGGAATACTACAACGGTAATATTCCATGGCTTGTAATTGGTGATTTAAATGACCGAGTAGTTACAGAATCGCAAAAAAAAATTACTGAATTGGGACTTAAAAATAGTAGCGCTAAAATTGTACAAGAAGGTTCTATCCTTATTGGAATGTATGGAAGTATAGGGAAATTAGGTATCGCTGGATTTAAATGTACAACTAATCAGGCTATTGCTTTCACTAAGGAAATTAAAACAAACGTTAATTCTAAATATTTATTTTATTATCTATTAAGAATAAGACCTAAATTATTATCTTTAGGTAAAGGCGGTACTCAACAAAATATTAGTCAGGCGGTGTTGAAAGAAATTGATATTCCTTTGCCTCCTTTAGCTGAACAAAAGAGGATTGCGGAAAAAGTTGAAAACCTTTTAATTAAAATTGATGAAGCGAAGCGATTGATTGAAGAAGTTAAAAAATCTTTCGAACTACGACGAGCGGCTATTTTGGATAAAGCATTTCGAGGTGAGTTAACTAATAACTTGCAAATAGAGACTCCTTTAAATGCCTTTGGAATATTTACTTTAGCCGAGAACCTAAAAGGATATTATGAAATACCTCAAAGTTGGAAATGGACTCAACTTAAGGATGTTGCGGAATTTAAGAACGGTTATGCGTTTAAAAGTAAAGATTTTGTTCAAAAAGGTATTCAAGTTATTAGAATGGGAAATCTTTATAAAAATAATTTAAATTTAGATAAAAATCCTATTTATGTACCTGTTGATTATAATCAAAAAACACTTGAAAAGTACTCAATAAATAACGGAGATATACTTATATCTTTAACAGGCACAAAATACAAAAGAGATTACGGTTATGCTGTAAGGGTAGAAGGGATACAAGACAAAATTGTACTAAATCAACGAATACTATCATTGAAGCCATATTTTTTAGGAGATTATATTTTTTATTATCTTAAGTCAAATACTTTTAGAAATAATTTTTTCGAGTTTGAGACTGGAGGAGTAAACCAAGGGAATGTAGGTTCTAAAGCAGTAGAATCTATTTTAATCCCAATACCATCACGAAGTGAAGCGAAGATGATCGAGGTAATTTTAAAATCATTTTTCGATAAGGAAGAAAAATCGCTTAGAATTCTTTCAATTGAAAACAATATAGAAACACTTAGACAATCTATCCTAGCAGAAGCTTTTTCAGGCAGGCTTGTAACTGATGATTTGAGTAATGAAAGTATAATTGATGTATTAAATCTTGAAATTGAATAGTAAGTATATATTTTTAAATTTTCCAATCTATCCAAGCACAACTATAATAAATTTCGTAACATATTACATTGCATTGAAAAGTATCTATTAAATTGTCGTTTTATAGACGAAATACCGAGAGAGTATAAATTAACATTTATGCTCTCTCTTTTTTGTTGTTTTTGTCTATAAACTCGTCTAATGTAGTTTGTATATAAAACGTATGAGAAAAAAGAATAGGGGTTAAATGAATGCATCGAATCATCGGATATTGTCGTGTGAGTACGGAAGATCAGAACTTAGATATGCAAGAAAGAGCTATTGAGAAGTATGCGGAGGAAAAAGGACTGCGGTTGGTGATGTATGTTGAGAAAGTATCAAGTCGAAAGAGTGAGAGGGTCGAGCTATTGAATGCAATGAAAGCTGCTACTCAAGGAGATCTTTTCGTTGTCTATAAACTAGATCGGCTCGCCAGAAGCACTAAAGAGTTATACGAATTAACTGAGCAACTAAAAGAGAAACAAGTTGATTTTGTATCAATCAGTGATGCATTTGATACATCCACTCCAACTGGGAAAGCTATGTTTGGTATGTTGGCTGTCTTTGCTGAGTTTGAGCGTGATATTATTCAGCAACGTACAAAAGCTGGACTAGCTGCAGCTCGTAAGCGAGGGAGAATTGGCGGTAGACCTACTATAGATGAAAAAGTGAAAAAGCGTGTACGCACCCTCTTTGAAGCTGGAGAAAGTGCAAGCGATATTGCCAAAGAATATGGAATCGGAAGAGCGACTGTCTATAAAATTATTAAAGAAAGTTCAGAATTGACTCAGTGATTTCAATCTGAGAGCAGAGTCTCTAGTTAATTACTCGATTAGTTTAATTTGTTTAAACAACTTAAGTGTGAAAGATCTTTACTCTAAAGACATTGATTGAATGTAGCTATTTAAAAGAATCATTGCTTATTTTATACAGACTTAAAATTCTAATGGAAGGGGGGGTTATTGTCACTTACAAAAGTCGAAATAACTCTTATAATCGCATAGGTAGGTACATCCACACGATACAAATATTATGGCGTTGCTTTATTGCTTAGAAATCATCTTCTTCGTAATTATAAATTGTATAAGTTACTATGAACGGCTTGTTGTTAAATATGGAATCGAGAGGGGACGCTACGATGAATGACGGGCTATATATTAAAGTAGAAAAATTAAAATATTTACTCGTTTCTCATGCAACTGGAGAAGATGCTGATGATGCTGAATACAAAGATTTACGTCAGGAGTTAATAAGAAATACCTATATAAATAGTTATTTACCAAAATTTTTGAGGGATTGTCGCTCGTTAACAGAGTTTTGGGGTCATATTAAAAATCAATCACCTACATATCAAGGAAGACGTGATTATTTACGTGATGAGTTTAATCATGCTCTGACTATAATAGAAGAAAGTATAATTACTACTTCTCCAGTAGATAGTGTTGTTTCTGACACTATAGATGGGCATATCGATTACGAATATGTTCAACAAGTTTGGCAAAAAGCTTTAGTAAGGCGGACGACAGATCCTGATGGAGCAATCACTATTGCGAGGACTTTGCTAGAGGCAACATGTAAACATATTATGGATGAGGCTGAATATGAATATAATGATAAAGCCGAATTACCACAACTCTATAAAGGAGTTCAAGAACTACTTAACCTAGCGCCTAGTGAACATACCGAACAAATATTTAAAGAAATTCTATCGGGGTGTGTATCTGTAGTAAAAGGTCTCGGATCATTAAGAAATAAACTGAGTGACGCACATGGCAGAAGTCGTAAAGTCCCATCTCCTTCATCTAGGCATGCTCAGTTTGCAGTTAATATAGCTGGATCTACAGCTGAGTTTTTAATCTCTTCATGGGAAGAAAAGAAGGGGCGAGAAAGTAAGTAATTACTAACCCGTAAAATTGTAGTTTTTTCTGCATTATTGTTTGAAAATAAGCCCTTCACCTGCTACAATTATATAAATAAATAATGCGATAAATTCAGTGGATTCATAACTTAAATATATTGATAAACCCTTTAATACCAACGTTTTTTGAAGCGTCCTGTACGATGTGACGTCGAAACCACCGTCAACGATCGAGTGGGAATAAGTATTAGACTTGATGAGGGGAATCGTCTCATGAAGCCTGTCTTACCAACGTGTTAAAGGGGACAGGTGAAATGAAGTCCGTTTCACCTTCAACAATTGTATTTCAAAACGAAGCTCTCTTTTGTTCACATGATTTGTGAATGGAAGGGGGCTTTTTTTCGTGACCAAAATCATGTAGCTGTTGAGTGACGTCAAACTGAATCAACAAATTTAAGGGAGGAGACCAAAGTATATCGAGATGTGTATCTGGCGATTTAAGAGAATAGAAGGTTCTAGTTAAATAAAGGTTTCTCCCTTTACTCTTGTAATGTGTTATATACCATTAGAAACAGCAAATGATGTATGGTTAAAATTTACAATTAAATACTGTTTACATGTTATAATTTAATACTGCGAGGGGGAAATAAATTGGGATTAGGATTTAGAAAGAGCTTTAAGATTGCACCTGGTGTAAGGGTTAATGTCTCGAATAAGAGTGTTGGAATAAGTGGAGGCGTTAAGGGATTAAGGTATTCTGTAAACTCAAGAGGACAACGTAGAAGCACTGCGAGTATCCCTGGTACAGGTATTTCTTATACCAGTACATCAAGTTCTGGAAGGAAATATAAAAGTAAAGCGCAGCATAATAGACAGCAATTAATTCGTCAGCAAAAAGAAATTACAAAACAAGAGGAGATACAGAGAGCGAAATATGAGGTTGAAGCGTATGAAAATAAAATTGAACTAATACATTCAATTCATAAAGAATGTGATGAAACTTTCGACTGGTTAGATATAAGTAGTTCTAGACATCCACATCATAATAATAAAATGGGGAAATATGAAATAGAAGCGCAGCATAAACTAGATTCTTTTAAGCCTAGTTTAATGCAGAAAATTATGAAATCTAGTAATAAAGCTGAACAGAAGCTACTTGAAGTGTTAAAAACTGCTAAAGAAGAAGATCGCAAAGAATTTCAAGAGCTGCAAAGAACTATAGACATTGCTAACAGAATATTAGATAAAGATGTTGAAACCTATCTTAGAGTTATTGAAGAACTTTCGCCATTAGAAGATCTTTTGGAATTTGGTAGTGGTTTTGAATTCTTCATCGATGATCCCACGGTGCTAGAGGTTGAATTTAATGTCCATTCGAAAAATGTAGTACCAACACAAGTTAAATCTTTAACTAAAACTGGTAAACTTTCAGTAAGAGATATGGCTAAGTCAAAGTATTATGATATTTATCAAGAATATGTTTGTAGTTGTGCAATTCGGATTGCTAGAGATATGTTCGCTGTTCTACCTTTTGATACTGTTGTTGTCCATGCCGTGGATGAACGACTTGATACATCTACAGGTAAAGAATCAATAATTACAATTCTTTCTGTGAAATTTATTAGAGAGACACTTAATACTCTTAATCTTGAAGCAATCGATTGCTCAGATTCAATGGTAAACTTTGTTCATAACATGGATTTTAAAAAAACAAAGGGCTTTTTACCTGTAGATAAGTTAAGTGTTATCTAAACCTATCCTTAATTGAGAAGTCCGTTTTACCTTCAACAATTGTATTTCAAAATGAAGCTCTCTTTTGTTCATATGATTTGTGAATGGAAGGGGGCTTTTTTTCGTGACCAAAATCATGTAGCTGTTGAGTGACGTCAAACTGAAACAATAAATTCTAAGAAGGAAAATAAGACAAATCGAACTGGGTGTCGGACACTTGATATAGTATGAAGTGAGTAATGAAATGGAATAGGTGGCGAACCATTATGATTGATTGGATATGGCCTGAAGTTGATC
>Ga0308160_10000196_pt1 | contig 153630 bp, 132 predicted proteins | sample PhyFR1_FD_201036 | JGI IMG/M metagenome (GOLD analysis project Ga0308160, IMG submission 201036) | Phyllosphere microbial communities from UC Gill Tract Community Farm, Albany, California, United States - DLSLF.R1 | ecosystem: Host-associated > Plants > Phyllosphere > Unclassified | place... | reverse complement strand
GGAAAATGAAACTAAAAAATAAGGCCACCAACGAGGAAATAGCAAACAGTAACCTAAATCAACTCAACTCTTTCGAAAATCCTGAAGCGGTTAGCCCACAAAAAAACACCATTAACCTAAAAGGCAAGAAACTCAACATCACTTTAAAACCTTATTCTTTTAACGTTATCAAAATTCCATTTAATTAATAGATTTAACGAGATCATGATGAAAAAACTTATCTTATCTGCGGCTGTATTCTGCAGTTCTATTTTAGCGCACGCACAAAGTGAAACGCAGTTAACCATAAAACCTGCTGGCGATCAGATGGTGAGCAAGCACATTTACGGTCATTTTTCGGAGCATTTGGGCCGCTGTATTTATGATGGCTTTTGGGTGGATGAAAATTCGACTATTCCCAATAAAGGAAGAATCCGTTTAGATATTGTAGATGCATTAAAGAAGATAAAAGTTCCAAACCTGCGTTGGCCAGGAGGCTGTTTTGCCGATGAATACCATTGGAGAGATGGCATAGGGCCGAGAAATCAACGCCCAAAAATGGTAAACACCAACTGGGGCGGCGTAACTGAAGACAATAGTTTTGGTACACACGAATTTCTAGACCTCTGTCAGATGCTCGATTGCGAACCTTACATTGCAGGCAATGTAGGCAGCGGAACCGTTGAAGAAATGGCCAAATGGGTAGAGTACCTGAATTTTGATGGTGTGAGTCCGATGACCGCCATCCGCAGCCAAAATGGTAGAGAAAAACCCTGGAAAGTTTCTTTCTGGGGTGTGGGAAACGAAAGCTGGGGTTGCGGAGGAAATATGACACCTGCTTATTATTCTGATTTATACCGCAGGTATGCCACTTATGCACGTAACTATCCGGGCGCTCCGTTAAAAAGAATTGCCAGCGGTGCAAATTCCGACGATTACAACTGGACAGAAACCTGCATGAAAAACATCGGCAACCAGATGTGGGGATTAACTTTACACTATTACACTATCCCAACAGGAAACTGGGGCAAAAAAGGATCGGCTACCAAATTTGATGAGGCACAATACTTTTCGACCATGAAAAACTGTTTAAAAATGGAAGAACTGGTAACCAAACACTCCGCAATAATGGATAAATATGATCCAAAAAAGAAAGTGGCTTTAGTGGTTGACGAATGGGGAATCTGGACGGATGTAGAACCTGGAACAAACCCTGGTTTCTTGTATCAGCAGAACAGTTTACGCGATGCTTTAATTGCTGGTACAACTTTGAATATCTTTAATAACCACTCCGATCGTGTTAAAGTAGCTAACCTGGCACAAACAATTAATGTATTACAGGCCTTAATTTTAACCGAAAAGGATAAAATGATCTTAACCCCTACTTATCATGTTTTTGATCTGTACAAAGTGCATCAGGATGCCAAATATCTACCGATTGCCTTTACCAGTCCTGATTATACTGTAGGCGATCAAAAAATTCCGGCTTTAAATGTTTCTGCCTCTCAGGATGCAAGTGGTGTTATCCATATTTCATTGGTGAATTTAGATCCAAACAAGAAAATTGCCCTAAGCACCGTTTTAGATGGGTTAAAATGGAACTCGGTTACAGGACAGATTTTAACCTCAGCCAAACTTACCGATGTAAATACGTTTAGCGATTCGAACAAAGTGCACAATGCTAAATTTACCGGTGCAAAAAAATCAGGAAATTCGCTTAAAGTTGAGTTGCCTGCGCAATCAGTTGTGGTACTCGAATTAAAATAAATGATGAAAAAACTCATATACCTTTCTATAATCTTACTATCGGCTTTTTTTAATGCTCAGGCACAGTCGAAAAAGGAAGTTTATCTCTTTGCCTATTTTAAAGGCAATGGGGAAGACGGGTTGCACCTGGCCTATAGTAACGATGCATACAAGTGGACGGCGCTTAAAAATGATCAACCGTTCCTTACGCCTACGGTAAGCAAAGATAAATTGATGAGAGATCCTTGTATTATCCGGGGAGCTGATGGCTTATTTCATATGGTTTGGACTGTAAGCTGGAAAGATAAGGGAATTGGTTATGCCAGCTCGAAAGACCTGATTAACTGGAGCGAGCAGCAGTTTTTACCGGTAATGGCTAAAGAACGTGGTGCAAGAAATACCTGGGCACCTGAAATCACTTACGATAGCCGTACCAAGACCTATATGATTTATTGGGCTACAACGATTACGGGTAAATTTAATGAAACGGCCTCAACAGAAGAAAGCGGTTATAATCACCGTATGTATTACGTTACAACCAGAGATTTCAAAACCTATTCGGAAACCAAACTGCTTTACGATCCGGGATTTAATGTAATTGATGCTACGATTGTAAAAAACGGGAAACAGTTTATCATGTTTTTAAAAGACGAGACCCGTGAGCCCGCTCAAAAGAATATCAAAATGGCTTATGCCTATCAATTGATTGGTCCTTACAGCAAGGCGGGAAATCCAATTACGGGAAATTATTGGGCCGAAGGACCAACAACTTTAAAAACCGGTAATAACTGGATGGTGTATTTTGATAAGTACCGCGACCATAAATATGGCGCAATCCAATCTGCAGATTTAAAAAACTGGACCGATGTTTCCGATAAAATCTCCTTACCGAAAGGTTTAAGGCACGGAACCATATTAACAATTAAGGAAAAAGAACTGGAACCCTTATTAAAGCAATAGGGATTAAGAAAGCGAAGTAATACCTTATTCTCTGTGGTCTGTGTCCGCACAGACCACATTGTTTAATCACCTCAATTTACCCACCACGCGTCATGCTGAACTCGTTTCAGCATCTTTATAGTCTACATGTATTCACTTCAAAAACCTTCCTCATAGATCCTGAAACAAGTTCAGGAGGACGATCGCATTGGGTAATCTCCCTGGTCTGTGTCCTCACAGACCACATCAGCCTAAGCTTATCTCACCAACCTCACCTCATATATATTTGCAATAGCCGATCCCTGATCGGCAACAAATTTTACTTCTAAATCTGCTTTTAATAGCGCTTTTGGGATTTGGTATTCCTGTGTATAAAAAGTATCACCTTTGCTTCCATCCAGCTTTACATTTTCAATTACTACACCATTAATCAAAATAGAAAAGTTTTTATTCTTTTCTTTTCCGTAATAAGTTAAACTCAGCTTATTTGCTGATAAATCTTTGTTTTTAAGCACATAACTAAACCATGCCTTTCCGTTTCTAAAGTGCCTTTCCTGATACGTTCCATTATCGGTTTGCTCACCCTTAAAATTGTGATCCGATTCTGGCTGCTGTTCTCCAGTGTTGATCAGATCGACAGTTCGCTGTTCCGTTTTCATTTTTTCTTCTTCTGCCAGCTTAATCGCCTTTGCACGATCTGGCAATGCCTCTGCGCTGCTGTAGGGGAAATAAACCACATACCGCTTTTCGGCAAGGGTGTAAAAAGGAACCAATTTTAAAGATTTGTATTTTGGCTGATAGATCGCATTTTGAGCACTGAAGGTCAAACTATTTTTATCAACCAAAGTAATTTCATTTGCTAATGCATTTTTTGCTCCAGTAACGAGTGGTGCGTCACTGATCGGGAATAATGGTCCTGAAGCAATATGTCCCATCCTACTGCCATCAGCTAATAAATTAGGTTGATTTAATGTATCCATCGCCGCAGCGAGCACAACCGGGCCACGAAGAAAGGCCACCCAATCAGAACCATCGGGCATAAACTCAGTAGTGGTGTGCATTGGCAATGAAATGTTAAGCACATCACCCGTAGCCCAAATACGATCGATACTGGCATACCCGTTCTCATTACTTTTGGTGGTTACTTTTTTTCCATTCACCAAAACAGTCATTTTTCCCGCCTCTACCCAAGATGGCCGACGGAAATGTAGAGCAAAACGTTGCTTGTTCTTTAACTGAAGTTTGATTGTTGTATTTTCTGCATCAGGAAAAAGTGTTTGTTGTGTAAGCTGAATACCTTTTTCCTTCCAGTTTAAGGTAGAGGGGATGAAAAGATTTACATATATGTCATTCTTGCCATGGGCATAAATCAGCTCTCCATATTTGCCATGATTTTCCAATCCCGAGCCTACACAGCACCAAAAACTCTCCTGCGGACTCGAATAAGTACGGTAATGCCCTGGCCGCATCGGCGTAAAATACACAAAACCACCTTCCGGCCGCTGCGACGAGAGGATATGATTGTAAAGTGTACGTTCGTAATAATCGAGATAGGTGTTAGAAGGCGCCGTCAGAAATAGCTGTTTGGTGAGTTTCAGCATGTTGTAGGAATTACAGGTTTCTGGGCCTTCCCGCGATTCAGTCATTGAAGAAAAGTTATTCGCCGGATGAAAATGCTCCCTAACACTATTTCCCCCAATGGCTACCGTTCTATGTTCCACTACTGTTTTCCAAAAGAAAGCTGCTGCATTTGCCCACGAAGGGTCTTTATCCAACAAGGCAATCTGCTCAAAACCGATTACCTTAGGAATCTGTGTGTTCGCATGTAAACCATTCAGGGAATCAGTATTTTTCAGCAATGGTTTTAGGATAGATTGATCTGAAAACCGCTTCGCCAATTGAAGGTACTTTTGATTACCCGTTATCGCATAAACATGGGCGAAAGTTTCATTCAACCCACCATGTTCGCTTTTTAGAAGTTCCTGTACTTGCTGATCAGATAAATTCGAGACCAGATCTACACACCAGTCGGTGAGTTTTAGGAGCATCTGCTTTGCTTTTACATTACCTGCAACCGCATAAGCATCATATAGACCTGCATAAATTTTGTGGATATTGTACAAAGGAACCCACTTTCCATTCAGCGAAAAACTTGACGATTTGATGTTGCCTGCTTTGATCTCCTTCCAGATTTCTTTTCCACCGGGAATACCTGCCAAATAGCCATCACCATTTTTTACCTGGCATTTATCCAGTTCGGCAATCATGTATTCCATTCGGTCTTTAACCTTTGTATCACCGGTTGAAGCATACATTAAAGCCAGAGCAGATAAATAATGTCCGCCGATGTGCCCGTCTAAACCTGTGTTTTCCCAGTTTCCGTAAGATGCTGCTTTAGGTTTCAGTCCTGCCTCCCGTAAATAAGGAGCCAAAAGCTTATCCGCATCAAGCGAAAGCATATATTTTTTATCGGTTTCCTGAGCCTGCTTAAACGGCCCTTCGAGCAAACGTACCTCCGTTAAATTAAATGGCTGTACGCTCGCCTGTCCGAAAGTAGTTCCATACAGGGCGGTAAACAATATAACGGTAGTTATTTTTTTCATTGTTAAATGATGATCTATTTTAAATGTTTATTTATCTCCTCAGCCATTCTTAATCCCAGCTCCCAGGTCCCCTTTGTACCAAAATGGATGTAATCTTTTGGATAAGGTGTGTTTTTATCACTCGCTCTTTGGCTAAGATCATCAGTAAGTATAACATAGGCATTACGGACAGATAATGATGTTTTAGCACTCGACGCTACTCCACGCTGTCCGTTTCGAACTTCATCTATTGCTATACTCTTATTGGGTGGTGGGTACACATAACCGTAAACAAACAGCATATTGGCTGTTTTTAAATCCTGTCTCATCCGAATAATGAATTGCTTCAAGTTTTTACCGTAACTCTTGCTTATTTCCTCCCCTTTATCAGCATCAGATTCGCCCTGCTGCCACAACATCCCCTTAATCACAGGTTGATAACCACGTTTTACTAAACTATCCAACCCAGATTTAACCGTACTCATAAATATCTTATATTGTAAACCTTGGTTTATTGTATCGTTTTGACCCTTCCCTGGATTCCATTGTTTATAAAGATTGGTACCACTATGTGCATGTTTTATAATGGCTATACGAGCTTTTGGACGAAGATTTTGTAATTGTGATCCAAAACCCAGTTCAGGGCCAAAACGGTCGGGCGATTCTGATGAGGCATGTAATGGAAACCATTGATCAGGTAAAAAATTACTATTAAGATGAGGTTTTCTTGAATGATAAATCAAAACCCTGCGGTCAACTTTCATCGAATCATCCATATTGGACAAGTATCCTTGACCAGTTGCATTCGACTGTCCACCAATTAGATAAACCTCAATTACAGGCTTTTTTTGTCCGAAACAAGAAAAGCAAATAAAAGTTAATATTAAAATTAAGTTACTTCTCATTTTAATTCCCATCTGGCTTAATTATACTGCTTTTGGGGCTCTCTGGCCAGTGCCAATCTGCAGGATTATCTGGTTTTGCCGGATTAAATTTTGGCAGATCATCTACCAGATATTTCGCAATCCCTAATTGCTGTTCTTTAATTCCTAAGATGATGCATTGTGCAATTTCATAAGCCCCATAAGGATTAAAGTGTGTATTATCGGCCAATGCCTTATCCTGACCAGGATAACTGTTAGCAGGATAATGAACAAAGGCTTTTTTCGATGGCTCTTCGCCTAATGCATTAAACAAAGTCGATGTCATGACATTCAGATCAATCAAAGCAACTTTCTGCTCGGCAGCAACCTTACGTGCAGCATCAGGAAAATCACCAAGAGAGTTTACAATTTTTCCATCCGGGCCAAAAGACCTTCTACTGGTTGAGGTAACCACAACAGGGATTCCTCCTTTTTTCTTCACTTCCGAAATGAATGTTTTTAACCTTTCTGTATACGATTTATAAGCGCCATCGTTGGGTCCTTTATCTTTTTGATCGTTATGTCCAAATTCAATAAAAAGGTAATCGCCAGGTTTCATCACACTTAAAACCTTCGCTAATCTTTTACTCCCTAAAAACGAACCCAGCGTTAAGCCAGATTCTGCATGATTGGCAATCGCAATACCAGGTTTAAAAAAACGGGGAATCATTTGCCCCCACGATGCCCAAGGTTCATCATCCTGGTTCACCACAGTCGAGTTCCCTGCTAAGAAAACAGTAACCTGATCTTCAACCTTCGTAATTTCGAGCGCCTGCAGAGCGGTTTGATGGTCAAATTCTAAAGTAAGTTTATCATCCCAATCGAGTTTGGTAAGTTCGCGTGGTTTTAATGAAACCAATTGCCCGCCAGCAATATGTTTATCTTTAATATTTACGATAAAAGTTTTAGTTAGCGATTGCCCAGCTGTGGTTTTCACATTTTCGAGCATCAATCTTCTCGATTCTGCTTTTACTGTACTTAATGCGGGGCCTTTCGGATCGCCAAATGTGATTGTTATTTTGTAATTACCCTCTGGAACGGCTACCGAAAAATAAAATGATTTATCACTTTTTACCAGATCTGAACTTAAATAATTCTTCCCACCATAATCTACGCCTACAACTTTCGAATCAAAATCGAAACCATAACCCTTTTCTGTGCTGTAAACATCAGTTGGCAAAACTGGTGTATAACCTTTAGCAACCTTTCCGGTACCAAAATCAAATTTGTAATTGGTTTTTTCCTGGGCCTGGGATAGATTGACAATTAAACCAAGAAAAATGAATGGCTTAATAAACTTTTGAATGCTCATATACTTAAGGTTTGACGTAGGATCTGTTTGATGACTAAATCCATCATGATCACTTTCCTAAAATCTGGTTAAATAAACGTCTACTTGACATTTATAAACGAATATATAAAAACAATTCCCAATTAAAACGAGAATGAATCGTGTATTTAAAATTTAAGCGCTTTTTTAGTAAAAGCGCGTTGTCGACAAACACGAAAAACAACAAACACCCAATAATCAACACTAATTAATACTACAACCACAAACAATTCACAACGCCGCATAAATTTCTTCAATTTTTAATTAAAAATTCATAAGCCTGAGGAATATGAAGCAATAAGACCAAAAACTCCATTTCACGAACTTAAAACAACAAAAACTTGATAATATTTAACAAAAAAATCTAAAAAAACTAAATACAAAACGTATTAAATCAATCAATTATAAAAATTAATTCGTAAATTAACCCATTATTAATACTAACTCAATATGGATAGTCTTTTTTTGTATTTGAAATTTAAATACACCACATAAAGAACCATAATTGAAGATATTAATTAGATTTTCGTTCATAAAATTCATTTTTAAATGAAATGATTACTTAGCTTTCAAGTACTTGTTCAGTTCATTCATTTATGAATTTTTAAAACAATTTGACTTTATCAAGTCGTATATTAGTCTAATTAATCATACACACTAATTACAGCACTAAAAAGCTGTGTTATTGCGTATTACAGGCAGGCATAAAGAACCATTATGTTTCGCTTTTAGTCATCCACCAAACAGAAGAAGTAGAAAAATCTAAAGCCATGAACAAATACGCCATTATTGGAGTAACTCCCTTCGAAATCCCTGATAGTAGATTGGTTTCTAATCTACAAAAAGCAGATTGCTTTCCGGTTCTCAGTCTTGGACATAACATAGCTGATGCTGAAAACGCCCTTCAATCACTTATAGTGGAGGGTATCTCCGATTTCGGTGTAAGCATCAATTCAGCTGCATTAGCTGACATTGATCTACCTACCGAGGTAAGTTTGATTATTACACCGCATAATTTCGTGCTGAAACGTAAAACATCAGCTAAAATTATCTATCAGGTTTTTGATCTTGAGTCGGCACTGGCTGCACAAGCTAATGGCGCGGATGGAATTATCGTAAAAGGAAATGAAGGCGCAGGCCGTGTGGCATACGAATCTTCTTTTGTACTTTTTCAACGGATTATTAAAGAAATTACCACTATTCCGGTTTGGGTTCAGGGTGGTGTAGGTATTCATACAGCGGCTTCTTTAATGGCCCAGGGCGCAGCAGGAATTATTTTAGATAGCCAACTTGCCTTATTCCCAGAATGTTCCGCTCCTGAAGATTTAAAAACTGTTTGTGGTAAATTAAGTGGAACAGAAACCAAACTGATCGATAAAGTTCGCGTATTGGCCCGTCCAAATTCACCGGCATTGGCAGAAGATATAGATTATAATGGCCTTCAAAAATATTTTAAAGGTTACGACCTGGAAACAAATTATCTTCCAATGGGCCAGGACATTGCCTTATCGATAGATCTGGTTACCAAATACAAAAAACTTGACAAGCTGGTTTTTGGCATAAAAGAAGCCATTTACGGCCATTTAAAACAGGCCAAAGCCATCAATGTGATAAAAGCGGACAACTCGCTTGCTAAAGATTTAAATATCACATACCCTATCGCACAAGGCCCAATGACCAGGGTAAGCGATGTAGCACCGTTTGCAGATGCAGTTTCGGAAGCCGGTGCCTTATCGTTTATAGCGTTATCCTTACTAAAAGGTGCATCGGCAAAAAACCTGATTGAAGAAACCAAAAAACTGGCTGGCGAAAAAACCTGGGGCGTAGGTATTTTAGGTTTTGCACCACAAGAGCTTAGAGATGAGCAACAGGAATATATATTAAATGCGAAACCTCCTGTTTTACTAATTGCAGGCGGAAGGCCATCGCAGGCTAAACCCTTCGAAAAAGCAGGGATTAAAACTTTTCTCCATGTACCCTCTGCTTCTCTTTTAGATATGTTCTTAAAAGAAGGCGCTAAACGTTTCGTATTCGAAGGCCGCGAATGCGGTGGTCACGTTGGCCCCCTATCCAGCATGGTATTGTGGGAAAAACAGATTGGACGTTTATTAAAAGAAGAAAATCCGGAAAGCATCAGTGTTTTCTTCGCAGGTGGCATTCACGATTCTTTTTCTGCTGCATTCATTTCAGTAATGGCTGCTCCTTTGGCTGCCAAAGGAATGAAAATCGGTGTATTAATGGGCACAGCTTATTTATATACCAAAGAAGCCGTAAGCAAAGGCGCCATTTTAGATAAGTTCCAACAGGAAGCCATGCAGGCAAACGAAACCGTACTGCTTGAAACCGCTCCAGGACATGAAACCAGGTGTTTAAATTCTTCATTTGCCACTTTCTTTAACGAAGAAAAAAAGAAACTTCAGGCAGAGGGAATGGATAAAAAAGAAATCTGGGCTAAACTTGAAACGCTAAATGTTGGCCGTTTACGTATTGCTGCAAAAGGTATAGAAAGACGCGGCGATGAACTGGTAAAAATCGACGAAGCTGAACAAACTGACCTGGGCATGTACATGATCGGCCAGATTGCGCCTATGCATAAAGAAGTGATGTCATTGCTCGATCTTCATCAGGATGTAGCCGACAATAACTATACACATATTTTAGACGCAACACTTTCTTCACCTCCTGAAAATAAAGCCAAAGCACTGGATGTTGCCATTGTGGGCATGGCCTGTATCTTCCCTGGGGCCAAAAACCTCGAAGAATACTGGCGCAATATCATTCTAGGCAAAGATTCGGTAACCGAAGTACCAGATGAAAGATGGAATAAAGAGCTGTATTATAATCCGGATTCTACCGCAGGAGATATGTCGCACTCTAAGTGGGGCGGTTTTATCCCGAGGATAGATTTTGACCCCTTAGAATTTGGTATTCCGCCGCAATCGCTTGCGGCCATAGAGCCTACCCAACTGCTTACTTTAATGGTAGCCAAACAGGCTATGCAGCACGCTGGTTATGCCGATGGTGGTGTGGATAACGAAAATGTTTCGGTAATTATTGGTGCCGAAGGTGGAAACGATCTGGCCAACAGCTATAGTTTCAGAGGTTTTTACAAACAGGTTTTTGGCGAAATGCCAGCCGAAGTAGATGCCGTATTACCAAAAACAACAGAAGATTCTTTCCCGGGTATTTTGGCGAATGTAATTTCGGGCAGGATCACCAACAGGTTAAACCTGGGCGGTCGAAATTATACGGTTGATGCGGCCTGTGCTTCATCTTTGGCAGCAATAGATCTGGCTTGTCAGGAGTTATTTTTAGAGAAATCGGATATGGTTTTGGCCGGTGGAGCAGATCTGCACAACGGCATTAACGATTACCTCATGTTCTCGAGCACACATGCCCTCTCTAAAAAAGGAAGATGTGCCACTTTTGATGCCGAAGCAGATGGAATTGCCCTTGGCGAAGGTATTGCCATGATCGTATTAAAAAGATATGATGATGCTTTACGCGATGGTGATACGATTTATTCTATTATTAAAGGTGTAGGTGGATCGAGCGACGGCAAAAGCCTTGGTTTAACTGCGCCACGTAAAAACGGACAGGTAAATGCCTTAGAAAGGGCTTATAGCCAGGCTGGAATTACGCCATCACTGGTTGGCCTGGTAGAAGCACATGGTACAGGCACAGTAGTTGGCGATAAAACTGAAATCAGCGCATTAACCGATATGCTTAATCAATCGGGTGCAACCGCCGGACAAACGCATTTAGGCTCTGTAAAAACGCAGATTGGCCATACCAAATGTGCTGCCGGAATTGCAGGTTTGATTAAAGCATCGCTATCGGTTTACCACGGCATTAAACCACCTACCATCAATTTAAAAACACCAAATAGTTTCTACAATGCCCAAACAAGTCCATTCGCTTTTCATACCGAAGCTGGTTTATGGATGGAAGAAAAGAGATATGCTGGCGTTAGCGCCTTTGGTTTTGGCGGAACAAATTTCCATGCCGTATTGGAAAGTGCTCAGAATACCGAAAATAAAAATTCGATCTTAAAATCGTGGCCATCAGAACTGTTTGTTTTCAGGGGAGATACTTACGAGGAAGCCAAAAAGCAGGTGATTTCGGTAAAAAACCTCTTAGAACTGAACGATCAGATCGACCTGAAAGATATTGCCTATAGTTTAGCAACCGCTGATACCAAACCTGTTCAATTGAGCATCGTTGCCAATCATGCAGAAGATCTGGTAATGAAAATCGACCTTGTTTTATCTGGCGTAGAAAGCAAAGACACTTACCTTACTCAAAAACAGGATGGCAAGGTTGCTTTTATGTTCCCAGGGCAAGGCAGCCAAAGGGTAAATATGGCAAGAGACCTTTTTGTGGTTTTCCCTGAAATGAGAAAACTGCTGAAAGCTTACCCTGAATATGAAAAAATCCTTTTCCCAAATACCGTATTTAACGAGGCTGATGCGAAAGCACAAAAAGAACGCATAAAAGATACCCGCATGGCACAACCGCTATTGGGTATTGTTGATCTTGCAATCGCTAACTTCTTAAAATCATTGGGTATTGTGCCTGATATGGTTGCGGGCCACAGTTATGGCGAACTGCCTGCGCTTTGTTTTGCCGGTGCTTTTGAAGAAGAAGCCCTGGTTTACCTGAGTGCAGAAAGAGCAAAATCTATTTTAAATGCAGTAGAAAACGGCGATCCGGGCACGATGCTCGCCGTGAGCGCAAAACAGGAAGACCTTGCACAATATCTTGGCGATATCAAAGACGTCTATCCGGTAAACTTTAATGCGCCAACCCAATGTGTTATTGCGGGTAGCACCGCAGCTATCGGCCAGCTGGCTACAGTGTTAAAGGAAGCCAAAATATCTTTCCGCCCGTTAGAGGTGGCCTGTGCTTTCCATAGCCCATTGGTAGCCAAATCGAAACAGCTTTACCAACAAGTGCTTTCTGGTGTAAACTTTAGCGATCTAAAAATTCCGGTATGGTCTAACACCACGGCAAAAGAATATCCAACTGAAGCTGCCGCTGTAAAAGAACGTTTGACTGACCATTTGATAAAACCTGTCCTTTTTGTTGATGAGCTTAGGGATATGTATGCTGCCGGAGCCAGGGTTTTCGTAGAAGTTGGCCCTGGCAAGGTGCTAAGTGGTTTAACCAAATCATGCATCGGCAAAGACGAAGTGATTTTACACACCGAAGATCAAGGTCAGAATAAACTCAGCAATTTGTTGGGCACACTGGCTGGTTATATGGCAACCGGCCGCGAAATCAAACTCGAAAAATTATTCGAGGGCCGTTCTGTTAAAAGTATCAAATTAGATGAACCTTCAATTTATAAAAAAAGTCCCGCTATCTGGTATGTGAACGGTCAACACGCTGTTCCATCAACGGGTAAACTTCCGGCAAATGGTGCATCCCCAATTACTAAACCGATTATCCTTATGAATAACACCTCTACACCAACTGAAAATCAGCAGGTTAATGGCTCTGCCAAAGACTTGATGATGCAGGAGTACCTGCACAGCATGAAAATGCTGATTCAGGCACAACGCGATGTGATGCTTTCCTTTTTAGGGCAGGCTCCCGCAATGCCTTCGCAAATCATTAATCAACCTTTAACATCATACCAGGCACCTCAACCTGTCCGTATCGAAAATCAGATCACGGTAAAACAGGAAGTGCCACAAGCACAAACCATCGAAGTAATAACACCTGCGGTTGCGCAAAAAGATTTAAAACTAGTGCTTTTGCAGCTAGTAAGCGATAAAACCGGCTATCCACAAGAAATGTTGGGTATGGAAATGGATCTGGAAGCCGATTTAAGTATCGATTCGATCAAACGTGTAGAAATTATTGGTGCTTTACGTAGCGAACTGGGTGGTTTCTCTCAATTAAACCTTCCGGAAGATAAAATTATGGAACAGCTTGCCGGACTTAAAACCTTAAGCAGCCTGGTAAACTGGATTACAGAAAACACCGAACAGCCAAAAGCGGTTAGTGCACCTGCTGCAGTAGCTCCAATAATTCAAGCAGAACAAACAAAATTTTCATTAGATCAGTTAAAATCGGCCATTCTTGATGTGGTGAGTGAAAAAACGGGCTATCCAAAAGAAATGCTGGGCATGGATTTAGATCTTGAAGCTGATTTAAGCATCGATTCGATCAAACGGATGGAAATTATCGCCTCTTTAAAAGAAAAAATAGGATTTGGCTCACAAGGCGATCAGGCTGATGACTTAATGGAAAAACTGGCCGCAATCAAAACCTTAAATGCCCTGGTTAATTGGATTGCCGATGTTGAAGCAGAAAGCTCGGAGGTGCTTACAGAAGCAAAAAAGCTTATTGAGGAGAGCATCGATGATCAAACGGTTAAAGAAAAATTATCCCGTTTAAGATTTGAGCTAACTCCTGCTGCATTGACCATTACCGAAGCGGCCGTTTTAAAAGGTCAGCGTTTTGCCTTAACCGATGATGGTGGCGGACAGGCGATCAAAATCAAGAAAGTGCTCGAAAAACATGGTGCCATTGCCAATCTGGTGAGCTTTGAAGACTCATTGGATGGCTATCAGGGCCTTATCATTTTGAACATGTTCGAAGCACAGCAAAAAGTAGGCATTCTCGATCATTTCGCAACCATTAAAAAACTAAATTTTGATACCGTAAAATGGGTGTATCTGATTGCTGATACCAAACAATATTTTAACGATCAATCGGATATTTCTTTCTTAAGAAATTATCAAGGGTATTCGGGTTTCTTTAAAAGTTTAGACCGCGAATACGAGCATACCAAATGCCGTTTCATCAGTCTCGAAACCAAAATGTCGCCAGATGAAATTACCAATATTACCTTAAACGAAATCCTAAATCCGGATAAACCTTCGGAAATTATTTACAACGACCATAAAAGGCATATTATGGAACTTGTGCCGCATCAATTGAGTACCGAAACCGATGCGCACATCCACTTGGATAAAGACGCAGTAGTGATGGTTTTAGGTGGCGCACAAGGCATTACAGCCGAACTGATGATCCATTTCGCCAAAGATTACCCTTGTAGATACATTTTGGTAGGCCGCTCTGCAAATCCGATCGCCTCGGCAAATGAAGCCAGTTCTTCGTTAAAAACCAAAGATGAGATCAGACAGTATGTAATTAAACAGGGCAAGATTAAAAAACCTGCCGAAATAGAACAGGAAACGAATCGGATTTACAAAAACAACCAGATTTTACGCTGCATTGCAACTTTAGAAGATGGTGGATCAACGGTGGTTTACGAGTCGTTAGACCTTAAAGATGAAGAAGCACTGACCCGTTTGATCAATCAGGTTTACGAAGATTATGGTCGCATAGATGGCGTGGTACATGGTGCAGGTTTATTGGAAGATAAATTGTTCCACAGCAAAACTCCCGAATCATTTGGACGCGTTTTCGACACCAAAGTAACCCCATTAAGGGTATTGGCTGAGCAATTAAGACCAGAAACCCAATTTGTGATCCTTTTCTCGAGTATCGCTTCGGTTTACGGAAACCGTGGGCAAACCGATTATGCCGCAGCAAACAGTGTAATGGATAAATATGCCTGGGCCTTAAAACAGAAGATTCAAGGCAAGGTAATGGCCATTAACTGGGGGCCGTGGAAAGGTGCAGGTATGGTTTCGCCAACACTAGAAAAAGAATACCAGCGCAGGGGAATTGCATTGATCCCTTTACAGGATGGAATGGAAACTTTCTTAAACGAACTTAAATATGGTAAAGAAAGCCAGGTATTGATCATGGCTGGAAACACCTGGACATAGAAAGATCCCCTGTGAGTTTGCAATGATAAGCAGCCAAAAGTCGTCATTGCGAGAAGGCTTTTTCAGCCGACGAAGCAATCTTTCTAACAAGGATCAGTAGCAGGAAAGATTGCTTCGTCGTTCCTCCTCGCAATGACGACCGCACTATTAGAACTGTCATCCTGAGCTTGTCGAAGGACCTTTTTTAAATGTCTTGCGAGGCGTTTCGACAGGCTCAATGTGACAAATTTGATTGAATTACAAATGTGATTCAGCCTTATGACGATCGCGTTAGTTAAACAGGCTAAAAATAGTCAGTACAAATAAAATTAAGAGAATTAAGATTAGAAAGATCCCCTAAGCGAACAAGATGAAGAAAAGCGACGTAGCAATTATTGGAATGTCATGCATTTTTCCGGGTGCAAAAGATATGCAGGCCTTTTGGGAAAATATTATCAACCGCGTAGATTCTACACAAGAGGTTCCGGCTGATCGGATTGATCCTGTGCATTTCGACAAAGCAGTTAGCGGGGTAGATCGCTTTTATTGCAATCGAGGAGGTTTTATCCCCGATCATCAATTTGATCCCCAACGCTTTGGCATTTTACCCTTGGCTGTTGAAGGTACCGAACCCGATCATCTGTTAACCCTAGATCTGGTTCACCAGGCATTAGCGGATGCATCAGTATTTGAAAAAAAATATTCCCTCGATAAAACCGGGATCATTATTGGCAAAGGCAATTATGTGGGGCCTGGGGCAACCCGCGCCATCGAAATTGTAAGAACTGGCGAGCAAATTTCGAGTGTATTAAAAGACTTGATGCCACAACTTACCGATGCAGAAATTGAAAAGGTAAAACACGAGTTTCAATTGCGCAAAGGCCGTTTTAGTGCCGATACCGCAATGGGTCTGATCCCGAATTTAGTAGCCTCACTGGTAGCCAATCGCCTTAACTTAGGCGGACTGGCTTTTACTTTGGATGCTGCCTGTGCCAGTTCGCTCATTGCAGTTGATCATGGCGTGCAGGAGCTGAATAGTGGTCGTTGCGACATGGTTATTGCAGGAGGTGTACATCTAGGCCAGAATGCAGCCTTTTGGAGCATTTTTTCTCAGCTGGGCGCTTTATCCAAACAGGAAAAAATAAAACCTTTCGATCAAAACGCCGATGGGTTGATTATTGGCGAAGGTTGCGGTTTTGTTGTGCTCAAACGCCTCGACGATGCCATAAGGGATCAGGATAAAATTTATTCAGTAATTAAAGGTGTAGGCATCAGTAGCGATGGTAGCGGAACCAGTGTAATGAGTCCATCGGTTAAAGGCCAATTAAAGGCCATTACCGAAGCCTGGAAAAACGCAGAACTGGAAAGTAAAAATATCGGCTATTTAGAAGCCCACGGTACAGGTACCCCGCTTGGTGATAAAACCGAGGTTGAAACCTTAAAACAGTTTTTTGGTTATAATGCCGATCTGCCAAAAGCAGGTATCGGTTCTGTAAAATCGAATATCGGTCATGCCATGCCTGCAGCAGGTATCGCAGGATTGATCAAATCGAGTCTGGCTTTATATCATGGTATCATCCCCCCTACTTTACATTGTGATGAACCTGTAGCACAACTGGCCGAAACCCGTTTTTCTGCCGTACAAAAAGCGATAGACTGGAACCAATCAGGTTTGCCAAAACTGGCAGCTGTAAATGCATTCGGTTTTGGTGGTATAAATGCCCATGTGGTATTAACTGCTTATGATACGCCTAAAAAAGATGAAGTATTGGTCATCGCAAGGCCAAGTCATGAGGCCTTGATCGAATCGCTCGAAAATGGAGATTATAACATTGGGAATGGAAATTTCCGTTTAGTGTTATTTAATCCAAGTTCCGAAAGGATCAAAAAAGCCTTAAAAATTGTGGCTAAAAATTCTCCCTGGAGAAATAAACAGGACATTTGGTACACCAATGCGCCACTATTGACAAACGATGGAAAAATAGCATTTGTTTTTCCGGGTTTAGACGGACTTGCGGGTGGCGAAATCAAATCGGTAGCCGATTATTTCAACATCAGTATCGACGAAAACGAAAAACAGGACGGTCTTTTAAGCGAGGCCCTGAACATACTCAATAAAAGCAGTGTTTTAGATCAGGCTTTAAAACAACTAGGCATTAAATCTGATATGAATGCAGGGCACAGCCTTGGCGAATGGCTGGCTGCAAGATCTTCGGAACTGGCAGAAGAAAGTTCTGTAATGAATTTACTGAATGTGCTTAACCCCGAAACTTTTGAACTGAAAGATTCGCGTTTTATTGCCGTGGGCTGCGGTTTAGACACCCTTCAACCCATCATCGAAAGCATTCCCGATTTATATCTTTCTAACGATAATTGCCCGCAACAGGTCATCCTTTGCGGCAGCAAAATCGCACTCGATGAACTGGTTCCGATATTAAAGGTGAAACAGATTTTTCATCAGATTTTGCCTTTCCAATCGGGTTTCCATTCGCCATTTGTGGCCGATAAACTGGGGTTGATCCTCGAGGGCATGCAGGATATGCAGTTCCGAAAAACCACTACACCGCTTTGGTCGGCCACTACTTTAGAAACTTATCCCGAAGGTTTCGAAGCCATCCGTCAGTTAAGTGCCGAACACCTGATTAAACCAGTGCGTTTCCGCGAGCTTACCGAAAAGTTATATGCAGAAGGTGCACGTGTTTTTATTCAGGTGGGTTCTGGTGGTTTAGTCGGCTTTATCGACGATACTTTAAGGGGAAAACAAATCAGCACCATTAGTGCCAATGTGCCGATCCGTTCAGGCATTACCCAGTTGCAAAGGGTTTTGGCAGCACTTTTTATCGAAGGAAAAGAAATCGGCCTTAATTATTTGGGTAACATCAAATCAACCCCACCGCAAAAAAATAAAGGCATTAAACTCGAACTGGGTTCACCGATTATCCATAACCTACAAACGCTTAAAGGTTTAACCATTAAACAAGCTCAACCAACACCGTCTAAAACTTTTGTGGAGGCTAAACATCCGGTTTTACAGGCTTTTAATGAGAATGTGATGGAAATGATCAACATGCAGAGCGAAATGATCGAACTGTTCGAAAATGCAGCTTTACAGGTCGATCAGCCGAGCAACTGGGCGCCAGCCAAACCAATAAAACCCGTAAGGCAACCTTTTAGCCAAAAACTTGATGTGAGCCTTGAGAACTGCCCTTACCTGATCGATCACTCCCTATTGAGGCAACCAAAAGGCTGGCCAACAGTAGAAGATATGGATCCTGTGATCCCAATGACCATGATTTTTGAAGTGTTTGCTGAAATCGCCAACGCGCAATCGCCAGGAGAAAAGGTACAGAAAATCATGAATATGCGGGTTTTCCAATGGATGAACGTGGTTAAACCTTTTCAGGAAACCGTAACGGGCGAATGGAAAGACGAGCAAAGCGTTTACCTTAATCTGGAGCGTTTCGCTAATGCAGAAGTGCAGTTGGCGGCAAAGTTAAGTGCCGTTCCAAACAGAAATTTTGATATTGGAAAATTATTGGATATCGACCGTACTGCTGCGCAGATTTACGACGCGCACATGTTCCACGGACCAGATTACCAGGGCATCAAAAAACTGGTTGCTGTTGGCGAAAAAGGAATCACAGGTATCATCGAAGCCTCAGGCGGAAAAGGCTCATTGCTCGATAACGCTGGTCAATTATTTGGCTTATGGCTTCAACTCACTTTAGAAAAAGATAGGATTGCTTTCCCTGTTAAAATTCAGGAAATAGAATTTTTCGGCGATAAGTCCGATCAGAAAGGACAATTCGAATGTACCTGCGTACTCACCGAAATAAACGATGAATTTGCCACTGCCGATATCGTAATGAAAAGAGATGGCATCACCTGGCTCATTATATCAGGCTGGCAGAACCGCAGATTGGAAATAGACGAACCCCTTTGGAACGTATCGATGTCGCCACTCCACAACCGTTTATCGGAAGAGGTTGCACCCGGCGTTTTCCTTTTCGGCAATGCTTATTCGCGTGTGGTATCGTGGGATTTTATCCTGAAAAGATATTTCAACCAGACGGAGAAAAAGCACCACCAAAACCTCTTACCCAACAAAAGAAGAACCTGGATGATCAGTCGCGTGGCGGCGAAAGATGCCGTTCGGAATTTATTGAATACGCAGAAAAAGCAGGCCTGTTACCCCATCACCTTCGAAATCTATTCGGATGAATTCCGCAAACCTTACGTTAAAGGTGGCTTAACAGATAACATCAATATCTCGATTGCACATAAAGGTACCGATGCTGTCGGCATAGCACGTTTTAACGAACCTGTTGGTATCGATATCGAACATATTGAAGAACGGAGCGCCGGTTTCTTCGATCTTGTATTTAACGATCACGAAATGGCCCTGCTCGAAAGCCGCGACAAAACAGAATGGGCAACCCGGTTCTGGGTAGCCAAAGAAGCTTATGGAAAATACCTTGGCAAAGGTTTGCAGGGCAATCCCAAAGCCTATACCGTTGAAGTAATCAATGGCGAAGAACTATGCATCAATAACATCACAATCAAAACAATCAAACATAAAAACTATATCATCGGATGGACACTATAACTACGAAATTAAGCAGCGAAGAAATCTTCAACCTCATGAAACAATTTATCACCGAAGTAATCGGCGAAGAATTTGTTGAAGAAATGGATATCACTCCTGAAAGTTCTTTCACCAAAGATCTGGAAATGGATAGCATCGAAATTGTATCTTTTTCCGAAAAAATTAAAGCGCATTTTGGCGAACAGATCGATTTTACAGGCTGGTTATCTTCAATGGATTTAGATCAGCTGATCAACTTAAACTTAGGCATGATCATCTCTTATATCGAAGAATGCCAATCATAACGGTAAACGGCAAATCTGTTCACATTCAGGAGCTCAATAAAGGGGCTACTGTAACCATCGTCCTCGTTCACGGGATGTTCAGCAACCTGTCTGTCTATTATTTTAATATCGCGCCGCTATTGGCCACAAAATATCATGTGGTACTGTACGACTTAAAAAGTCATGGCATGAGCGAAAAGGCTTTGGAGGGATACGACCTGAAGAGCATGACCAACGATCTGTTTGCGTTAATGGAGGTTTTAAACCTTCAAAAAGTGCATTTAGGTGGTTATAGTTTCGGTGGATTGATTGCTTTGCAAATGGCCATCCGCTTTCCAGAACGCATTAATAAACTGGCAATAATTGAAGCACCGGATCCGAATGACGATAAAACAAGGGGGATTATTGATGAGTACAGCCGCGAATTTTTAGAACATTACGTTGAAAATTTCACTGATACCACAAAAGTGAAAATGGGCAAAAGGCAGATGGAGCGCAACCACCGCATGTACGAGTACCTTTTTTATCAAACTTCGATTAAAACCGACATGGAACTCGAAAAAGACTTTTTTAGCAACTCTGCAATCGAAACCATAAAACAGTCTACCCTATTGCTGTATGGCACCGATTCCAATTGCCTTAACGCAGGTAAACATTTAGACGGAATGATTAAAAATGCCTCGTTAATTGCTGTAGCGGGAGATCATAATATCCCGATACAACAACCATTGGTAATCGCCGAAGCATTGTTAAACTTCTTTCAGGAAATATAAAATTAAACACACATGGCAAAATTTGTATTTGTTGTTCCTCCGCTAACTGGTCACATTAACCCTACGCTAAGTATGGGTACCGCCTTGCTTGAAAGAGGCCACCGTGTAGGGTGGATTACTTTAGATGAATCATTAGGTGATAAACTTCCTGCCGGAGGCGAGTTGCTGTTGATCAGTTACAATCAAAACGACCAACAGAAAAAAGATTCAGAGAAATACCTAGATATTATCACCAAAAAGATTGTTTACGGTATCGATAGCATCAAATTTCTGTACGAGGAAGTATTGATTCCGCTTAACAGGCACAGTTATGATGGCATTGCCGATTTACTCGATCAGTTCAAGCCCGATGTGGTGATAACCGATCATCAAATGTTTGCCGGTGCAATTGCCGCAAGCAATAAAAACTATCCTTATGTTACATCTGTTACCGCACCTGCAGCCATAAAAGTAATGGATGAACTGCCCAAAGTGCATGAATGGGAAGTAAATCAGATTGTAGCCCTGCAAAAAGAATTCGGTATAAATACCACAGATTCTATTGCCTGCTCTGATCTTGCCACTTTGGTATTTACCTCCAGAGATTTTTTTGGGGAGATGGATTTACCCGGGCATTTTAAATTTGTAGGCCCGGTTTTTACCCGCCGCAAAACTACAATTCCTTTCCACTGGGAAGCATTTCATACCAGCAAACCAAAAATACTGGTCAGCATTGGCACCACCTTCGATCATGAGCATAAAAAAGCCTTTTTTGCCAAGGTAATCGAGGCTTTCGCTAATGAAGACTTACATGTAGTTGTCGTTTCAGATCCTGCGTTATTTGAGGAATGGCCAGCCAATTTTACGGTGCAGCGCCAGGTACCACAATTGGAACTTTTACCTCACCTTGATGCCGTGGTTTGCCATGGCGGACACAATACCGTTTGCGAAACCTTAATGAATGGCCTGCCCATGGTGGTAATTCCAATAGCATACGATCAAAGCCATGTAGCCGGACGTGTTTTCAGGGTAGGTGCCGGAGAGCGTTTAAACTTTAACCGTTTTAAAGCCAATCACCTTAAAGAAGCGGTAAACAAAGTGCTGCAGAACGACAGTTACAAAATAGCAGCAGAACAAATTAAACAGTCCTTTATCGAAGCTGGCGGAACAGAAAGTGCCGCCGATTTATTGGAAGCCTTAAGCAACAAAACCTCAAACGTATTCATCAGTTAAATTCTACATTATGTCAAAATTCCTTTTCGTTGTCCCGCCTTTTTTTGGCCATATCAGTCCAACTTTAAGCATCGGCGCAAGTTTATTGGCCCGCGGCCATGAAGTAAAATGGCTGGGTATTACCCCACTTGCTCAGGTACATTTACCTGAAGGCGGCGAATTTATTTACCCTGAAGAAGAACTGGCTGAGTATGCTGATGAAATACAACGCATTTTAAAACGTCAGGATGATGGTCCTGCATGTTCTGGTCCGGAGGTGATGAAACTTGCCCTCGAGGAAACCTATGTTCCTTTTGCCAAAATGATGATGAAAGGGCTGAACAACTTTGTTGATGCCTGGAAACCCGATGTAATTATTAATGACTGCATTACCTTTGCCGGTGCATTAAGCGCACATTTAAAAGGCATACCATCGGTTACCACTACCCCGGTACCACCAGATGTGATGGGTGATACGGCTAACAGCGCACCCAAAATATTCGAATGGCAACAGAACCTGATTAAAGGTTTACAAAGAGAAGTAGGCATATATAGCGATGATATTCACATCCATTCGCACCAATTAAATATGGTTTTCACTTCACAGGCATTTGCAGGTTTTGAAGAAAAGCCATCGCACATGCATTTTGTTGGACCGGTAAAAGGCAGGCCAAATTTAGCGCCATTTGATTGGGATCGTTTAAGTCAGGCCACCACCCCTAAAGTTTTTGTTTCGTTGGGTACTTTGCTGGTTGATATTCGTAAAGAATTTTTCCAGAAACTGATTACTGCTTTCGAAAACCAGCCTGTAACCATTGTGGCGGCAACCAATCCCGATATTTTTGAAAAATGGCCTGATAATTTTATCGTAAACGGTTTTGTTCCGCAATCAGAGCTGATGCCACACATGGATGCGGTAATCTGCCATGGAGGTTTTAATACGGTAAATGATACCTTCACCAACGGTTTACCGATGTTGATTACGCCTATCGCCTACGATCATTTTCATACTGCTAAACTAATTGAGCAAGCAGGTTGCGGAGTAAGCATCCGATACAAAAGGCTACGTATCAGCGATTTAAGAGATACCGTTTTCGAACTTTTAGAAAACCCGAAATACCGCGAGGCCGCACAAAAAATAAGAGAAACATTTATCGAAGCTGGTGGTAACGATAAAGCGGTGCAATTGTTGGAAGATTTTGCAAAAACAGCACAGGTTGTGGAAACGGCTTAATTGAGAGTTGTCAACTTTTACAATACGGTTGCTAAGGACGGTCGTCATGCTGAACTCGTTTCAGCATCTTTCTTGCTATAAGATCCTGAAATAAATTCAGGATGACGGAACGCGTAAAATTCGGGATGACGAACCCCATATAATACTAAAAAATGAAAAGAAAACTGTTATTTGGTGAAAGGATGTTATACGGAGATGGAAACAGTCCGTTTAACATTGTCATACCTTTCAAAATCAAGGGAGAAATCAAGGAAGATGATTTAAAGTTTGCCTTATTCAAAATCCAAAAAAAACACCCCTGGTTAACCGCCGCAATACGTTTTGATGAAGACAAAAGGCCTTGGTTTGTAACCAATCTTACCGAAAATTTCAGAATCCCCGTTCGCATTGTAGATAGATTAAATGATGAGCATTGGGAAAAGGAATCTACTCATGAATGGAAAACCGTTTTTGATGCTTCAATTGCACCACTTTGCCGCATTACATGGATTAAAGGTAAAGCCGTATCCGAATTTTTGATGGTATATCACCATTGTCTTTGCGATGGCACTTCGGCACTTTCTATTTTAACAGAATTACTTCAGCTTTTGGATGACCCCGACGCCAATATTGGGAAAGAGATTCCGATTATGGATATAAAGGATGTGATTCCGAAAAAGGTATTAAACAGCTACCGCAACAGGGCCAAAAATGGATTAATCGGAAAAATTGCCACTTTAGCACTTTGGATCATCCCGATCAAAAAGGTAGCGGTAGAACGTAAAAAGGATTTTATGCTCCGATGGAAATTCGATCAGGAACTTACCAAACAGGTTATCCAGTTTTGCAAAGCCAATCAGTTCACCGTAAATACTTTGTTGAGCGCTGCTGTTTTAACGGCCTTTAAAGAGGTGAGAAAAGAAAAAGCATTTAATAAAATATCACTCCCGGTTGATATCAGGAACTTTAACCCGATTATTAAAAAAGACCACATTTTTGCCTTCGGATTAATGATTGTACTTTCTTTATTTCCTGAAAAAGACTTTTTAGACAACGTTAAAGCGCTACAAAAAGATGTGAACGATAAATCGGCCAAACTTAATCCTTACAGCTTGATGATGATGATGGAAGCTTGTCACCCTGCGTTAAACAACTTTACTAATTTCTTAAAATATGGAAAATCGAGTAACGATTGTATGTTTTCAAACCTGGGCAAAATAGACATCGATTACCAATATCGAAACTTTGAAGTAGAAACCATATTCAGCCCTTCGGTAATGGGACCGTTAGGCAACACCACCACCATGATTGCCTCCACTTACCGCAATCAAATGGATTTTACCTTTGTGGCTAGCGAAGGCTATGTTCCTTTTGTAGAGGCAGAAGCCATAAAAGAAAAAGTAATAGCTATCCTTAAAGAACAGGTTGAAAAACCAATCGAGATTTTAACTGCAACCGCATGAAAAGAAGATTAATTTTAGGAGAAAGAATAATGCATGTTGATGCCAAAACACCATTAAACTGTGTTTTTGGCGCCAAAATTTCGGGTAAAATCAGTGAAGAAAATTTGCACAAGGCACTGTTTAAAATCCAGCAGAAACATCCACTGCTGCAAATGAATATCGATGCTACAGGCAAAACACCATATTTTGTACGAAACGAAAACATCAGCAAAATACCCGTTAGGATTGCTGATCGCCCAACAGATCAAAGCTGGTTGGCTCAATCAAAAATAGAGTGGTATAAACTTTTTGATGCCTCAAACGAGCCATTAGCCAGGTTAGTTTGGTTAAAAGGCGAAACCGAATCAGATCTCTTGCTCGTACTTCCACACTGTATTTGCGATGGGACTACCATTTTAAATCTAATGCGGGAGCTGATGACTTTGATTGATGATCCTGAACAAGATCTGGCTCCATATCCTTCATTTCTTTCAGTTCGCGACCTGTTACCAGAAAATTTTGTAATCAGTAAAGCGGGCCATTTTAAAGGGAAAATTTTTGCAGCGCTTGGCCGTTTGTTTTTCTTTTTTAAATCTACTTCAAACAATAATATAGACAGGAGCAATTACGCTGTTCATTGGAAAATCAGTGCAGAGGATACCAAAAACCTATTAATTAAGTGTAAGGAAGAAAACACAACTGTGCATGCAGCCATCTGTGTGGCCTTTATGGAAGCTTTTAAACATGTACAGGGCACCAAAGCACATGGCAAAGTGATCTGCCCGGTTGATATCAGGCGGTTTGTAGAGGCCATAAAACCAGATACCATGTTTGCCTTTGCACCCATTGTAGAGTTAAAATTGGCGCAGGGCGAAAATGATTTCTGGACAAAAACCCGAACCTTAAAAACCGATCTGGAAGCAAAAGTAACAGAAATGAAAGTCCACGACCTGTTAAACATGAGCGAGTATTTCCATTCATCAGTAAATAAAATGATTGGCTTTTTGAAAACAACGAAGGGCACACACGATGTGACGCTCAGCAACATGGGACTTTTGAACATCCCGAAGGATTATCAGCATTTTTCTATTGAAACCATTTATAGTCCCACGGTTGCTTTCCCATGGAAAAATGCCAACACTTTAGTATGCAGCACTTTTAACGGACAGCTGGATTTCTCTTTTATGTCAAACGAATCATTCCTTGGGGAATTTGAAGCCTGGCAGATCAAAGACAGGGTAATGGAACTGATTAAAGAAAATTTAAACGAATTGGTCAATGTCTGATAAATTGGAATACGATGAGCAGGCAAAAGTGTCAAACTGGCGAAAGTTTGTGCGCAAAAACCTGCTGATACACCTTATCCCAAACACGGTATTGAATACTATAGTGCCATATTTTGCTTTTAAAGCGCAAAATTCGGTGCATTTATTTAGTGGAGAGCAAAATCTGGCCAGGTTTTTATTGCCGATGTCGTTGCTCCTACCCTTTATGATCACCCTCGATATTTTAAAAAAAATAAAACTACTGCAACACTCCGGTGCCATTAACTATAAGATAGACGAAAAAATTACGGGCTATCCTTTTATATTGAAAAAAGCAGGTTTAAATGGCTTGTACAGCATTTTGGTGGTATTTGGATTGATGCTTGTACTGCACTTCTCTTTCCCTAAAAATCACGATTTCGGAATTACCCCATCTGCTGTATGTGCGGGATTGTTGGCTGGTTTATATTCCATTACCTTTTTTTACCTCGCCATTAGAAAGTTTAGGCTTGATGCAGTAACGCAATATCATTTTGAAAACGGCTGTCATTCTGAACGCAGTGAAGAATCTGCCTAATAATGGGATTTCTATTCAATATATATATTAAATCCTTACGCTGTTTGGTTACCCGCCAAACACCAGAAAACCACTTTTTGCCACGGAAGCGCAGAAACAAGGAAACTCGACGTTGGAGTTCGTAAGTACCTTTTATACTTATGAACGTCAAATTGGGGGGAGTTCTAGAATGCTATTCATGGTCTTTTTCGAATATAGCATTGTTATTTTACCATCTAAGACATGTAAGCGCATTTAAGTTTATAATCATCATTGCGAGGATGAACGACGAAGCAATCTTACAGCTATGGATTTATAGCGACTGCATTAAGATTGCTTCGTCGGCTGAAAAGCCTTCTCGCAATGACGATAATCCGAGGAGATTTAATCCTTTAAATCCTCCTATCATTACAAAATAAATTACCCTTCAGGATGACGGACCGTATAAGTTTAGGTGTTTTATCGCTTAGAGATTCTTCGCTGCGCTCAGAATGACAGTACAACTATTCCAGCCAAACCATTTGTGTAAAAGCACCATTAGTGGCAATATCCCAGGCCTCTACCCTTACCCACTTACGCCCTTTTAAATTAACTGGCCAACTAAAATCCTTTTTTCCAAAAGCCTGGCTATCGTTTAAATTAATACGGTTGCGATAAACCTTCATTCCATCACCCGATACAATTTCGACAAAGCTTAAGGGAAATGTCCAGTTGAGTTGCATATTTATCTTTGCTTTTCCACTATGATCAATCTTCAAAGTCTCTCCTGCTCCTTTTCCATTAACATTAAAACTCGGGATCAATACCTCACCTGTTGATACAAAAAACTTTCCTTTCCGCATTACATCTAAAACAGGCTGCCAGCCATCGGCATAATTAGGTACCTTATCCAACTGCAAATAATTCACGTTTAAGTGTGCGTACATTTCATTTTGCTCCGTAATGGTAAAGATATCAGCCTCTGAGATAATGTGTTTTTTCAAACCCCAGTTGGCCATATCATCCATCAGGTTCAATACCCGTTTACTTAAGGTTGGCAGCGAAAGATCTCCTGGAATGGCCTTCCAGGCAGCGCCCATAAAAGTCTCCGATTTAAAAAAGTCTTCCTCTTTATATTTGTCTGGATAACCTGTTGAAGCCTTTGTTCGGGCATGGGCTGTCCAGGCTAAGCCATGTTCTTGTTCCAATAGTTTAAGCATTTCTGCTTTATCATTAATGCGGTAAACTTTACCATATTTAGGATCGTTGGTTTCGAAAGGCTGATCGCTTTTCCTCGACATGATCCAATAAATTGGTTTAGGGAAAAATGCCAGCCAATGTCCACCATAAAAATTATTGGCTTCTTCTCCTGGTAACAATAAAAAATTTGGATCAGATAACCTTTTGGTTTGTTTAAACAAGGCATCTAATTCTTTTAAACGCACCGAGTCTGGTCCTTTGGGGTGGCCTGGTCCGTGAAATTCGGCAAGCTTAACAATATTTAAACCCGCCGTTTTCAATACCTCAACAAATTCGGGCTTTTCCGGAACGGCTTTTCCACTCAGCACTACGTCCGAAATAAACTCATTGTGGAAATGGCTAGCCATTGTTTTATAACCTGCCAAGGGCACATAAGTATCATTGTGCGTAAACTTTTTAACTTCATCCAACGCTGCTCCTGCCTTCCCAGTGCTCAATAAACAGAAAAAATTAAGGCGCTGTTGGGTATTTGGCGGTGCATTAAACCAGGGCACATAACGTTTATCGCCTAATGGATCCTGCCTGATCCCAATACCATAGTCGGGGATTAAATTTAAATAGTTGCTTCCTTTCCAGGTAAATTTAAGGTTAAAAGCTTCATCTAAGGGATAGAAATATTGATGCGGAGCAGGAAAAACGGCCAAACTTCCACCATTATTTTCGCCGATAACGGTACGGTATTTCACTTCCAAGTTTTTACTTGGATCTGCTTGTGCTGCCTTTTCACGCTGAAGGTTTCCTTTTACATCAGACCAGGCGATATTAGACCAGATATCTTTTTTGCTGAGCAATCCGGCATCGTATAAAATGGCTGTAGAATCTTTTGAGGTTGATACAACTGCAGCCACATTAAACAAAGGGCTTCCGTTGTAAAGTGTTATTTCTAAAGCACCGCTAAAGTTTTCGCATTGAACTCCATTTATTCGCACCACAGTTTGCGAGCCCTTTGTAGAAACACTGGCTGCCCCTTTTTCAAATTTTACAACATTTGTGGTATATGGTCTGGTTGGAACCCGGTCGAAAAAAACATCCCAGCCCCCACTGTTCGGACTTAAAGTCCGTTTACCTATTCTCAGCACAAATCCAGGGTCGAGATGAGCAGCAACTTCTTTTAAAGCACCTTGCTTGCCTAACAGCAAACTTTTAAACAATGGTTTGGTACGATCAAGATCTAAAATCATTTTACCTAAAACTCCCTTACCAGCAGGCCAGGTGAGCACGAGTTCTTTTTGATAGGAAGAAACTGTCGCACCATTGGTTTTAAAGGCTTTTAGATTTACCTGGCTCTGCGCGCAAAATGCTGAAAAGCATATTATCAATAATATAGAAACACTGTTTCTCATACAACTTAATCGTTTTAGTATAGATATAACGCAAGATAACAATTAAGTACAAAACATAAAATATTAGCTGATCAGCAATGCATTTCGTTCATTATTTATTTTTTTTAAAAAAAACAAATAACATTACTTAACTTGATATCGAATTAAAGCCAAACATTTGCATCCTATACTCATCAGAAATAATGTAAAAATCCTTGGTGAAGGGAGCCAGGTAATTGTATTTGCCCATGGCTTCGGCTGTGCGCAAAGTTCCTGGAAATTTATTACAGATGCTTTTCTCCAATCCTACAAAGTAATACTATTTGATTATGTTGGATCTGGCGATTCAGACCTAAGCCAATACGACAAACGTAAATATGCTACACTCGAAGGATATGCCTGTGATGTAATCGATATTATAGAAGCGCTTGATTTAAACAACATTATTTTTGTTGGTCATTCGGTAAGCAGTATGATTGGCATGATTGCCGCATTACAGATGCCAGAAGCATTTAAAAAATTAGTTTTTATTGGTCCATCGCCAAGGTACTTAAATGATCGCGATTATATAGGCGGATTTAATATTGAAGATATTGAAACTATATTTGAGCATATAGCAGATGATTATGTAGCCTGGAGCAAGCAGTTGGCACCAGTAGTGATGAATACCCCTTTAAAACCCGAATTAGCTGACTTTTTACAGGAATGTTTTGAGGCTACAGACCCAAACGTAGCCCTGGCCTTTGCAATGGCAACTTTTAAGGCCGATTATAGAGACGAATTAAAGAATCTCGGCGTGCCAAGCCTTACCCTGCAAAGTTCGAACGATATTATGGCTCCTTTATCAGCCGGCGAATTTATCCATAAAAATACACCAGAGAATTTTTTGGTTGTAATGAAAGCCACAGGGCATTTTCCGCACATTAGCGAACCAGAAGAAACCATCAGAGAAATAAAAGACTTTATTGAAGATATCCCTTTAAAATCGGCATCAGACCATCTGTATGCTTCCTAATAATTTTTCAGCCGTCAATAAACTAAAAACTTTTTAGCAGAGACTGGTTATTGTTTTAAAACACCTTTGCTTCTTTTTTATCTTTTTCGCAGATCATGGCAATCAGCTTTACCCGTTACCGCAATGTCATTAAGTTAAGCGTTTTTAACCACAGACGAGCACAGATAAACACGGATTTTCATATCTGTATGCGTCCCTTCCCATATGTGGTTAAATAATTTTTACTGGTGTCGAATGGCTTAACTTAATGAAATTGACCGTTACCCTATACTAATCGAAAGTTAAATTATCATCCTCAATAGCTTGGAGACGCGCGCTCAGTTTAGGGTATAAACTCATTACATAAATCTTTGAAAGCATTTTAGGTTATCACTGCAATTAAACTTCGCGTGGTTGGAGAATATTTTCACGAATAAATAATGAACAAAATGAATAAAGTATATATTTGCAAAAACTATTCAAGTCTTCATCACGTATATATGCCCGTTCGTCTAGGATTTCAACCCATCCAATGCCTAGATAATACCCAAATTAACTTAAAAAAAACGTATACCCAGTTACAGCATCACCCATAAAATAGAAAGAACAAAATGAACAAAATCAAAAAAATTTTCATTGCAGCATTAAGCTTGCTATGCATTTACAGCGCTAAAGCACAATCTTTTAAAGAACCTGTTGGATATAAACTCAAAAATGGCATGAACATTATCATATCAGAAAATGACAGGTCGCCAAAAGCATACTCAAGTTTTACGCTGGATAGCAAAGCTTTCGCCCATAAAAAAGATGGTGTGGTTGAATTATTGAATGCGGTATTAAACGAAAATGCAGGTAAAAACCCGAATATTAGTTTCAACGACAATAGCGGCAAACTGGCTACATTAAATGCGGATCTTGATAAAGACCTCGCAATAATGGCTTCGGTAATTCAACATGCAAGCATCGACCAGAAAACTTTTAATACGGCTAAAACTAATTTAATTGCCAGTATAAAATTGCAGGATTACGATTATGACCAAACAGTAAATGAAAATTCGATCAATGCATTAACCTTGGAAGATGTTAAAAACTTTTACAGCCAGATCTCTCCAGAAAAAACATTTTTAACCATTGCCGGAGATATTGAATTAAATACAGCCAAAGCCTCAGCTAAAAAAGCTTTCGGCAACTGGAACCCAACACAAGAACTTGCATTAACTGTGGCAAGGTAATATTAAAATTAAATTTGAGGCCCTTTGATTAGTTTCGAAGGGCCTTTTTTATGCCCAAAATGCTACAAGAGATTAGGCTTAAACCGCCTGTATTCAAGGAATCATTCAATATATTCGTTTTTAAATAAAATCATTGTTTCTGAAAAAACCGACAGATGAAAAAAATCTACACACTCCTACTTCTTATTCCCATAAGTTTATCTCTACAGGCACAAGTTGTGGTTAACCGAAATCAGGATATTGATAAAATGGTTAAAGCTGTAAATCAGGATTCGCTAAAATCATATATCAGTAAAATGGTTTCTTTCGGAACAAGAAATACGCTTAGTGATATTAAAAGTAAAACGAAAGGAATTGGAGCTGCCAGAAATTGGGTTGTAAATAAATTTAATCAGTTTGCCAAGCAAAGTGATGGCAGACTTACTGCATACCTGGATACCATTACATTTAAACCCGATGGCAAAAGAGTAGATCAGCCGACACTTTTAGGCAATGCTGTAGCCATATTAAAAGGCACTGATGCAAACGACAAACGTGTTTATGTGGTGAGCGGACACCTCGATAGCCGTGTTACCGATGTAATGAACAGAACCAGTGATGCACCTGGCGCCAATGATGATGGTAGTGGTGTTGCAGGCGTAATTGAGGCTGCAAGAATTCTGAGTCAATATAAATTTCCGGCCACCATAATTTTTGTAGCCGTAAGCGGTGAAGAACAATCTTTATTAGGCGCTGGTTTTATGGCTGCAAAAGCAAAAAAAGAAAACTGGAATGTAGATGCCATGTTAAACAATGATATGATTGGCAGCAACAACAGTAGCGAAACACAAATTATCGACAATACCAGGCTCCGTGTATTTAGTGAGGGTTTACCCAGCTTTGATCTGGATAAAAATGCGAAGAGCATCCGTCAGTTTGGTTTAGAGAACGATGGCAAAAGCCGTCAGCTGGCACGGTATGTTAAAGAAATAGGCGAGCGTTATGTAGATCAGTTAGAAGTTAAATTAATTTACCGAAACGACAGATTTCTCCGGGGTGGAGATCATACCCCATTCGTAGAAAATGGATTTACAGCGGTGCGCATAACCGAAATGAACGAGAACTTCGATCACCAGCATCAAGACCTTAGAACTGAGAAAGGCATTAGGTATGGTGACCTTCAGGAATTTATGGATTTCGAATATTTACGTAAAAATACAGGTGTAAATATTGCGGTTTTGGCCAATCTGGCGAAAGCGCCCTCAAGCCCTATCGAAGTAAAAGTTGATGTAAAAAACCTGAGCAACGCTACCTTTTTATACTGGAAAACACCTGTTAATGGCGCAGTAAAGGGATATTATGTTTTAATGCGCGAAACCAGCAGCGCCGTTTGGGAAAAGAAATTTTTCACTTCTGCCACCGAATTACGATTACCTTATAGCAAAGACAATTATTTATTTGCGGTACAAAGCGTTGGAAATGATGATAATGAGAGTTTACCTGTAGTGCCAGGCATTGGCAGGTAATAAAACATTTAGAATTTTCCATTGTTTAAACTCAAATTTATAACATGAAATTTAAACCGGTAGCTTTTGTTATCAATATTGCCATTACATTGGGTGTTGGTGCTTTAGGCGGGTGGGCAACCGCTCAATCAGTTAAAACCTGGTATCCAACGTTAAACAAACCCACTTTTAATCCGCCAGATTGGCTTTTCCGTCCGGTTTGGACCACATTATATCTACTTATTGGCATTGCTGCTTATCTGGTGTGGATTAGACGAGATAAAATTGTTCATTTCCCGCGAACAGTTGCCATTTATTTAATCCAGTTAATTTTAAATTTGGGCTGGTCGTTTATTTTCTTTTACCTGCATGAGATAGGTTTTGCACTGGCCGAAATTATACTGTTGCTAATTATTATTGTAATTAATGGTTTAGTTTTCTATAAAATAAACAAATGGGCGGGTTTAATATTCATCCCCTATATCCTTTGGGTAAGTTTTGCATCATTTTTAACATACAACATTTTCATATTGAACTAATTTTAAAAGAAAACCCCTATTTTTAAGGGTGGTAACTTTTAAAAGATTTTTGCTGATCCTCTTCGTTCTGTGCAGTAACCAATTGCAGGCGCAAAAGGTAGGTCTTGTGTTTAGCGGTGGCGGTGCAAAAGGATTGGCGCACATTGGCACATTAAAGGCCTTGGAAGAAAATCACATCCCTATCGATTACATTACCGGCACATCGATGGGTGGCATAGTTGGCGCCATGTATGCCGCAGGTTATAGCCCGGCGGAGATAGAAAAAATTGCACGAAGCAACGACTTCCAAAATTGGGTAAATGGACGATACACCAGCGATTACACCTTTTTCTTTCAGAAAAATGCACCCAATGCCTCTATGCTTACCGCCAAAGTGGCTATTGATACGGGTTTTCATTTTAGCTTCCGTTCTAACCTCATTAACGATATTCCATTAAATTTTGCCTTTCTCGAGCTTTTCGCCCAGGCTTCAGCTGTTTCTAAAGATAATTTTGATAATCTTTTTGTTCCCTATCGCTGTATGGTTGCAGATGTGCTTTCGCAAAAAAGTATCACAGTAAGCAAGGGAAGTTTAGCAGAAGCAGTAAGGGCAACCATGACGGTTCCGATTATCTACCGGCCCATTAAACTGGATGGAAAATACGTTTTTGATGGGGGGCTTTACAATAATTTCCCTGCTGATGTAATGGAAAGAGATTTTAAGCCTGATTATGTGATCGGCGCCAATGTTTCTTCAAAAACCTATAACGAATACCCTAAAAACATCGACGATCGTTTAATGAACCGCTTTTTGGTATACATGTTTCTATCCAAATCAGATTCTACCATGATCGGGAAAAACGGTGTGTACATCCAACCCAACCTGGCTACTTACAGCGTAACTAATTTTGCTCCTGTAGAAGAGCTGATCAAAAAAGGCTATGATGCAACAATAGCCGATATGCCAAGGATTAAAGCTTTAATCAGCAAAAGAGTGAGCGATGAAGAACTGGCACAAAGAAGGGAAAAATTTAATGAGAGAAAGCCAGATCTAAAGTTCAGCAACATCATCGTAACCGGTGTAAACAGTCAGCAGAAAAAATATGTAGAAAGGCTTTTCAAAAGCGATAAAGTTACTTTTAACCTGCAGGATATTAAACGTGGGTATTATAAACTGGTTGCCGACCAAACTTTCGAAACCGTATTTCCTAAAATTTCATATCAGGCAGCAACAGACAGTTATACTTTTGAGGTAGTGGCACAGCCGAAAAAGAGCTTTAAACTCGAATTAGGCGGCAATATATCTACAAGGCCCATCAGCAATGTTTTTTTGGGTGCCCAGTACAATTACCTCAACCGAAAATCGTATACCTTTGGAACCAGCTTTTATTCTGGCCGCTTTTACGAATCGGTACAGGTTAATGGCCGGGTAGATTACCCGACCAGACTACCCTTGTTTCTGGCCGCGGAGTTAACCTATAATCACTGGAATTTTTATAATACCAGCCAGATATTTATCGAAAACCCACGCCCCATTTACATCGAACAATCTGACCGTAAGATTGACCTTATGATGGGAATGCCTTTAAATTACAATACCAAAATTGTACTTCATTCTACTTTTATCAATAATAATGATCGCTATAGCCCAAACAATACCTTTGCGGTAGGAGATCTGCTCGATCAAACTATTTTTAATGGATTTAGGGGATCCTTAAATCTCGAAAAAAATTCGTTAAACCGGAAACAGTATGCCAGTAGAGGTCAAAGCTTTTCGCTAAGTTTCAATTACACCACAGGCCGCGAAAACTATAATCCCGGCAATATTTTCCGCACCACTCCAGGTTTTGTTAAAATCCCGGGCAGCAGTCATTTGCGCCAGTGGGGAAGCATAAAACTTACCCAGGAAAACTACTTTTTACACATCAAAAAATATACATTGGGTTATATTGTGGAGGGCGTTTTCTCTAACCAGCCTTTATTTAGCAATTATTATGCTACGCTTTTAACTGCTCCGGCCTTTTATCCTTTGCAAGATAGCAGGTCATTATTCCTGGATAAATTCAGGGCCACAACCTATGCTGCTGGCGGAATAAAAAACATTTATAATGTTAAAAAAAATCTCGATTTTAGATTGGAAGGTTATTTATTTTTACCCCATAAGGAGTTTGAGCTGAATAATTTTCAGGATATAGATTATGCCAAAGCCATCACAAAAATACGCTATGCAGGTACTGCAGGTTTAGTTTACCATTCACCGCTCGGCCCTGTAAGTCTAAGTTATAATTTATATAATGATGCAGTTAAAAGAAATGGTGTATTATTGCACATCGGTTATTTAATTTACAATAAACGTTCTATCGAATGAAACGAATCTTACTCTTGCTTTCGCTGTGTTTAACCGGGTTTTTCAGCCATGCCCAAACTGCAGCAATCAATAATTTTCTGGTAAAAGAAAATTTGCTTAAAAACAACAAACTGGCCATAATAGCCGCCGATTCTTTAAACAACCCGAACGAAAATATAAACGGAACTTATACCTTTAGTGTAAGTGGTTTTACACAGGTATTAAAATTTAACGATGGCATAGCGGTGTTACCTTTACCCATCGATAAATCTACCTTCGTTTACATCAAACATCAAAACGACTCTGGCACCCACAGTAAACTGGTGTATGTGTATAAAAAAGATACCGATTTAAGTCCGTATGCCATAAATAGTTTATGGCTTTTCATCATTCCGATTATATTGGTAATCATTGCCTTTGCCTTCCGCAAACTGATCATATTTGTGGTCATTGTTTTTCTGGTATTTGTGTATTTTAACCACAGCAATGGCTTAAACCTTTCTACCTTTTTCGAAAGTATTTTTGATGGGGTAAAAAACCTCGTCTGATTTTCTAAATAAAATCGTCATTGCGAGGAGGAACGACGAAGCAATCTTACTACTATGGGTTGAACTTCGCAAATAAATAAGGCAATCCTAGCGATTGCTTTAAGATTACTTCGTGCCTCGCAATGACGGCAAGTTCATTAAATTTGTTTTTTTTTTTAGAAAAGCAATGCCAGTGGTGCTTCGGTTATACCAGTCCCGCCCTTTGCTTAATCCCGATAAAATTATAATAATAAAAAAATCATCTCAAATCGGGATAACGCTGTTGGTCGGGTTTATTTTACCTCGGATAGCAGTACTGTTGTAGCCCCCTAAGCCCGATCGAAGCGAGATGCTGATTATTTCAATCGGCAGAAGCGGGAGCGGGACTACAAGGAACCAATAGCTTCTGCAATTGCCTTCTGATAAAAGAAAAATTGTTTAACAGTAAAAAATTAACAATTTGCACAAATGTTTTTTTACTAAAATTTTTAGTAAATTTGATTTATGGAAAATCTATTTTTAGTGTGTTTAGTCCCTCCTGTTTCTATTGTAGGAGACATTGATGAAATCAGAAATTACATTTCAGAGAAATTTAATGTGTATGAATCATTAAAACGGCCGGCACATATTACCTTATACCCTCCGGTAAAGCTTTCAGCTTACGATGCAGAAAAAAGATTTTTTGATGCTTTAGCAGATGCTTCATTCAGTGAGCCATTTACACAGGTACTCCGAAACTTCAATTCATTTCTGGAGCATACCTTTTATCTTGATGTTGAACAAAATGAGGGCTTAATGAGCCTGGAAAAACAGATTACTAAAGCATTACAACCTTTAAAACTGATAGCGAAAAAAGAAAAATTCAACCCACATTTAACTTTAGCGTTTAGAGATGTAAAACCTCCCATTTTCAAACAGCTTTCTGCCGAGTTTAAAGACCGGAAATTTAAACGCGAGTTCCCGGTTTCATCTTTTTCTGTTTACAAACACATGGATAAAAGATGGCAGCCCTTTAAAGAATTTTCATTTAAAGATCCGAATACCAAACCAAAAACATTAAGCCTTTTCGGTTAATTTAGAATGGCATACCAATACCAAAATTGTACTGTAGAAAACGATAGGTATCAGGCCCGTGTGTGGCGTTATAGCTATTTTTAAAATCTCTGGCCCCAGATAAAAATTTGCTGATTACCCACTGGTCTGACCCGATAAACTGAGGATCTTTAAGTTTTAGCCCCACATCAAACCTGAAAACAAAATACTGAACATCGTACCTTAAACCAACACCTGTACCAATAGCAATTTGCTTAGCCAATTTACTAAGTTTAAACACGGTCAATTCATCCAACTCAGGGTATTCAAGTGTAATCGACTCCCCTCTGCGGATATTCCAGATATTACCGGCATCAACAAACGCGGCTCCTTTCAAAGTAGCACCGAAAAACTTCCGGGCAAGTGTAAACCGATATTCAAAATTGGTTTCTATCCGTAAAGTGCCCAATTGATCTAGCCCAAAAACAGCCTTCCGTACTTCATCGCTGGCAAGTACCTGTCTATTATAATTGCCCGGACCAATGGTTCTGGCCTGCCAAGCCCTTAAGCCGTTAGATCCACCGGCGAAAAATTGCTTTTCGAAAGGAATACCCGTTAAAATTGAATTACCATAAGCGTAGGCTAATCCGGTGTTTAAACGGGCAACAAATTGCCGCTCACCACCCAAATGTTTATACCACCTGATATCTACTTCTGGCCTGGTGTACTGGTTAAAAGGCAAGCCTAATATCTTTGCCGGGTCGTTGTTTGCCGGATCATGCTTTGAACCTGTTAGTTTAGATATGCCTTGCAACATATTACCTGCAATATCCATCCCTGCTCTTAAATAAACAAAAGTTCTCAGTTGGTTTAACTTATCCGCATTCAAGGTGTAGGTATATTTCATACCCAGAGTTAAATCTTTACGATCGAGTAGTGAAGAATAATAAAGGTTGTTAAAGCGGGTAATTGCATCCACTTTTGATGTATCGAGGTTACCAAAACGGTACTCAAAATTTAATGGGGTAAAAGAGTGGAGTTTAGATTTGGTTTCAAACCAATCGTAAGTAATGGAGTTGATAAAAATCCTTCTTACCGAAACATCTTTTTGTAAAGCATAAATGTAACTGGTTGCAAAAGTAGTGTGCGGCATTCCGTTGCCACCTAAAACAGGGTTATAGAAAGGGATCATCAATCTTGGTACCGAAATACTCGCACTGATTGAAAAATCGCGCTGATAAATATCACTAAAAACCTTGGCACCGTTACCTATACGCGATTGCAAACCACCTTTTACCTGGAGTTCGAATCGTTCTGCCCCTCTAAAAATGTTGTTATTGGTATAGGTATTTCCGATGGTAAACCCAACGGTACCACCATTAAACGGAACCTCGCCCTCCACACGGTTACTCATTACCTTTTGAGGGGTGAGCAAAATGATTGCATTGATTTTATTTGAGGTACTGTCCCTTCTGAAGTAATCGATCTTTACGTTTTTGAAAACATTTAGCTCATACAAGCGATCGTAAGTAAGATTTTCATTCCGGATGTCATAAAGATCACCTTGCTTCAGAAAATCGTAGCGAACGATCGGATTACGCCTGTAGCGCTTAGAGAAATCGGTATAAATAATACCGTTCAAAGTATCTTTGCTTAATTTATACCTTGCAGAATCGGGCAAACCGTCAGGATTTGGCGCAATTAACAAATGTGTGTAACCTATATTAAACTGTTTATGCGGGCCATTTGCAGGATCTGTTACATTAAGATTCAAATCTATTTTGTTAGTCTTAGAGCTGGGTTCAGCACCATATACATCGAAATTTACATAAGGTCTTAAGAAATAGAAATATCCATTTTCTTTCATAATGCGATAAATCTGCTCTCTTTCATAAGTTAAAGAGTCTTCATCGTACTGCATTCCCTTGTGTAAATGGGATATTTTAGCCTTATTCGATTCGTAAAGGTTCCTGATATTTGCATTTGGTATCGAATCTGAAAGTTTCTCAATAAAATAAGCAGGCCCAGGTTTTGCACTGAATACAATTTCGGCCTTTTTATCTGCAATCTTGATGGCAGAAGTTACTTCGGCCTGGCGGTAGCCCTTACTTTTTAAAAACTTCTGTATCTGTGTTCTGGAAATTTCGACCAATGTACTATCTAAAATAGCAGGCGGTGTACCAAACGGCTTAATATCGCTGGTTTTATACCGACCATCTTTTGTATTGAACAAATTGTACAAAGGCACATTGATACTCAGCTTAGATGCCGGCCTGATATCTTTCTGAACATAATTGTAAGCCTGTTCTTCAAATTTAGCATCAACACTATCAATAGTTACCTTTTTCACTATCGATTGATAGTCGGCAATGTATTTAGTTGATGAGCAGGCCTGAATTAAAACAATAATAAATAGTAATATTGCAGTGCTTTTCAGTTTAATATTTATTGAGTTTTGGTATGCTTTCAAAATCACAGATTAGTTTTATAAAGTCGTTACATCAAAAAAAATACCGTAAAGAGCATGGTTTATTTATTGTTGAAGGTATAAAATCCATAAAAGAATTTTTTCAATCAAGCTACCAGATCCATACTATATTTTACAACAGCGAACAATACAATTTGTTACCCAAATTGCCTGCAAATATAAACTTATTTGAAGTAAAGAACGCTGAATTAGACAAGATTAGTACGCTACAAACCCCACAAGGCTTTTTAGCACTCGTTCACATCCCTAAAAACAAAGAATTAGCGTTAACAGCGCTAAAAAATCAGTTCACTTTGGTTTTAGATGGCGTTCAGGATCCAGGTAACATGGGCACCATTATCAGAACGGCAGATTGGTTTGGCTTTAAAAACATCATCTGCTCTGCTGATTGTGTAGAAGTATTCAACCCAAAGACCGTACAGGCCACAATGGGTTCTTTGGCGCGGGTAAATATTTACGAAGCAGATCTGCCAGCCTTGCTAGCGGAAAATACCATCCCTGTATTTGGGGCGTTGTTAGATGGCGAATCGATTTACAAAACGCAATGGGGAGCTGAAGGATTGGTGATTTTAGGCAATGAAGGAAAAGGAATATCAGCAGAAGTGATCAAAAAAATAAATAAACCGGTAACCATTCCGAGAATTGGCGAGGCCGAATCGTTAAACGTGGCAGTAAGTGCGGCAATCTTTTGTGCTGAGTTAGTGCGAGTTCGAAATTAAATTAAGATATTATTTGCGGGCTAACTAATAATTGCTATTTTTGCAGCCTTGAATTTAAGGGTCGAGTGGCCGAGTGGCTAGGCAGAGGTCTGCAAAACCTTCTACAGCGGTTCGAATCCGCTCTCGACCTCCATTTGTACAAATAAAATAATTAAAAGGTTATTACCATGGCAGTTACCAGATTAAAAAGAAAAGACAGAAGAAATAAAAATACAGCTCACCAAGAGGTAGCATTTTTAAAGAGAGCAACTAACATCGAGTTGGGAAGCCGCTCTGCACAACCTAAAAACGATCAATTAGCTAAAAACAATGCTGTTTTAGCTGCTTTGGCAAAATAGTTTTTAGAAATTTCTTCTTAAAGAATTTAAAGCATCCTTCTGATCAAAGGATGCTTTTTTTATGCCTTAAAAAATCTGGACAATCTTTAAATTTGGAAACAGCGAAAGGTAAAACCATGGATCTTACAGAAACTCTTTCACAACTAGAATCGCTCGGCGAAGAGAAAGTCCGCGCCATGCATATTAAAAACGGTGCCAGAGAAAATATTTTTGGCGTTAAAATGGGCGATATCAGGGCGATAGCCAAAAAGATCAAAACCGATCATGAGTTGGCACTTCAACTCTGGGAAACTGAAAATATTGATGCCCGATTGCTGGCTATCTTAATCCTTAAACCAAAAGCGCTGTCAGCAGAACAGATTGAGCAAATGGTAGCTTCAGAAAATTTTACCTGGGCAGCTGATTGGTTTTATAATTACATCGTTAAAGAATATCCTGACAAGGAACAATTCAGGGAAAAGTGGATGAATTCGGAAAATATTATGCTGGCCCGTGCAGGCTGGAGCTTAACCAGCGGACGCATAACCAGAGCTCCTGAAGGAATAGACATCCCGGCAATTCTTGATCGGATTGAAAAAGAAATGCCAAAAGTAGCACCAGAAATCCAATGGACGATGAATACCGCATTGGCTCAGATTGGCATTAACCATCCTGATTATAGAGAAAGAGCTTTGTCCATCGGCGAAAAACTTGGCATTTACCGCGATTATCCTGTTTCTAAAGGCTGTACTTCTCCATTTGCACCAATCTGGATTAATGAAATGGTAAGCCGGCAGAAATAAGTTATTTAGCCCATAACGCAATATTTTTCAACTAGTAAGGGTCTTCGAAAGGCTACCAGTAAAATGGTCGTCATCTCGACTGTAGTGCAGCGAAATGGAGAGATCTTTGTACCAAGTTATTGAGATCAAATTTAAAAGATCTCTCCTCCAAAGGAGTTCCTTTGGAACACTACGGTCGAGATGACGAGTCATTGCAAACCTGTCATGCAGCACAACCCATAGGATACTGACATTAATTTCCAAAAGCTAAAAACGTTTTTATATTGATTTATGGAATACATTAATCTTCGCACAGACAAAACGTATAGTAAGAGTATTTTTCTTACTCGAGAACAAAAAAGAAACCTTCAGAAATTTAAATGCTTTCGGATTATCAGTTTAAAACTATAAAGCGTGCTTAAACCAGCTCTTTACAGATGCTTTTGATTAACCCTGGTCCCTCATATATAAAACCAGTATACAATTGAACCAAACATGCGCCGGCATCTAATTTCTCTTTTGCATCTTTTGCCGAATGAATACCTCCCACCCCGATAATTGGAAATGCCTTGTTCGATTTCTCCGAAAGATAACGGATTACTTCAGTGGAGCGCTCTTTAACTGGTTTACCGCTTAAACCACCGGTTTGCGTAGTCAGATCTTTCTCAGTAGCCAGATTTTCCCTGCTAATGGTTGTATTAGTGGCAATAATACCAGCAATTTGGGTTTCTGCAACAATTTCGATGATATCGTCCAGTTGCGCATCAGTTAAATCGGGTGCAATCTTCAATAAAATCGGACGTGAAATATCATTTTTACGATTGCGTTGCTGTAAAGTATTGAGGATTTTTTTTAACGGTTCTTTTTCCTGCAGCTCGCGTAAACCCGGGGTATTGGGCGAACTTACATTCACTACAAAATAATCGACCACATCAAAAAGACGATCGAAACATTTAATATAATCGTTTACTGCATCTTCATTTGGGGTAGCCTTGTTTTTACCGATGTTTCCACCAACCACAATATCAGGATGTTTATCTTTTAGCAAGCGCAAACGCTCAGCCATTACATCTACGCCCTTATTGTTAAAGCCCATCCGGTTAATTAAAGCTTCATCATTAGGTAAGCGGAACATACGGGGTTTATCATTTCCGGGTTGAGGCATTGGCGTTACCGTACCCACTTCGATAAATCCGAAGCCCAAGTTGCTAAGCGGCTCCACATATTCACCGTTTTTATCAAATCCAGCGGCCAAACCAACAGGATTTCTGAATTTTATGCCGAAAACCTCGCGTTCTAAACCTTTAATGTGTACATCAAAACTGCTACGGATAATGGTTTTACCAAGCGGAAATTTATCATTAAACCATTTTAACCGCTTCACTACAAAATAATGTACGTTTTCAGGGTCAAATTTGAAGAATATTGGTTTAATAAGGCGATACATGCCACGAAGATAAGAACTTAATACTAATTATGAAAAAAGGTTAATTGGTTCATTAGTTCAATAGCCATTCGTTCATTAGTCTAAGTGTCCAAATCCAACCCTGATCCTAACGTTGGTTCATGGTCAATGGTTTTATGGCCATGATCGATAACCCAGAAAGCTTGTTGACCATCAACCCCTAGGCAATCTGCCGACCACCAATGACTAATGACTAATGAACCAACTTCTCTAATATGCCGCTGTAAACTGCTCCTGGTGGTGCGCGTTATTCTCCAGCTCATCGGCAATAACAATTGCTAAATCCTCAACTGACAAGATAGAACGGCCTTCTTCATTAAAAACCGGACTTGTTTTACCCAAGCGGTATTTCCCGGTACGGCCAGTGGTGATGCCTTGGTGCATTTCAATAGCCGGACTAAAAAATAACCAATCTAATTCTTTCTCCTGTTTTAGTGTATTAAAATAATCTCTTACTGCTGTTGCACCTGGCTTGTATTCGGCAGGAAAATTCGGCCCATCTACAATTTGGTGACCATCAATTTGCAAAGTACCCGCTCCACCAATAAAAATGTAACGTTTAACGCCCGATGCTTTTACGGCAGCCTGAATAGCCTCCGCTCCCTGTACCGTATCGTGATATAAATTCGGATTGGTCCAACCTGCGTTAAAAGCACTTACCACTGCGTCGGCACCTTTTAAAACCGCTGCTAATTTTTCAGTATCCAAAACATCTACTGCGATCTTACTTACCTGATCATTATTATTTTCAATTTTAGCGGTATCGCGCGCAATGGCGATCACTTCGTTTCCACGACTTACCAGTTCGTTCAAAATGGCTTTGCCTACAAATCCTGAGGCTCCAATTAATGCTACTTTCATGTTATTTAATTTTTAAAATTTATTAATCTAAGTTAAATTGTAACATTTTTTGTTACAGTTATATCCAAAATTTTTTATTTAAAACCCGCACTAAAATCTTTTAATGTTTTAGCTGATAAACTTTTAACCAAAGCGTTTTCGGCTTCATCATATAAATCGTTTAAGTGTTGGGTAATCTGCCTCCCTACCGGACAATTGGGATTAGGTTCATTTTTGCTTTCGCCTAACAGTTTTTTCTGTTTAACAGCCCAGTACACATCCCCCAGGTTAATATCGGCAGGATTTTTTGCCAAAGCAGAGCCTCCTCCCTTCCCTTCTTTGCTCTGCACAAAACCATGTTTATGCAGGTTGGCCAATTCTTTTCTTACCAAAACAGGATTACAGTTAATGCTTCCGGCAATATATTCAGAATTCAATAGCTGCCCCTTTACCTGATCGAGCAGCGTAAGGATGTGAAGCGATATAGAAAAATGACTGCTATTCATACTGTAACTATTTTTATTACAGAACAAAGATATGATAATTTTTATACATCATAAAAATTTAACATCCTTTAACCCTGCACTGACAATTGTAATGCGCTACTGTTTTATCAATAAAATTTGAGGATCTTGAGCAGATAAGCGTTGTATCGAGTATCAATTTAAAACAGTAATAACTACTAAATAGGCACTTAAAAGCTTTTGTTTTTACAAAAAATGATTTTTAACGTTACTGCGATACCAATTGGCAAGTATTGCTTTCCACATAACCAATTAATATTGTTAGCTTATCCTATTTGACATTCCAGCTGAAAAAAGCCTTTAAATTTCGTACTTTTGCAGCCGAAATGATTTCAATAAATAATTTAACCTTCCTGATTGGCTCAAGGGCCTTGTACGATGACGCGAACTGGCACATTAAACCTGGCGACAGAGCTGGTTTAATCGGCGCCAATGGAACAGGAAAATCAACACTATTAAAAATAATTGTAGGCGAATATGCACCAAGTTCGGGTACTGTTTCCATGTCTAAAGACCTGAAAATTGGCTACCTAAACCAGGATTTACTTTCTTACGATTCGCACCATAGCATTTTGCATGTGGCCATGGAAGCTTTTGAGCGCCAAAACCAATTGCATGATGAGATTGAGGAACTGCTTAAAAAAATCGAAACGGATTATAGCGAAGAGGTTTTATTTAAGTTAAGTGATAAACAGCAAGAGTTTGAAGCCCTAGATGGCTATAACATCGAATACAGGGCAAACGAAATTTTAGCTGGTTTAGGTTTTAGTACAGCAGACCAATTGCGCCCGTTAAATACCTTCTCAGGAGGTTGGCGTATGCGTGTAATGCTGGCTAAAATATTACTGCAAACGCCTGATATCCTATTACTGGATGAGCCTACCAACCACATGGATTTACCTTCCATTAAATGGTTGGAAAACTATTTAATGGGTTTTGAAGGTGCCATTGTAATCGTATCTCACGATAGGTACTTCTTAGATAAGATTGTAAACCGTACTGTCGAATCGCGCAAAGGAAAATTAACCGTGTACGCAGGGAACTATAGCTTCTATGTTGAAGAAAAAGCATTACGTGGTGAAATTCAAAAGGGCGAATTTAAAAACCAACAGGCTAAAATAAAGCAGGAAGAGCGTTTAATTGAGCGTTTTAAAGCGAAGGCGAGCAAGGCTAAAATGGCGCAATCGCGGATGAAAGCTTTAGATAAGATGGAGCGTATTGATGATGTAGATGATGATAATCCGACCGTAAATTTCGCTTTCAAATTTTCTAAACCATCAGGCAGGCATGTGGTGCGTATAGAACACGCCAATAAGAGTTATCCAAATGTGCACATTTTGGATGATGCTGAGGGTGTAATTGAAAAAGGTGATAAAATTGCCTTGATCGGTGCAAACGGTAAGGGTAAATCTACTTTATTGAGAATGATTGCCGGAACCGAAAAATTTGAAGGTTTCTGCGAAACTGGTCATAATGTTACCACCACTTTCTTTGCGCAGCATCAATTAGAATCACTGCATTTAGATAATTCGATATTAGAAGAATTACAGGCATTTGCCCCAAAACATAGCGATACCGAATTACGTAGTATTTTAGGTTGTTTCCTTTTTACAGGAGACGATGTTTTCAAAAAAATCAAAGTGCTTTCGGGAGGGGAAAAATCGCGTGTGGCCCTGGCTAAATCATTAACCACAGATTCGAACTTCCTGATTCTGGATGAGCCTACCAACCACTTGGACATTCAATCGGTTAATATTCTGATTCAGGCTTTAGATCAGTTTGAAGGTACTTTTATTGCCGTATCCCACGATAGGTATTTCTTAGATAATGTTGCCAACAAAATCTGGTTCATTGAAGGTGGAAAAATTAAACAATACCCTGGTACTTATGCCGAATATGAAGAATGGAATAGCAAAAGAATAATTCCTGTGGCTAAACCTATTCCGGTTAAAATGCCTGAGAAAAAAGAACAGCCCAAAGTAGTTACGCCAAATACGGCCAACCAATTAAAAAAGCTGAACGACGAACTGCAGAAAACAGAAAAGCTGATTACAGAACTGGAGCAGAACGTTAAAAATATTGAAGCAGAATTGGCTGACGAGAATGTTTACGCCAAAGCCGATAAATTAGCAGAAGCCAACAAACGTTATTTAGCAACAAAACAGGAGTTAGATGCCAGCCAAAATAAATGGGAAAGTTTAGCTGCTGAGATTATGGAGCTGGAAGGATAGTTTTAGCCCCCTATTAAAGCATATTAAAGCCACAGAAATTCTGTGGCTTTTTTTGTTGCCACGGAAACGCAGAAACACGGATAACAACATTTAAGACTATGTCATGCTGAGGCACGAAGCATCTGCAACCTAAGTGTGTTAACGGATGTTACCATCTGGCTTTGTTTATTGAATTCATCATTTAGTGCCAGATAGCAATATCTGACACCACGGATAAGATTCCCGCCTGCATCTATCGTGTGGACACATCTTTTTGAGGTTAATTTTCAGGCGTTTTGCTGGTTTCCCCAAATGACCCAGTGTTATAACCGAAGAACGCCGTCAATCCCAAGGGCCAGAGAAATCAAAAAAACAGTTGCAGCAAAGAACAAATAGCATTTCCAAACCTAAAACGCAGTGGTTTTGTGTTCATAGAGGCGAATTTAAAGTTGTAAGAAATATTGAACACAAAACGAAGTGCCGCTGTTTTTTTGATGTGTGTAGGGTAGCGTAAAAGGCCCATTGCTGGATTGACAGAGCGCTTTGGGTACTTTGGCGCTCCAAAGTATCATGCCTCCGCGGCATAGAGCGGAAAGACAGTGTTTGTGTAATTAATGTTTTTTTTGAAATAAATGCCTTTTTGTAGCTAGAAAGATGCTGATCCCGAATATTCGGGCCAGCATGACGACCGACTTAGGCAACGACGCTAAAAATAGACGTAAATAAAAAGAGATGTGTACACAGGATAGGCCTGCGCGGGAATGACGACCGGGCTAATAGAATCTTCGATGTTAAGCTTGACGAGGCACGGGAATCTTCCGTGTCAATCCGTGCTTCCGTGGCCAAACTTAAAGATGCGTTTTGCCACTTCCCAATAAAACTTTACTTTTAGCCATGCAGAAAATATTGATTCCGGTTTTATTTTTCATTTCTACCCTGGCCTTTGCCCAAAACGACAAAACGTTTACCAACGGGAATAAAATTTATCTTCCAAATATTAAAACTGTACTTTGCTATAACAGCAATAAAGAGCAGAGCCTGCCTGTAATTATGCTCAATTCTTCAGAAACGATCACTTTTTCGTTCGACGATTTACTTGCAGGCACCAAAAACTACTGGTACACCATCGAGCACTGTACCGCAGAATGGGAGACCTCGAAAATTTCGAGCATCGATTATTTAGGGAGTTTTAACGACGACCGCATCATCAATTACCGCTATTCTTCCAACACCACAAGAAAATACACCCATTACGAAATCAGTTTACCCAATACCCAAATCCAACCAAAAATTGGGGGTAATTATGTGCTAAAAGTTTATTTAGATGGCGATAAAAACCAACCTGTTATTTCGCAACGCTTCTACATCCTCGATAGTCAGGTTGCCGTAGCGGCAGAAGTAAACAATTCCATGCAGGTGGAAAACAGAAACTACAAACAAAAAATCAATTTCACCATTAACCATGCTTTTCCCATTCCTAACCCCTACCAGGATATAAAAGCGGTGGTGATGCAAAACTTCAATGCCAATACGATCCAGGTGAATACTAAACCATCTTTTGTAAGACCAAACCAATTGGTTTATAACGATCTCAATACGAATGATTTTTGGGGAGACAACGAATTTCGAAAATTTGATACAAGGAGTTTGCGTTACAAGGCTGATAATGTTAAAGATATTTATCGCGATAATCAATCCGTAAACGTGATGCTTTTTCAGGATGCGCCCAGAACTGTTGGTGCATTTGCCAATCAGTACGATGAAAACGGAAACTTTTTTATCCGCAATACCGACGGACGTGACGATAAAACAGAAGCAGAATACATGAGTGTTTTATTTACATTAAATGCTCCTGCACCCAGCCCAAATGGCGATGCTTATGTTGTTGGCCGGTTTAACAATTATACCATGAGCAATGAAAATAAACTGTTATATGATGCCAACAGGAAACAGTTTTACGGTAATGTTATACTTAAACAGGGCCTATACGATTATGAGTTTGCCTGGTTTAATAAAGACACCAAGGTAATGGAAACCAAACCTTTCGAAGGCGCATTCTTCCAGACCGAAAACAGCTACCAGATCTTTGTTTATTATCGCCGCCCCGGTGCGCGATGGGATACATTGATTGGTTATACCAACCTGAGCAATAAGGTTACCGATAGAAGATAAGTCAGCTTGCAATGATGATGCATCAAAATGCAAGGAAATATAGGCTTAAATGACCCCATATTCTCGATGTGGCAAAAAACCTTTTACCTATAACACTCAGACAATTAATTATAAGTGATATCGATTTAAAAGATCTTAGCCAATTAGATCCTGAAACAAGTTACCATTGACGTTATTTTACAATCATTATTAATCAGCATTTAAATTACCTTCACATTTCCATCTAGCTAGGCCATAGCACGGTATCCCCGTTCCACTTAAATCCGGCCTAACAAATTTTTCGGGCTGCACTGTTCTGGCCGCACAACTGGCTTCAAAAGAAAAATTTTCAGCCGGCATTTTTTGTTTCTTTTTGATGCCAAAAAGAAAGAGCCCTCCGGCGGCGGCGAGCCGAGGCAAGACCGTAGTGTATGGCAAAAGAAACCAATTATATGTCACTCATCTTGATTTTTACAAAATAAATTATCCCTCAAGATGACGATAGCTTTAATTGTCAGTTTGACTTTTAATGTTACATTTCTTACCTTTATTGTTACATAAATTTTCTTTGTTTTAAATGTGGTTATTTACTTTAGCGTTTCAGAAAGTAACCAGATAAACACTTAGAAAACAAGTGTATCTAACCAAAAATTATGTTTAAAAAGTTAATTGCCGTAGCATTAATCTCCTATCCTTGTGCACAGATTTCAGCACAAACTTCTAGTGACTCGTACACACAATCCATTAATGGAACAAAATTAAAATTCGACATGCAGGCTATACCAGCAGGCAAATTTAAGATGGGAAGTAAAACAGGGAAACCTGATGAACAACCCGTTCACGAGGTTAAACTCGATGCTTTCTGGATTGGAAAACATGAAGTAACCTGGGATATTTTCGAACCTTTTCTTTATCGCGATTACGAAAAACAAGCCAGCACAAGTGCTATTCCTGCTGAGGTGGATGCGGTAACCAGACCTACAAAACCCTATCTAGATATGACTTTTGGCATGGGTAAAGAGCATCAGCCAGCGGTAGCAATGACACAATATAATGCCATCCAATTTTGCAAATGGCTTTATGTGCGTACAGGTATTTTCTACCGTTTACCAACAGAAGCAGAATGGGAATATGCCTGTAAAGCAGGTACGGAAACCAATTATTCTTTTGGCAATGATGCAACCAAATTAGGAGATTATGCCTGGTATAAAGACAATAGCGACAATAAAACCCATCAGGTAGGGCAAAAAAAACCAAATGCCTGGGGATTATTTGATATGCACGGAAATGTTAGCGAATGGACTTACGACCAGTATATCGCTGATTTTTATAGTCAAAGCAAGGATAAAACTGCAGAAAATCCTGTGGCAGTACCCGAAAAACTCTACCCAAATGTAGTTCGCGGTGGCTCCTATGATGAAACACCTAACAACCTGACATCAACAGTTAGGTTAGCGTCTGATCCATCATGGAAACAATTAGATCCACAGATTCCAAAAAGCAATTGGTGGTTCCCCGAAGCGCCATTTGTAGGCATGCGTTTAGTACGACCAGCTAAAACGCCATCAAAAGCCGAAATTGATGCTTATTACAATAAACAACCTATAAAAGACTTTTAACCGACACTATCTAACCAAAATAAAAACTAAACACATGAAAAAACCAATCAACCAACAAGATCGTCGCGATTTTTTAAAAGCGACAGCAATGCTCGCAGGTGGCGCAATGTTAAGCAGTATCCCATTGGCCGGCGCTTATGCTTCAGGATCAGACACGATTAAAATCGCCTTAATTGGCTGTGGCGACCGTGGTACCGGAGCCGCTTTCCAGGCCTTGAGCACTAAATTCAATATTAAATTGGTGGCTATGGCCGATGCTTTTCAGGATCGCCTGGACAGCAGTTACCAATCGCTAAGCGGAAAATTTGCAGCAAAGATGGATGTTCCAAAAGAACGCCAGTTTGTAGGTTTCGATGCTTATTTAAAAGCAATCCCATTAGCCGATGTAGTGCTATTAACCACGCCTCCGGGCTTCCGCCCGATCCATTTCGAAGAAGCGGTTAAACAGAACAAACAAGTTTTTATGGAAAAACCTGTTGCTGTAGATGCACCGGGCATTAGAAAGGTATTGGCCGCAGCCGAAGAGGCTAAAAAGAAAAAATTAAATGTTGTAGTAGGTTTACAGCGCCGTTATCAGACTAACTATCGCGAGTCGATGAAACGCATTAACGATGGTGCCATTGGCGATATCATGTCTGGCCAGGTATACTGGAACAGTGGTGGCGTTTGGGTACGTCCGCGTAAAGCAAACCAAACCGAAATGGAATACCAAATGAGAAACTGGTATTATTTCAACTGGTTATGCGGCGATCATATCGTTGAACAACATGTACATAATATCGATATTGCCAACTGGATAAAAAACGGACATCCGGTTTCGGTACAGGGAACAGGTAGCCGTGCCTGGAGAACAGGAAAAGATTACGGAGAGATTTACGATAACCACTCCATCGAATTAACGTATGCAGATGGTGCGGTAATTAATAGCCAGTGCCGACATTTCGAGGGTATCAGTAACCGTGTGGATGAATCTTTTCAAGGTACCAAAGGCAAAATTTATCTTTCAGGCAGCAATCAGGCCATTATGAAAGATTACAGTGGCAAAGAGCTATATAACCACAATACCAAAGGAAACGCAAATCCTTACCAAACAGAACACGACGAACTTTTCGATGCGGTTTCTAAGGGAGAATATAAATTCAGTAATGTAGACTATGCTGCAACCAGCACATTCTCTGCAATTATCGGTCGTTATGCTACTTACTCTGGTCAAACCATTAAATGGGATGAGGCTTTAGCTTCGAACATCAGTTTAATGCCAGAGCGTTTTGCATGGGATGCGAACCCAAGGTTAATGCCTGATGAAAAAGGGCTATACCCTATCGCCATGCCCGGACAAGCAAAGGTGATTTAAAACTAAACTGATGCGTTATACGTTTTTGCTTTTCCTTTTACCACAGATCTTTGCTTTCTCCTTGAAAAAAGAAGTGAGGCAATATAAGATCAATGGTTATGCGCAGGGAACCGATTATGCTATAATGTACTATGCCACTGATAGTTTAGCCACTAAAACAGGCATAGATAGTTTATTAAACGAAATTGATTTATCGATGTCGCTTTACAAAAAGGGATCATTGATAAATCAATTTAATGCTGCTAAAAAAGAAATCAAAACCGACCGTTTTATAAATGATGTGCTCAAAAGGAGTTTCGAGATCAATCGGGATACAAAAGGTGTTTTCGATATTACCGTTGCTCCATTGGTACAGGCCTGGGGTTTTGGGCCAAAAGAGGCTAAAAACGAGCCCGATCCGGCAGTCATTAAATCGATACTCGCCTGCATAGGCATGAAAAACCTAAAATTAAAGAATGGTTTATTAAGCAAACTAAAGCCTTGCGTGCAGATCGATTTAAACGGGATTGCCCAGGGTTACAGCGTTGATTTAATTGCCGCTTATCTCGAAAAAAAAGGAATTAAGCAGTACGTGGCCGAACTGGGGGGCGAAATTCGGATTTCAGGACCTAAACCCAATGGCGAAACCATGAAAATCGGCATTGAAGGTCCGGATAAGGATGGAACGCCGGTAATCAGGCATATTGCTGCCATCAATTCAGGAGCAATCACCACTTCTGGTAACTACCGGAAATTTCAACAGAGCGGAAAGAAAAAGATTTCACACCTGATCGATCCCAAGACAGGTTATCCGCTGGATAATGAAATGATCAGCGTAACAGTATACGCCAATGATGCCATTACAGCCGATGGCTACGACAATGCCTTAATGGCCATGCACCTTAAAGATGCCATCGCCTTTGTAGAAAGCAGAAAAAACCTCGAAGCTTATTTTGTGTATCATGAAAAAGATGGCAAAGTGGCTGATACCTTAACTACAGGGTTTAAAAAATTAATTACACATTAATATTTATCCGTTTAAAAACAAACCGATGAAAAGAAGTGAATTTATAAGAAACAGCTTATTAACTGCTGGTGCAATAACTACAGGAGCCGGAATTACAAATACCTTTGCAGCTGAAAAGCCAAATACGTTAAGTGATAAGGCTTTTAACATGGATTATGCCCCACACCAGGGCATGTTCGAAAACCATGCAGGCAAGAGTTTTTTAGATCAGATCCAGTTTATGTACGATAAAGGTTTCCGTTCCATCGAAGATAATGGCTACCTAAACCGTTCAGTAGAAGAACAGGAAAAAATCGGAAACCTGCTGGCGAAACTGGGTATGCGCATGGGCGTTTTTGTGGTAGATGGTGGCGATAACTGGAAAACCTCTTTAACCACCGGCAAAAAGGAATTTAAAGACAAATTTGTCGAAACCTGTAAAAAATCGGTTGAAGCCGCAAAACGTTGTAACGCAAAATGGCTTACCGTAGTACCTGGGTTTTACGAACGCAACCTGCCTTATGGCAATCAATTTGCCAATGTAATTGATGCCATGCGCGCCGGAGCCGAAATTTTTGAACCCCATGGTCTGATTATGGTTTTAGAAACCTTGAGCGATACCCCGGAGCTTTTCCTGCAAAAAACAAATGAAACCTATGCCGTTTGTAAAGCGGTTAAAAGTCCTTCCTGTAAAATCCTATACGATATTTACCACATGCAACGTACCGAAGGCGACTTGATTAAAACCATCGACCGCTGCTGGGATGAAATTGCCTACATCCAGATTGGTGATAATCCAGGCCGTAAAGAACCTACAACCGGAGAAATCAATTATAAAAACCTATTCAAACACCTGCATAAAAAAGGTTATAAAGGGGTTATGGGTATGGAACATGGCAATTCTAAAGGCGGAAAAGAGGGCGAGCTGGCTGTTATTTCAGCTTACAGGGCTGAGGATAATTTTTTGTAGATAATGTTCAAAGAAGCGTCGTCATCTCGACTGGAGTGCAACGGAATGGAGAGATCTTTTAACATAGTTCAAAGATTTCTCCTCCGAAGGAGTTCCTTTGGAACACTGCGGTCGAAATGACTATTCTACGTGGCCTATCATCGGCACCACAATGTCCTTTCCGTGGTCTGTGTCCTCACAGACCACTTGATGAGATTGCGATAAATGGATAACTTTTTGTAAATAATATTCAAATAAAGCATCGTCATCTCGACTGAAGCGCAGCGCAATGGAGAGATCTTTTAATTTGCTAAACCATGTTCAAAGATTTCTCCACTACGGTCGAAATGACGGTTCCTGCCATGAATTGACAATCTTACCCCACCTTCAACACCCAAACCGATACACTTCCGGCATTGCAGTGAAATTCTGCCCAACCATTTTCATCAATGACTACTTCCTGCTGGCGATAGCCTAAAGCATCAACAAAGGTTTTTCCTGCAAAGTGTTTACCGATTTCCATTTCTTTATACCCTTCTTCTCCCGTGCTTAACAATACCGCCAGGCCACTATTTTCATGTTCCTCATCACCTGCGCGGGTCCAGCCAACGCAAATGCCATGGTCAAAATAATCGCGTTGCTCACCGTAGGCCAAGGCTGTACGGATTTTACTCATGGTTTCTACTGCAGGAATCGCGACTAACTCCACATGCACCTCATCGCCTTCTTTGTCTTTATCATCATAAATCCCACCATATAAATCCGGGAAGAATAAACAAGGGATCCCTTGCATACGCAATAAAATCATGGCATAAGCTAAAGGCCTGAACCAAAAATCAACATAAGATTCCAGTGCCTGCAAAGGCTGCGAATCATGATTATCAACGAATGTTACCGCAAGATCTGGCTTGGTTTGAACCAAAGTTCCATTAAAAATGGTGCGCATATCGAAAGATTCATCTTTACTGGCCAGGAAGAAGTTGTGGTGCAATAAGGAATCAAATATTTGCGTACGACCGCCCGTAGCTTCAATATAGGCCAGCTGACCTTGAATATCTACTACATTCCAATCTTCTGCAACGATAAAAAATTCGCGGTTAAATTTATGGTTCAAATGATCAATCCATTCTACAATAAAGTCTGAACTGATATGTTTAACGGCATCTAACCTAAAGCCATCCACTTTTGTGGTTTCAACCACCCATTCGCCCCAGTATTTCAATTCTTCAATTACAGCCCTGTTGCGGTAATCGATATCGTTAAACATCAGATAATCATAATTGCCGAATTCAGTAGATGGAACGTTTTCAAAACCTTCGCCTAAATAATTCTGAATGGAATAAATAGCGGTTTCCTTTCTGTCTTCTGCCCAATCTACCCCGCTAAAACACAGATGATCCCAGATAAATTCTGAATATTTGCCCTGCCTGCCCGGAAAAGTAAATTTTGTCCAGGCTTCTATTTCGAAAACATCACTGGTAAATTCATTTCTATTGTCTGGATTTACCGTTTTCACTTTAATTTTTTCCAACTCATCGCCTCCGGCTTTGTGGTTAAAAACCGCATCGGCCAGTGCTGCTATTCCATTATCATGGAGGGCGTTTATCGCTTTTATATATTCATCTTTCGAACCATGTTTGGTTACTACACTTCCCTTCTGATCAAACTCGCCCAAATCAAACAAATCGTAAACCGCATACCCAACATCATAAGCCGCATTGTTTGATTTATAGGCTGGTGGCAACCAAACAGCAGTTATTCCAACTTCTTTTAAATGACATGCTTCGGCAGCTACTTTAGTCCACAAATTTTGTTCTTCATTATAATACCAATGGAAAAATTGGATCAGGGTCTGATTTTGCATTAATTTGGATTTTTTTGTATGGATAACATGATAGCTGATGAATTGTTTTTGGATTAAAGGAAGATGTTCGCAAGTCATTTCCCGCTGATTCCGCAGATCACCGCAGAAAAACAACTTAAATCTGCGAAAATCTATTTAATCTGCGGGAACAATCTTACGCGTGCTTTCCCTGCTAATTACCCAGATCGCCGCAGCAAAACAAAATACTAAATCTGCGAAAATCTATTTAATCTGCGGGAACAATCTTACGCGTGCTTTCCCTGCTAATTACCCAGATCGCCGCAGCAAAACAAAATACTAAATCTGCGATAATCTATTGAATCTGCGGGAACATACTGGCGCATACTTTTCCCGCTAACTGCGCAGATCGCCGCAGAAACAACTTCTAAATCCGCCAGGATCTAATTGCAATACCATTTTACCCACATTTTACTTACTTTTGCCATCAAATGAGTTTAAAAAAGAAATTTGCCAGAGAAAGTTTTACCATCATGAACGAATTGGTATTACCAAACGATACCAATACCTTAAACAACTTAATGGGTGGGCGTTTGCTCCATTGGATGGATATTGCAGCGGCAATTTCGGCTCAAAAACACTGTAACCGTATCGTGGTAACTGCTTCGGTTGATAATGTTTCTTTTAAACAACCCATTAAATTAGGCGATGTAATTACCATTGAGGCCAAAGTAACCAGGGCCTTTAATACTTCAGTAGAAGTTCGTTTGGATGTTTGGGCAGAGAATATTCCAAGTGGTGCCCGCCAAAAAAGTAATGAGGCTTATTATACCTTTGTTGCGGTAGATCAGAGCGCCCGTACCATCCCTGTGCCAGAATTAATACCAGAAACACCCGAAGAAATTGACTTATTTGACGGCGCTTTACGCCGCAGGCAATTGCGTTTGGTTTTAGGTGGAAAAATGAACCCTGATGATGCCAGCGAACTAAAGGCACTTTTCTTTAAAGCATAATTTTTACACTAAATTTCTTTCTGCTTAGCATGATTGTTTTATTTTAGCGGTTTACCCTACGCTGAAAAATATGACAACCTATACCATTCTTATTATTTTAAGCGGATTAGTAATTTTCTCTTATCTGTTTGATTTAGTGGCAAGTAAAACCAAAATACCATCGGTTCTATTGCTGCTTCTTCTAGGTATTGGTTTACGTTTGCTGGTCGATAACCTTAAGATACAAACCTTCAATTTCCTCTCTATCCTACCCACATTGGGTACCGTAGGCTTAATTTTAATTGTTTTTGAGGGTTCTCTCGAGCTTAAATACGATCGGCATAAAAACAAGGTTATCCGCAGTGCTTTTTTCTCTGCCCTAAGCATTTTAATGGGGACCATTGTGGTAATCACCAGTATTATTTACCAGATTACCCACCACGATTTATATACCTGTATTGCGAATGCCATTCCCTTTAGCGTAATCAGCTCGGCTATTGCCATCCCTTCAGCAGCGGCATTAAACAATACCGATAAAGAATTTGTAATTTATGAATCTTCTTTCTCTGATATTTTGGGGATTATCATCTTCAATTTTGCCATTACCAACCATTCGATCAATACATCTGCTTTTATTGGCTTAGGACTAAGTACCTTCCTCATCATTTTACTGTCGGCCATTGCCTGTGTGGTGTTGTTATACGTAATGGGCCGATTGGTACACCACATTAAATTCTTCTTAATTATAGCCATATTGATTCTGGTTTATGCCATTGGTCAGTCTTACCACTTGTCCTCTTTGGTGTTGATTTTGAGCACAGGTCTATTTCTGAACAATGCCGATACGATTGAAAATGCCTGGTTTAGAAGTGTTTTTTTATACAAAAATTTAACAGCCGATTTATCCCAGCTTTATCAACTATCAGCAGAGAGCGCTTTTATTCTGCGTACTTTTTTCTTCGTTATTTTTGGTTTTACCATGAATATTGGCGACCTGAACAACAAAATTGTACTGGCCAACGGCTTTTTCATTTTAATATCGATTTACGTCATCAGAGTGGTATTTCTCAAGATATTCAAAAAAGAAAACCTGAGTCCGATTTTATACATTGCACCTCGCGGCCTAATTAGCATTTTGCTTTATTTCAACCTGCCAGCTTCCTTAAAAATACCTGAGGTAGGTACGCCGTTCCTATTCCTGGTTGTACTGGGATCGAGTATTGTAATGACGCTGGGGATTACGTTGAGTAAGAGAAATAGTGTGGTTCAGTAGTTCATTCGTCATTAGTTTATTTGGCTAATTGTGTAACTGGTTAACTGAGGCGAGGTCATCAGTTCGTAGCCAGTTCTGCCATCGATAGCTATCGGATGCGACGCCGGAATTGAGCAAGCCAGCCTGTCCACGACTTTTCCTTTTGTGTAGACACATCTTTCGGTTTAGTTTTTTTATACGTTTTGCTAGCTTGCTTTAATAAATTACAGGCTTTACCGAAGAACGCCGTCAATCCCAAGGGCCAGGAGAATCAAAAAAACAGTTGCAGAATAGCCCAAATGGCACTACCAAACCTAAAACGCAGTGGTTTTGTGTTCATAAACGAGAATTTAAAACTTTAATAAGTATTGAACACAAAACGAAGTGCCGCTGTTTTTTTGATGTGTGTAGGATTGTGCAAAAAGCCCATTGCTGGATTGACAAAGCGCTTTGGGTACTTTGGCGCTCCAAAGTACCATGCCCCCGCGGCATAGAGCGGAAAAATTAATATTTGTGTTCAGAGTTATTAACAATCTATTAATCCACGCCCAACGCCACACACCCAACCCCTAAGGTTTAAACGAAGATGAAATGCTTTTTAGCTGATGCAGCTCGGCCAGCACATTTGGATTGGCCTGATAGTAAATGGAATAATAACTGAGTTCGTTTAACTTATTTCTATCTATTTTATTAAAGTTAAAACGTGCCAGATTCGGATTAATGGCATGAATAGGCAGTGCAACAGCATTTGCCATTGCGGTAAAAACCACAGAGTATAGCGTTGCTGCCGCGTCTTCCCTCAGACCCGGCTCTTCCTTGCCCCATTTATCAACCATTTTACCAACTGTATTCATTTTATACTCTTCTGCCCGATCTTCACCTATTTTAATAAAACTCATTCCTTCATAGCCCTTTTTAATCGTTCTGATCTGTACAGTTTTAATTTCACTAATCGGAACCTTAATAAATTCGCCATCATGATTCAGAATGGCATTTACCGAATCAACTTTATATAAAATACCTTTGTATTTGCCATTTTGAGTTTTTAGAATGGCGATGTAAGGTTTTATGCTTTGAGCATTCACTAAAGCAGTAGAAAAGAAAAAGAGGAGTGTAAAATAGATGGTTTTCATGTTGAGGTATTAAGAGACAGTTAAATTTAATACAATATTTTAATATTTAACATTTCTGTCACGGTAAGCGCTTAAAAATCAATACAAATGACAGATAATTTTTATTGCAGTGATTTTTGAGCGGGATCGTCATCCGATAGCTATCGGATGCGAGAAGGCTTTTTCAGCTAACGAAGCAATCTTACAACTATCGCTAGTAGGATGAATCGGAGAAGAATTATACAGACGCTAATGTTGATTTTAAACAGTTAATTAACCCTACCATAGACAGAATCCATTAGCACGGTCGTCATTCCCGCGCATGCGGGAACCACGGAGTGCTCAGCGAAGCTAATCTTAAAGCGCTTGCATTACGATTATTCATAAGTTTTCCTTTTTTCAGAGGCATTCATGAGCACTTCGTGGTTCCCAATCGAGTTGTTCCAAAGGAACTCCCTTGGAGGGAATGACGATCTCACCCAGCCTACTATTTTGCCAAAAAGATTTGTCTTTTATATTGATTTTATGAAACAATTACTCCTCAGGATGACAATTTCTCGCATGAACAGACTTCAATCTCGTAAATCGACTTAAGACTGCAGACTCAGGACTTCGGACTCCCGACTAAGCCCCCATTTCCAAAATCTTATCAAATTCTTCTGCTTTTAATGGCATTACCGATAAACGTCCTTGTCTAACCAATGAAATATCAACCAAACTCGGCTCAGCCTTGATCTGCTCTAACGAAACCGGGTTTTTGAGGCTTTCTACAGGCGATAAATCAACCACCACCCAATTGGCATCATCGGTAGTTGGATCCTGGTAAAACTCCCTCACCACTTTTGCAATACCCACCACGTTTTTACCCTCATTACTATGATAAAAAAGTACCAAATCTCCTTCTTTCATGGCTTTCAGGTTATTTCTGGCCTGATAATTACGAACGCCATCCCAAAAGGTACGGCCATCCTGATTAAATTTCTCCCAACTGTATTTAAAAGGCTCTGATTTTACTAACCAATGATTCATGCTATTTTGTATTTATTTCGATTATTTTACCTTCAAAACTAAGAAAAGGGAATGAATTAGGAAATAGGCCGGAAAGAATGGTGGGAGTTAAAAATTGATTACCTTAAGTTAAAACTTATATTAAAATAGTTTAACTTGTTTAATAACACAAGTTAACTCACAATAAAACTATTATTCAGGCTCAAATAAAATGGGACACAAAAAAGTCTGCCTAAACTGTAAAGGCATTTAGCATATACACTAACGAATAGAAAGAGATTAATCTTACTTGTCCGGAATGTCAATCAAAAATAGTACTCATTTCACACAGATTTAGACCTCCAAAGCAAACGGATACTAAACAATGGGATTTGGCAAAATATTTAATCACCCATGGTTTTCCTTATCAACACATCCGTGAAAACTATGAGTATGTTCAATATCCAACAACTATGGAAGAGGCCAAGGAATTTGTGTTAAAAATTTAAATCGCAAGCTTATATCCTGAAGGAATAACCATTGCTACTTCAATCTGTCGATAAGTTTCGTAGGCTGGATAATTCTAATGGTTGACTGCGCCTCCTTAGTTTATCTTAATAATGCTACTCAAAGCAAGTCAGGCCAATGATTAAGGCTATGAGCAGTAAAACTCGCGCTAGAATACGATAATTCCCCTATATTCCCGCCATTCAGGTGAATAACCAAACATGTGTTCTATATTTCCAATAAAGATCAATGTTATTAAATACTTTTTAGATTTACTCTTCTTTAAGACATTAAAGTTCATTTTTTTGCAATATATTATATCTTTGTTTATCTAAATTATTCTATGTTGCCTCAAACAATTTAAATTCCTATAGTTTTCAAAGAATTTCAATATATAGCACTTCACGGCTGGGCTTTTTAGGCAATGTCAATTGATTTCAATGACATATTTAGATAATTAGTTATCAAACACTAACAAATAAAGATATGATTCGTGCTAAATTGACAGACAGCGAAATGGTTGAGACATTAACGAATGCCAACCCAAAACCAAATACTTATAATGGTCAATCATTTAATTTTACTGCTTTAAATGATAGGGTATTTGAAATTCTCCTCTATCAAATTTTCAAGGCTAGAATAGAGAGTGGTGATCGGTCGATAGGTAATAAATTCGACAATGTGCTTCTTATGCAGGGCGTAGGAGAAAGAGGTCGTGATTGTTTCCTTACCAAGAAAGGAAAGAATGTAGGTGTTATTCAATGTAAACAGATCAATAAAAACCTTACTAAGCCTGAAACACAAAAAGAATTGCTTAAATTTACTTTACACTATGTCTTGGATAGCACATTAATTTCCGATATAGAGAACTTCACGTATTATTTCGCAGTTTCGAAAGGTTTTGCCGAGACATCAATAAATCTGATGGCAGATTTCAATAACAATTATGATAATAATGAAATTGAGACATACTGTAATTCCTTAATAAAGAGTGTTATTGCCTTTAAGGATCTTAAGTATACTGACATAAAAACGACGGTAGAAAATATACTTAAAAAAATTAAAGTAGTTCCAATCATTCCAGCAGACTTGACTCAATATTTGTTTGATCACGATCATTTAATTCGTAATTTTTTCAGAGTGTTAACAGTCACTGACAATACTTTGCTTGAAGGAATTATTGAAAATTATCTATCGCCCATACTTTCAACTCTTTACAACAAGAAAGACAGGCCTTTTATTGATTTCAGTTATAGATTTAAGGATTATTTACAAAGAGTCTATAGTTATTATTCATCTGCTAGGACATTAGTTTTCGGAAATCAGCAAAAAAAACTGGAAGATTTTTATTACCCACTTAATCTAGAGTGCCTCCTTGGGGAAACCAAAAATAAGCAGCAATTAATTAATACTTTAAAGTACGAGGATGATTTTTTGCCTGAATTTAAAAAGGTCATTATAGTTGACAATGGAGGAATGGGAAAATCGACGGTAATGAAATGGTTGTTTCTCAGTGTAATTAAGCAGAGTAAAGGTATTCCTATATTTATTGAACTTCGAAAGCTAAAATTCGGAAAAACAATTATTGATGAGATAATTTCCGAGCTAAATCCAATTGATGAAGAAGTAGAGAGGGATGTCGTAACGAAATTGATAGCAAAAGGAAATTTTATATTCTTTTTCGATGGATTTGATGAAATTAGTGAAGAGGATCGTGAGTTCGTTACAACTGACCTTCAAACCTTTATTTCCAAGTCAGATAAAAACTTGTTTATAATGACATCTCGACCCGAAATGGCCTTGAATACATTCGCCGATTTTAAAGAATTTAGCATAAAAAAATTAACTAAAAATGGTGCTTACGCCTTAATAAAGAAAATTGGAAATAACAGTGACAAATCTCTAAGGCTGATAAAAAAAATTGAAGAAAATGACATTGCAAACATTGAAGATTTTTTACAAAGTCCTTTGCTGGTATCCCTACTTTACAAAAAATTCGAGCATAGAGAAAATATACCTTTACATTTACAAGAGTTTTACTATGATGTTTTTGAAGCCCTTTATCAAGACCATGATCTAATAAAGGGCAATAGTTATTCAAGAAATAAAAAAACGAATCTTACATTTAGTGAATTTTTTCAAGTGTTAAGGGAATTAGGATTTTATACCCTAAAAAAGGGTGAGATTGAATACAATGATGCTGTACTAACAAAGTATTTACACGAAGTTTCAAGAAGGTTACCACATATAACATTTCAACCGCACAATTTTATAGAAGACTTAGTAAAAGCAGTGCCATTATTTAATAAAGAGGGATTAGAATATCGTTGGGCTCACAAATCTTTTCAGGAATATTTTGCTGCAGAATTTATTTGTAGAGATAGCAAGGAAAATCAACTAAATATTTTAAAAACAATGTATGAAAGTTCCAAATCTGAAAAGTTCATGTTCGTATTTAGTTTGTGTTATGATATCGACTTTAAATCTTTCCGTGAAGCGCTGTTAATCCCTTACCTGGAAGATTTTATACGATACTACGAAGGTACTTTTGATTCATTGTCTATAAATCCCCAATTATCAGCAAAAGAAATTGAAGTCCGAAAGATTCTTACCTATAACCGAGTCCACCTAGTCGTCACAAATAGACAAGATAAAGACCTTCGGATTATATTAGAAGCAGTAAATAGTATGTCCAAAGAGCCCGGACAAACTAAATTTAAAGGCCTACCAGATTTTGTTCCCGAAAAATACCGTTTAAGAATGCTAACTTTTGGTGATGATATGGTATTAACTTCTTTAAAGGCAAATGATTTAACTGAGTTATTGATTAATAAAAAATCTCCAGTCGTGGGACCAATCAAGATAAAAAAATCAACAATTAAACGCGAAGATTTTTTTAATGGTAAAGAATTACCGAAATTTTTAATTATAGACGATAGATTAAATGAAACAAACCAAGATTCATTAAATTTAGAATTCTTTAATAGTTTAATAAATAATAATTTGTACAAAGAGCACAGTAGAAACATTCATTTAGATTACAAAAAATGCAAAAAATTTATTTCAGACTTTAATCGTGAGATAGACTTTGATGATAATGAGTATATGCTATCTGGCTTTTAACTTCTTTTGTTAAAATATAAAGTTAATTGGTTTAACTTCATTACTAGCGCAAGTATTAGTGTCTATACTAGTGGGCTGGATGACTTATGCTTAACAGAGATTTAATTGACGGATTTATTAAGCGTGATTCAGGCCTATACTCTGGCCAGGGCACTAAGACTTGCGCTTGATGCGTATATTTAGGAGCGATGCACCATTTTAGAACAACCCAACCCTGACAAATGAAAATAGATGAGGAATTAAGGCATAGAATTGGACTTGCACTCAATGAAGCAACATTACTTGGAGTTGAATTTGACAGGGAGAAAAAATTGGTAGCCTGTTCATTTTCATTGGTTGCTATCGACAAGGACGGCAATGTTCCCCAAGACAACCGAGTCTTGTTTATCTTTAAATCGGTCGGACGATTTGCAGCTTCATACCGAAACGGACATTGGGACAACAAAACAGCAGAAGTTGAAAAATTTGAACCAGAAAAAATTTCAGAAATAGTTCAATGTTTTGAGGAACTTTCAATTTACGGATGGGACTTTATCAACTGTGGCGACAATGATTTTGACACTTGGAAAGACAGGCTAAGTTTTGATTATTCATCAGGGAATGACAGTGGCTTAACGAACACAATTGACTTGTTTCAAGAAGGTGGTAACAGGCATATAGACATAAGAATTTGGTTTGACGAATTTGAAATTTTAACTCCAACTCATCAAGCTGTAGAATTAGAAGACTTTTTAGCGAACGGAAAACGTGGTTGGGACGCCGTTTATGCAAACAATGATAAAATAGGCAATTTTGGAATAATACCTTTTACAACTGACAACAAACAAAAGCTAAAAGAAACAACAACAGGAGTGATAGGGAATAGCGAAACCAAAAATTGGTGGACTGAAATAACAGATAAGTTCAAACGACGAAATGAAAAAGGAACTTGAATAATTAAAACAACAGAAGCAAGAGACGATTGACGATAATAAGCCTTGGTGGAGGTTTTGGTAGTGACAAAATCATAGTATTAAATGGAATTCCTGAAAAAGATATTTTCAACAAAGACAAAAGATAAAGATATGCCGTTACCAGAAAGGTATCCTGAAAATTCTATTGGAGATTTTTATGTAGAGAACCAGGTTTGTATTACTTGTGGCGCACCCGAAGCAGAAGCACCAGACTTAATAGAACATTCTAAAATCGAATATGGGCACTGCTATTTTAAGAAACAACCTACTACTGCTGATGAATTAGATAGAGCAATTAATGCAATGCAAGTATCGTGTATTGCGGGCATTAGATATGGCGGTAAAGACAAAGCAATACTTAAGAGACTTTATGATTTAGGTTTGCAAGCAGAGTGTGACTATAAACTGGAGGATTTAGAATGACTCCATTACTAGCGCAAGTCTTAGTGTCCTGGCAAGCGGGCCGGATGACTTGTGCTTTAATTAATAAGGATGTTACTAGGATTTTACAATAGCGCATGCAAATAATTTGCAGTATCGATAAGCCCATTCCTACGCAGGCTTTCCAGCACTTGATATTCATCCATTGCAGGATTCTTCCGGTTCAGTACCATCTCGCGGAAAGCCTTAATTGCCTGCTCCTGATTCAGATCGATAATATCGGTAAGAAAATCATCGGCACTTTTGGCCTTTAGACCGAAAGTGTCCAGATATTCCTCTGGAAAGTCCTTGAGGTTATTAGTAACGATCACATTTGCGTTCGTTTTAATTGCAGCCGCAAGCACATGACGGTCATCCTCATCCGGTAGCTGAAGCTGCGAAATAAGACCTTCATAATTACCCACCAAAGCATCCGGGAAAGCCTGGTTTGCCTTTTGCACCCGCTTTTCAGCTTCGCTCTCTTCCACGCCATGCCTGAGCATCACTTCTTTCCACTCACAGAAAATATTAGTACCCCACTTTGGCGTATAAAGATCATAATGCGCAAACCAGAAAAGCAGGTCTCTGATCACAACTGGATAGATGACATTGGTATCCAGTACTGCCTTAAACCTTACACTATGAATCATACAATCCGAGTTCCTCATCAGCGCCCATGATGTCGATAATATTGTTCTTCTGCTGCACTTTCATTTTTTCCCTGTAAGCCACCACATCCTCGAATTTTATCCTCCGGTGCTTACCCACCTTGATAAACTCAATAGCTCCCTCTTCTAGTAATTTTACTAAATATGGTCTTGAACATCCCAATATCTCGGCTGCCTTTTGGGTAGTTACCTCTGTTGCCACCGGAACTATAGAAACAGGCTTACCTTCACCCATAGCCTTTAAAATATCGCCAAGAAATACCAAAGCCCTGGCAGGTATCTTAATTCGGTCGCCCGTCTCCTCAATCTCAATCTCAGTCTGTTCAGAATGGATGTTGGAGAGTATCGATGATAAAGCTGGTAAAGATTCTATGGCCATCTTCTGCTCTGCTTTGGAAGGACGGCGTGTTTGATCAGTTGAAATCATGCTGCAATTTTCTACGAAGTTAAACAAAAAACACAAACGAAATAAACGAAATAAATAAAATAAACAAAAAACTAACAAACCAAATAGACCAATAGTTTGAAAGAAGAAATACATACTAACAGTTACGAACCCAAAAACTGTAAAAACTTAAGAATACAAAAACAGGGAGAAATGAAATTTAACTATAGCAAAGAACAACTAATAGTGGTTTGCAAAGTCTGAACTACCAACTGCAAAGTCTGAACTATCGACCGCGAAGTCTGAACTGTCGACTGTAAAGTCTGAACTAGCGACTGCAAGGTCTGAACTAGCGCCTGCAACGCCTGAACTGTCGACTGCAAGGTCTGAACTACCGACTGCAAGGCCTGAACTATCAACTGTAAGTATAGAACTGTGAACTGAAAGTATAGAACTATCAACTGCAAGTATAATGTTATTAACTGCGCTGATAGAACTATCGACTGCAAGGATAGAACTGTTAACTGCAAGCATAAAACCTACGAACTGCAAGTATAATGTTATTAACTGCGCTGATAGAACTGTGAACTGCAAGTATAAACCTACCAACTGCAAGTATAATGTTGTTAACTACGGTGATAGAACTATCAACTGCAAGCATAAACCTACCAACTGCGCTAATAGAACTACCAACTGCAAATATAATGTTGTTAACTGCGCTAATAGAACTGTTAACTGCAAGCATAAACCTACCAACTGCAAGTATAATGTTGTTAACTACAAGTATAGAACTATGAACTGCAAGTATAATGTTGTTAACTGCAAGTATAGAACTGGGAACTGAAAGTTTAGAACTACGAACTGAAAGTATAGAACTATCAACTGCAAGTATAAACCTATCAACTGCAGGTATAGAACTGCGAACTGCAAGTTCAGAACTATTAACTGCGCTGATAATGCTGTCATCGGCAAGTATAAACCTATCAACTGCAAGTATAATGTTGTTAACTGCGCTGATACTGCAAATTCTGAATTACCTTCATTTATGCGTTATCTGAGCAAAAAGATTTCGTGAATTATTTTATTGTATTTATCTTAGCGATGCAGAACAGTAATTAACAATATCTTTTAACTTAATCGGAGAAACATAAAATAAATTAAAAATTTCACAATATTCCTGAGTGAGCGGCTTAGACCCGCATCTTTCAATATCTCTGAAAAGAGTTAATTGTTGTTCTGCAGCACTCAGGAACTTTTTTATCAAATGTTATGCAGAACAACAATTGTAAAAACCCAAACACACAGCTCCCAGATCAGGTAGCAGCTGTAACAGCATTCCGGAAACTGATTGAAGCCTATTTCGATATGATTGGTTTATCGGATGTAAATCAATTCCTTACTGAAATGCTTAGCGCAGCTATCGGGCCCGATCCGCGCTCTGGCAAACACAAACCCATTACCATTGCCAACGCCCTTTATGATGTAAACAATATCATCAGCCTGCTTACCAAAACAAAACTTTTGGCCAATGAAGAAACCTTTCAGCGTTATGCCATAAACCTGGGTTATAATTTACAAGCTGTTGGCCAATTTGATGTGGAGCATTTTTCAGAACTATTATATGTTGGATTAAATGCCTACATCTTTCAAGAAGATGATTTTGAAGGCGCAACCTTAAAATTTTCTGCCGAAATTACTGCTGCATATAAGATGATTTATGATTGGTTGTCAGACTGCGATGCCTGGCGTAATGCTGTTGAGTGTTATGAATATAACGAAACTATCGGTTTAGCTGCTACACTCTAAACGTTCAAATTTTAATTGGCCATTTACCCTATACAGCTATGAGGGAAAACTCCCCTCCTAATTTAGGAGGGGTGCCCAACGGGCGGGGTGGTTAATCCATTACTAGCGCAAATCTTAGTGCTTAGGCTAGTGGGCTAATGACTTGTGTTTTGGTGAGAAGATTTAATTGAGGGATTTTGACAAGTGGCGCTAAGACTTGTGCTAGATGTGGAATCCCAAAACTAATAAATCTGAAAAAATTCGCAGGTACATTCCGTGTGGATTCCATGCTACCATTTTTAGAGAGATAACGATATGGCTGTTTTTTGTTATGATAAGTTAGTACCATGTGCTACCATGATTATTGCTATTATCCAGTAATGGTGGTGGGCTTAGAATTACTTCAACCCTATTCTCAGGTGTCGGCAAAGGCAATTTTGAGCCCAGTGTGACACCAAATGATTGATATTTACTATCTACATGAACGGCTATATAGGTTAGTGTAGCATCATTACTATCAAGACGTAAAACATCTGCTGATTGTTCAAACCTTTCAAATACAATATCATATTTCATGATATTTTTAGCATATTCAATACAATCGAGACATTTTCCTGAGTCTGTAGTTTTATATTGAACTTGCGTTATTAAATCACCCTCTACGGTCAGAACAAAGCTTTCCCCATTAGCCATATAAATAATTAGGTCTTCTATTCTTTCCACCAAGCTAAATCCGAGTTTTCGAAGTAATTCGTTAGCCTGATAGTTGAGTAGTTTATATATTTCCCAAAGATGGTGTGGTTTCATTTGCAATTTATTCATAATTAAAGTTAACCATTGGAATCAATAAAGTGGTTTCGGCATCCTAATTCCCTTCCTCTCTCAATTAGTGGCTTACAGCGAGAAAGGGAGGATTTAGTTTTTATTCTCGTTCTGACGCTTGAGTTCATCCAAAATCCCTTTTAAAAGCTCATTTCTGTGATAATTAGATTTACTAATATTATCCAATCTACTTAATATAAAGTAAATGATCGTAACAACTACCAGAATTTGAATAGTTAAAACAGCGATCGACATAAAATCCATAACGAGTGTTAATTAGTTTTTATCTAAGATAAAGAATAATATCATCCTAAACCAAGCCTATTCGCAAAAGGTGGCCTAAGTGAGGAATGGATTGCGAAAGCCATAACCCACTCTAAATCAAACAAAACCCTATTCCCCACGCGTTAACACCTCATCTATCATTCCGAATTCCTTTGCTTCGATGGCGGTCATCCAATAATCGCGACTGGCAATTTCATTTATCCGCTCATAACTTTGCCTGCTATGTTTCGCCAAAATATGGTACAGATCCGACTGAACTTTTAGCACCTCTCTGATTCTGATATCCATGTCAATGGCGGTTCCCTCTGCCCCACCCGAAGTTTGATGAATCATAACCCTCGAGTGTTGCAGAGCGGAACGTTTACCGGCAGCGCCCGCGCACAACAATACCGAACCCATAGAAAGTGCAATGCCCGTACAAATGGTAGCCACATCTGGCGCTATATATTGCATGGTATCATAAATACCAAAGCCTGCATACACCGACCCACCAGGCGAATTGATATACAATTGGATGTCGTTTTTGGTATCAACCGACTGCAAAAAAAGCAATTGTGCCTGTATTACATTTGCATTCCGCTCATCAACAGCTTCTCCTAAAAAAATAATCCTGTCCATCATCAACCGCGAGAAAACATCCATCTGTGCCACATTTAGCTGGCGCTCTTCGGTAATATAGGGCGTCATGGCAACAGGCATGGTATAAGCAGCTGTTCTGCCCATATACTGATCTACATAAAGGCCATTTAAGCCTTGGTGTTTTACCGCATAAAGGCGGAATTCTTTGTTGATATCCATCATATTGATTTTAAATTTTAGGCATAACAATGCCCTGCCCCGATAATGGAGCATGATTTATAAATTAAATTGATTGTTTATTTGCTGAACAAACGCATTACCTTTTGCCTGAAGCTTTGATGCGCATCGGTATTAAACAACGTTTCGTGTATGTTTTCGATTTCATTTTTCAGCTGCTTTCGGCCGTAATCACGCACCATTTGATAGGTTTTGTTTTGCCAGTAAACCTGCTGCTTTAGCTCGGGCTGTAGGATCATTTTGGCTTCGAACAGGAAACTTTCTCCATCCTTATTGTCCGACAGCAGGTAATGCTCTATTAAACGGAGCTCATTCGACGATGTCTTCATATTTTAAGGATTTTGCTTTAACCGTTTCTTTCACTTTTTCGAGGCATTTAAATTTCTGAGCGGTTGCAGAACGTGCTCCCGAAAAGCCAAAGCGCCCAGCCAGTGTTTCCATATCCAGTTTTTCGTAATAGAAAGCACTGAGCAATTGCATACATTTCTGTCCGGCCTGCTCCAGTAAATGCATCAGTTTCCTTGAAGAAACTTCCTCATATCCGGTATCTGCCAAATCGATCTCTTCATTAAAAATGAGGCCAAGCTGATCAAAGGAAACATTCTTATCGTTTTCTTTATAACGTTTGATCCATAAATATTTGGCAATCCCAAATAAATAGGCTTTCTCCTGATACTTCAGCCTCAGCCCCGAAACCTGTACTTTCTCATAATATACCACCAATGCATCCTGAAAAATGTCTTTCGCTTCCTCAAATGATCCGCCCATCTTGCTTACGTGCCTTGCCACCAAAGGAAAAGCTTCTTTGTAGAGTTTCATAAAAAGTGCTTCACGGTGGCTGGGTTGCTCTTTAGTGGATGTTGCTGTCATGATTACTACGCTTTTAATAGTATGTGCCTATTTTTGATCAGATATCACCTAAAATTAACAATTATTTTTTCTGTCCTTAAGCCTATCATGAAAACTTATATTGTAAAAATTCTTTGGGGCGTTATGCCAGCTTACTTTGAAATAGCGCTGCCCTTACCGAAGCACGCCAGTCAATCCCAAGAGCCGGGGAAATCAAAAAAACAGGTGTAGTTCAGGTAAATTGGCACTAACAAACCTGAAACGCAGTGGTTTTGTGTTCATAACGATGATTTAATTTTAAAAAATATTGAACACAAACCCCGAAGGGCTCAATCAGCCCAAAGAAACACAAACAAGAACTGATTAAACGAAGTGCCGCTGTTTTTTTTATGCGCATAGGATTGTGCAAAAGGCTCATTGCTGGATTGACGAAGCGCTTTGGGTACTTTGGCGCTCCAAAATGCGCAAGCATTCTTGAGCACAGCTAAAAACAACACTTACCGCGAAAAACTACCATGCCCCCGCGGCATAGAGCGGTAGCAGAATATCCAGGCTGTAGAGTAATGAATCTATCTAACTCTTCAACTTACCCGGCGTAACTGCAAATTTCTTTCGGAAAGCATTGCTGAAGTGTTGTACAGATGAATAACCAAGCATAAATGCCACCGATTTTATGGATAGACCATCCAGCAGCAGCTCTTTCGCATGGTTAAGCCTGTAATCGCTCAAATAACCAAATATGCTGTTATCAAACAGTCCTTTAAAGCCCTGTTTAAGTTTAAATTCGTTAATGCCGCATAATTTAGCCAGTTCGGCAACCGATGGTGGCTGGTGGATATTGGCAATAAGGTAATCCCTTGCCTGATAAAGACAATCCCTATCGTAGGAAGAATGTAAAACGGCAGGCTGTTTTTGATTAATGGCACGTTCAAAAGCTTCGGCCTGGAGCACCAGCAGCTCAATGCATTTCGATTCGATAAACATATGTTTCAGGCCTTCGGGGTAATCACAATCGAGAATATCGCGGATGCAGTGCTGCATGGCCCACGAAATAGGAAGGTTTTGCTCCGCCAGCTGCGTATAATGCCCGGTATCGGCATAATCTGCCAAAACCTGCAATGCTTTGGTGGAATGTTCTGCCAGTTGCAAAAACTTTTCTTTAGCAAAATGTACCTCAAAAAAGCGGTAGCTATGGCTGGTATCGTACTTGCCTGTACCATCAAGCTCAGGCATGTAAATAATATTCTGCTGGTTGGAATTAAAGATGTACTGCTGCTTATTTACCCGGTTAAAGATAGTGCCCTTGCCGGAAAGCGTAAAACGCAGTTTAACCATATCGGGCACATCGTAAGTGGGCCTGAAATACATCTGTTGCTGTTTAAACATGATATCGCCATATACGATATAGATGCCAGGAATATTGATCTGTACCAATTCGGCATCGCTAAAAGAAAAACTGTATTTCTCCTTTCTTTCCGCTACCAATCGTCCCCGAACAGGAAGATCACCAAAGCTGCCCCCTACCTTTTTCCAGGCGCCATAATCCTTACCAACATTGATTCCCATAAAGGCAATTATCACAAAAAAAGCCGAACTACAGTAATGGCGTTATCCACATTTCGGTTTTTTGCAAAAGAAAATCCTTTTGATGTAAAAGCGTAGGACTGCTATTTTTCAATTTTGCCCGAATTGCGAAATGCGCCGCAAGAGACTAATAACGATACCATGGAAGAGCAAGAAGACCTGAACACATTAACACAAGATCAAAAAACAGACGTTCTCCCACCCAAAAACACCCTAATTTTTAAACTCTTACAAGATTTACCGTTAAAAGCGGAGGAAAAAGTATTGGAAATCAGCCCAGCCGGTACCGAACACCTCTCTTATTTGTTTCAAAAAGCAAAAAATATCAGTTATTCTGGTACTTACCCTACTGAATCTGCAATAAAAGAAGCCTCTTTAACTTATAAGGCGGATGGTAACGCTGTAGAATTGATTAAAACAACGGATAACAAACTCGATTTTCAGGATAATTTCTTCGATTATTGTTTTACGGCGAATACCATCTATTTTTGGCCAAAGCCGCTAAAACACTTAGCTGAAAGCTACCGTGTGTTAAAACCAGGGGGAAAAATGAACCTGGCCTTTGTTGAAAAAAACTTTGGTGGCGACCTGCCCTGGACACAGCTCGATTTTACATTTTATGAGATTGATGAAGTAAAATCGTTTTTCGAACTATCGGGATTTGCGAATATCGAAGTAAAAAAAATGATGGAAACGGTAATGGATCAAAACGGAAAGGAAATCAGCAAACCGTTTATCGTAGTGTCTGGACGGAAATAGTGGATGATCTGGTTAAATTTAACAAAACATTTTCCTTAAAAAACTGGACACAGGATTTTGAAAAATTGCATTATTGAAGGCTCTATATATAGCCAATAAAAACACAAAACAGCCAAATGCGCTCAATAGCGCATTGGCCACCTTCGACATTAAATTATTGTCAACAACCTCAGCAGATATTTAAAGTTCTGCCATAATACTTTTGGCATCCTGGTCTTCATATTGATCGATAAGCTTGTTTAATTTGCCTTTTAACTGCGAAACAATACCTGCATATCCTTTTTTGCCATATAAATTATTTTCTTCTGAGGGGTCATTTTTCAGATCGTACAACTCCCAGGTATTCACGCGTTTGTAAAAACGGATTAATTTATATCGTTCGGTTCTAACACCAAAATGAGGAGATACCGAATGTTCGCCATTTTCATAATAATGATAAAACATGGCATCCCTGAATGCTACTTTTTTTGATTGAAACAAAGGCAGCATCGATTTCCCTTGCATAGCTTGTGGTATTTTAAGTCCTGCGGCATCAAGCAAGGTTGGCGCAAGATCGAGATTCATTACAAATGTTCCGTTTTCACTTCCTGGTTTAATTACCCCGGGGTAACGCATGATCATTGGTGTTCTAAAAGATTCTTCATACATAAAACGTTTATCAAACCAACCATGCTCGCCTAAATAAAAACCTTGATCTGAAAGGTAGATTACAATGGTGTTTTTGGTAAGATTGTGTTTTTCAAGGTAATCAAGCGTACGGCCAATATTCCGGTCAAGCGATGCTGCTGTGCTTAAATAATCGCGCATATAACGTTCATATTTCCATTCAACCAAAGCTTTGCCTGTTAAATTCCGGCTTTTTAAATCTGCTTCGATTGGCTTGTAGTAGGCATCGAACCTTGCTCTTTGTGCTAAGTTCATCCGGTTAACGCTACCCTCTCCATTTTTGCTATAAGAAAGCATTTTCAGGTCGTAGCCCATTAACATGGTTTTATCAATGGTCATATCCTGTACTTTTGCCGCTTCCCGGTTTAAATAATTGTCGTAAAAATTTTTAGGCAAAGGGAATTTCACTTTATCGAATTTCCCCATATCAGCCGTATCCGGAAGCCAGGTGCGGTGCGTAGCTTTGTGCCCAATAACCAAACAGAAGGGCTTCGATTGGTCTCTATTATCTAACCACTGCTCGGAAGCATCTTCTATTAAATTGGTTACATAACCTTCTTTATGCACGGTTTTACCATCCATGCCGATAAAATCGGGGTTGTAGTACTGCCCCTGATCGGGCAGAATGCTGTAATAATCAAATCCCTGAGGCTTATCGCCCAGGTGCAACTTACCTATCCAGGCGGTTTGATATCCGCCAGACTGAAGGTGTTTGGCAAAATTATCCTGTCCATGATCAAAATGGGAGGTTTCATTATCTTTAAAGCCATTTTTATGGCTATACAATCCAGTTAATATTACGGCCCTGCTTGGTCCGCAAATAGAATTGGTTACATAAGCTTTGTTAAAGGTTACCCCCGACTGGGCAATACGATCGATATTGGGTGTTTGGGTTAATTTACTACCATAACTGCTTATCGCCTGAAAAGCATGATCATCTGAAATGATGATTACAATATTGGGTTTTTGCTGGGCATAACTCAGTTTGCAGCATAACAGCGCCGTGATTAATATTATTTTTCTCATTAATGATTTTGATATGAATCGTATATAAAAGGTTTATTATTAACGTTTTTAGCTTCTTGCTAAAGCTGGGTATGATGCGTACCGTATACCCGTAAATTTACAAAATGCCTGTTATTTTATATTCTTTGGTAAAACGGAATTTACTATCTACCCTAATGGTTATGTTGCTTAAAAATGATCTTCTTTGCCCCTCCAGGTACTGTAGCGTGTGGTACAAAATATACTTTAATTTATGCTGATGCATCATGTATTTTGGGCGTGCCCCCAAGCTGAGCAAGGGGTCGGGCTATGCGCTGCAAGTCCTCGCTCGTTGCCTCGCTGTGGGCTTTCCGCTTCTATCCCTCACGCTTAATAATATCAGCTTAGTCCTTTGCTTACTTTGCGAAACCCTTAGCGTTCTTTGCGGTTAATTCATCATTCTAGTTAAGGATATTATTCATATCCATTTTCAAAAACGATGGTCTGTCGTTTTTTCAGACTCACTTCGGCAATTCCATCATCGCCCATTTTTACACTTCCAGCAGGTATATCTCTTACCACATAGGTTTTAAAAGGCAACTTAATTCTAAGTACACCCGCTTTTTCAGCGTACACTTTTACTTTTGTTGGCACACCGTTTTCCTTATTCCCGCTTACTAAAAAGGCACCCTCAGCACGTAGATTATTAAAAGCTACATCTTTCCAGTTTTGTGGTACAGCGGGGAATGCCTGTATATAACCGTTTCTACTTTGCAATAAAAGTTCCTGAACACCCTGTGCAAAAGCAAAATTTCCTTCCAAGGTAAACGGACGATAAGTAAAATCAGAGTACTGCCCTCCTTTTTGATCGCCGTTTAAGTGGAAACTATTCGGCGAACAGAAATTGGATGCAAAAATTTCCAGTTGCTTTACCGCCTTATCGGCCTGGTAAGCCCTTGCATATAAAGAAGCCATCCAGCTAAAAGAGTAACCGCACCATGCTCTTGTACCAATTTCTTCTAACCGTTTTAACGAATTATCAATAATGGTTTTATCCTGCTTGTGGTTAACATCCAATAAATCGAGCGGATAAATGGCCATGTACTGCGAAAAATGCCTATGGGAGCTCGTTAAATCAGATCCAGGGGCAATGGTAAAACCGGTTTCATTTATTTCATAACCCGGTAACTGATTCAGCATTTCCGCCCAATGTTTGCTTTCGTCTATCTTACCTTTTGCCTTGCTTACTTCGGCCGCAGCTTTAAATAAAAATTTAGCTAAGGCCAAATCGAAATTAGTCCAGTTTAAGAACCAGGCTTTAATACTGTTATCGTTAAATTCAGGACTAGAGCTTAAAGGCAGTGAACGTTTGCCATCTTTCAACCTTGTAATGTTCTCCAGGTAAGTTGCAGCTTCATGGATATACGGATAGGCTCTCCTTTTAAGAAACGCTTTATCCATGCTATATTTCCACTGCCAATAAAAATGTTGCGAAGTCCATGCGCTTACAGTTGGCGAAAGCGAATACTGGATCCATCCACCCATCGGATCGCCATTTAAAGTAACTACACCAGGAACGTTTAAGCCTTCAACACCAAAATATTGCTTGGTATAATCAAGATTCTTTCCCCTGATTTTCCATAGCCAATCGGTAAAAGTGGCGCCTTCTGCCAAGTGGTTAGCCGTATAAGTTGGCCAATAACTCAATTGGGTATTTAAATCATTGTGAAAATCGCCTTTCCAGGGTGGCAAGCTTCCATTATCGGCGGTCCAAACGGCTTGTAAAGTTATGGCAGGTGCTCCCTTTCTGGCTACACACCCTAATTTATACATTTCTAAATAGTATTGTTTTTGAATAAGCTGATCCGGAACAGCGATATTCGATTGATTCCAGAAATCTTTCCACCATTTGGTATGAGAATCCCAGCCTGTTGGCTCTTTCGCTGTTGAAGAAATACCAGGTAATTTTGCAGCTTTATCATTACTAATGGTCCAGGAACCGACTACATTGCCATTAGCCATTGTTTTCCATTGAACCAACACTTCATAATAGTGCCCATCATAAGTAGGCTGACGATAACGGACACTATTCATCGTATTGGTAACTGTTCCTTTTGCATAACCCAGTTTTTGCAACCCCCCACCTGCATGGCTATTATCGCCTTTTTCTATCAGATTATTGGCGTAATTATGCACAATCAAGTTAGGCACGATTGCCGTAGATTTAAGGTTTTCGAAACTAAAATATCCCCGTTGCCGCTTGGCATGAATGTAACAGTTAAAAACAGTACCATTTTCAAATTTTACCGTGTTTAAGGCTGTTTCGATATCCAATTCATTCGATACTACTTTACCCAGTTTAGCGATATCAAATTCCATTGCCGCAGCAGGCAATTTAGTTGGATATGGACTGTTATCATAAGGTTCATCGCCTATTTTTTGAACGGCATCATAGTTATTTTGCTTAACCTGTTCTTCTACCCACTTAAAGCTAAGCTTCGAAATATCCAGCGCTTTACGTTCATCCCACAGGTCTGCACGATCTAATGAAAGACGTAGTTTATTGTTTTTTTCCCAGATTAAAACACCTAACATACCATTTCCCAAGGGCATGGCTTCATCCCACCTGTTGGCGAGTTTAGGAAAGGAAAGATTATAAGGTTTTAATGATTGGGCATAAATAAAGTTCCCAATGCACTGAAGCAATAACAGTAAAAGGATTTTAGTTTTCATTTGTGTTTAGAAATGGTTAGTACCTGTGGTAGTGTATCAATTTCTAAAATAATGATATTAAATTACAATAAAACCGCTAAAATTTGCGCAAACGTTTGATGGTAATATAAAACAGGCAATTGCGAAAAAAAGATTAGTGTACAATCTTGAAAACGAGTTCTTTTAAGAGTTCTCCGTCTTCAACATTTCCCGTACTATCTAAACCTTTGCTTTTTAAATCGTATTCGCGGAGTAAACCGATCACCTGGAAAACTTTTCCTGTGTTGTAATTTCTTGCCGCTACCTCATAATCTTTGATAAAGAATGGCGGCACCCCCAAAGCTGATGCCGCATCGGCCTTATTGGGGATATAGTGATATTTTAAAAGTTTAGTAAAGTAACCACCTAAATTGGCCAAAACCATTACTGTTGGATTGGCTTTAGGGTTGCTGGCGAAGTAATTGATAATTTTATTGCATTTCAGCACATCGCGGATGGCCAGTGCTTTCTGCAATTCGAAAACATTATATTCTTTACTAATGCCTATGTTTTTCTGTACCAGATCGGTATTAATGGTTGTCTCTTTCGGAACATTGAGCATTAACTTTTCGATCTCGTTGGCAATTTTAGAAAGGTCGGTCCCTAAATATTCGGCCATTAAAGCTGATGCCTGCTGATCGATCTTGTAACCTTTATCTTTAATAAATTCTTCAATCCAGGGTACCAGTTTGTAATCGCGGACAGGATCTGACTGAAAAATCAACCCACTTTTATTAATGGCTTTATAGATTTTTTTTCGTTTATCGAAATTGGCATATTTAAAAGCCAATACCAAAATAGTGCTGGGCAAGGGTTTTTCGAAATAATTGAGCACAAATTCGCCTTCTTTACTGCTCGAATCTTCTTTGCCCCATTTTAAATCCTGCGCCTCTTTAACAATTACCACCTGATAATCAGACATCATCGGGTATCGCTTTGCCGCACCCAAAACCGTAGCCATATCGGTATCTTTTCCGTATAAAACCGTTTGATTGAAGCCTTTTTCGGCATCATTCAGCAGTTTATCTTCAATATAATCTGTTACTTGATCGATATAATAAGATTCTTCTCCATGTAATAAATACACAGGTTTGAATTTTCGGGCTTTAATATCTTTAATAATTTCGGCAGCAGTCATTGTCTGTAAAATTACGATTTAGGTTTAACGATTTGGATAAATGTTTATAATTTAAGAGATGTGAGATTTGAATACTAGATGTGAGACATGAGACACTAGATTTGAGATTTGATTACATATCTAAAATTAAACTAACTTTGAAGCCGTAATAATTGATAAATTGTTTATTGTTGCATGGTTAACTGCCAATTGCAAACTGATAACCACCAACTGAGAAAATGTTTACCCCTACTCCGCTTAACCTACCGCCCTATCCATTTAAAATTACCCAAAAAGATGATCTGGTTTTTATTTTCGATGAGTTGAGGAAAAAGCACCTCGTACTTACACCTGAGGAATGGGTCCGCCAGCATTTTATACAGAACCTGATTTTGGAAAAGAAATTCCCACGCACATTGATCCAGATTGAAGGTGGTTTGGTGTTAAACCAATTACAAAAGCGCAGTGACATTTTAGTGTATAATACGGCTGGCGAAAAGCTGATGTTAATTGAATGTAAGGCACCCAAAGTAAAGATTACGCAATCGGTTTTCGATCAGGCATCGCGGTACAATTCTATACACCAAGCCAAATGGATTGTGCTAACCAATGGTTTGCAACATGTTTATGCGAAGATGGACCTGGAAAATGGCAAGTTTAACTTCGTACAGGAAATGCCGGAATATTTGGGGCTGTAGCAAAATAGTTTTGCTACGCAAACACGGTTTTCTGTCATCCTGAATGCAATGAAGGATCTTTATAGAATAATTCTTGGATTCTTTCCATCTATCGGTTGGTGTCCCACCGACCGAAACTTAATCGGCATCCACAAAATGAAAGTAGAATAACAGTTCCTCTTGGTCGGTGAGACACCAACCAATAGAAAAGAAGTTATTAGGGTTTGTAGGGAGTATGATAACCTCGCCATTCATATATCGATCATTGAGACGCAACCGGTAGAAAAAAGATCCTTCGTACCTCAGGATGACAATCACTTTAATTGCGTTTTCTGAATCGTGCTATGCAATCTTCAATAGCAGCAAAAGCCTTCTGATTATCCATCTATCGGTTGGTGTCCCACCGACCGAAACTTAATCGGCATCCACAAAATGAAAGTAGAATAACAGTTCTTCTTGGTCGGTGAGACACCAACCAATAGAAAGAATAAAATGAAAGACCTGCTGCTTCACAATCGCGATATTTGAAGCCTGTCAAAGAAATTAAATAACAGTCCTTCGACAGGCTCAGGATGACCATCACTTTAATTGCGTTTTCTGAATCATGCTATGCAATCTTCAATAGCAGCAAAAGCCCTCCGATTATAAACCTGATTGACGCGAAAATCCTTTTTTGTCACCCTGTCCACAGGACTCCTACGGAGAGCGGAGTCGAAGGGCAAAAAAGATTGTAGCAGAAAGCAGGGCTAACTTTAAAAAGATCTACTGCAATTGCTTTCCAAAAAAAATTAGGAGCATTAAAAATCCTTTCATTTTCCGTCAATCGCGAGGAGGAACGACGAAGCAATCTTACAACGATCGCTATTAATCTATCTTTTAGATTGCTTCGTCGGCTGAAAAAGCCTTCTCGCAATGACGATTTTGTGCAGATGACAGATCACCTAAACACTATATTCCGTCTTCCAAACCTGTTTATTCCCGCTATAAATGGCCTCGTTACACATGGCCACACAAATAGCCGCTTGCGTTCCGGTATTGATATTTGATACTGGTTCTTTCCTGGTTGTTATCGATTTATAAAATTCATCTAAGGCATAATTTGTACCATCAATGGTGGCTTTATCCAAAATCGGGATTCCACCATCTTTATTTACCACAATTTTTGTGGCCCCAGTTACGCCATCAACAATACCTAATTCTTTTTTAGCACTTTCTTCAGGATAAAACAAGCCGGTATTGGTAAGCAAAGAAACCGAACCTTTGGTCCCCTTAATCTTAAACAGGTAACCATCATGCTTATTGCCGCAAGTAGCTCCAAAATTACCGATCATGCCTTTTTCGTTATAACGGAGAATAGCCTGAATATTATCGTAGGTTTCCCGCCCGTCTTTAAATACATCTATCCCACCCGATCCCATAATTTCATCAGGCTGCGTTTCGAAAGCCCAATTGATAAAATCAATCTGGTGCGATAAAAGTTCGGCGGCTAATCCGCCAGAATACTCTTTATACATCCGCCAGTTGATTTTACGTTCTAAAGCTGGATCTGGCACTGCCCTACGCCAGTTGCCGTTACGGTCCCAACGGCAATCGATCTGGCTAACCTTGCCCAAATAGCCACTTTGGATCATATCCTTCACCTTAAAATACAGGGGCGAATAACGGTACTGATAACCCACCTGAAAAACCTGATTGGGATATTGTTTCACCAGTTTTTTAAGTTCGAGTGCCTGGGCAATATTGTATGTCATGGTTTTTTCTACATACACATGTTTGCCTGCCAGTACCGCATCTTTGGCAATTCTGAAATGTTCACTTAAAGGTGTGGCAATAAAAATCGCGTCGATTGTTTTATCGTCTAAAACTTTGCGGTAATCTTTTACGGCCTTTGCATCCGCAGGAACATATTTTTCGGTTTCCTTAAGCCTAAAATCGAGTAAATCGCAATAAGTCTTAATTTTATACTTTGCAGGCATTGATTTAATTACCGACAAAACGCCTTTGCCACGATCGCCACAACCAATCATTGCCACATTAATAATTTCATCAGCCACTAAATTAGCAAAGCCCTGGTTACCCAAAAGTAAACCAGAGCCTAACAAAGCTGATGTTTTAACAAACGATCTGCGCTGCATCTATAATGTTTTAATTTTAATCGTCCTGAAATCTACCTTATTTCCATGGTCCTGCAATAGGATATGTCCTTTTGGTGCTTCACCAAAATTTTTCCAGTCTTTATATTTACTAATGGCAACCAGTTTTTTAAATTCTTCTGAACCGCGTGTATATTCTAAAACTTTAACGCCATTTAAATAATGCTCTACTTTGTTATTTGGGTACACCACCAAACGGCCATTGTTCCAGCTTCCAATAGGACGCAGGTAACGCGCTTCTTTTTTCGAAGTCATTAAATCGTATAACGAAGCCAAGGTACGGTTTCCATCTCTGCCCAATTTTGCATCAGGATGTAAAACATCATCTAAAACCTGATACTCGAGGCCAATAGCAGAACCTGTATTTTTTTCGCTTAGGGTAACAAAATATTTTACGCCACTGTTGGCACCAGGGGTAAGTTTAAACTCGAACGACAAATCAAAAGCAGCATATTCATCCTTGGTTACAATATCGCCGCCGTTGGTCGATTCCGCACCACCAGATGGCTCTACACTGATAATGCCATCGGCAATTTTCCATCCTTTGGCAGGGAAAGTAGTTTTATAAGCACCAACCCAACCTGCATTGCTTTTACCATCGAACAAAAGTTTATAACCTTCCGATTTTTCGTAAGCAGATAAGGTATTCGGTGTTAAATTAACCGTATAAATTCCTTTTGGAAAAGCTTTGGCTTTTAAGCCCTCTGTTTGAATGTTAATGTTTTTGAAATAAACTTTCTTGCAATCATTATCGAGGTTATTGCCAATGCCATGAACCTGCAAACCGATAAATCCTGATTTATCCAAAGTATCAATTACATAGGCAACAGGTGTGCCATTTACCCAGGTTTTGGTTTCGTTACCAATACATTCTATTTTGTAATGGTTAAACTCATTCTTTTTATAAAGTGTTTTTGCCGATGGGTTAAGTTCTAAAGGATATAGCCATAATCTTCTGGCTTCGTCGTAAATCCCACCTGTCCACGCCCTTGGTGTAGGGTCTATTTCTACCTGTCTACCGAAAACCAATCCTTTACCGTTGTTTCCTTCTGGTTTAATATGGCTGCGTGTTTGCACGCCCGAGTTGGTGGTTTCACCTTCCAGCTTCACATCGAGTTCTAAAATGAAATCGCCATATTCTTTTTCAGTGATTAAGAACGAATTTGGCGTGCCTTTGGTCATCGTTCCGATAATCATTCCGTCTTCAACTTTGTATGGCGCAGCTCCTGCAACTGCTTTCCAACCCGTTAAGGTTTTACCATCAAATAATGGTTTTGCTTTTTGGGCAGCGGCTGATAAACTGATTAGCGAAAGGGCTAGAATACTATATTTTTTTAAATTTAACATGATTGGTTTAGGGATTTTATCTTTTATTGATTGAGAGGTATCCTTCCTCGCTATGATAACATTTTAATATTTAAATACTTTTCCGTTTGCGATTACTTCTTGTCTGCTTTCGTCGAAAATTGCTTTTGCACCTGTTCGTACCGCAGCATTGGTCATGATATTGGCAATAGAATGTGAATAACCAGCTTCAACAGGGGCATTTGGTGTTTTACGACTACGTACACATTCCATCCAGTTGCGCATATGGCCAGAGGTTAACGCATCGCCACCCATATTGGCTCCTGTAGCCGCTTTAATTTCGGTTTTACTTAAATCAAATTCAGGCAAAAGATTGGCTTTTAAGCCCATGGCTGCTGCCTCTCTTTCCTTTAAACCACCTTTTGGCGATACTTTATTGGTAATTAAATTCAGCTCGCCACCGTTAGAATAGTAAACCTCGCCCACATCGCCCACACTATTCTGCATTCTTGAGGTAAAAGTAACCTGGAAACCATCTGTTGTATCGGGCTGACCATAATCGAATACGGCAACCATCGAATCCCAGTTTCTACGGCCATCTTTCCAGGTGTAAATACCTCCGTTTGCCACTACACTTCGCGGATGTTTTAAATTGGTAAACCAGTGTACGGTATCTATCTGGTGCGACATCCATTGCCCTGGCATACCTGAAGAATATGGCCAGAACAAGCGGTATTCTAAATATTTTCTTGGATCGAAAGCTTCGGTTGGGCGGTTCAATAAGAATCTTTTCCAATCGATATCTTCTTCTTTTAATTTGGCTACTAAATCTGGTCTGCGCCATCGGCCTGGCTGGTTTACATTCCATACTAAATCTACAGCAGTTATCGGCCCAAATTTTCCGTCCTGAATAAATTTTGCTGCATTGGTATAATTCTCTCCACTCCTTCTTTGCGAACCAATCTGTACAATCTGTTTGCTTGCTTTAACGGCCTTAAATGCGGCTTTGGCATCGTCCATAGTTTCGGCAAAGGGTTTTTCTACATAAGCATCACAACTGGCTTTTACGGCCTCGATGGTGTGAAGTGCATGCTGAAAATCGGCAGTACTGATAATCACGGCATCAAGATCTTTTGTGGCATAAAGTTCATCGTTGTTACGGCAGGCTTTAATATCGTGACCAAATTTTTGTTTTAAATGGGCAATTCCTAAATCTCTCCGGTAGTTCCATAAATCAGAAAGGCCAACGATATCGAAATTGAGTTCCTTGTTGTGGTTCAGGAAACAAGGCAAAAGGGTGTCTTTAAAGCGATCAGAAAACCCAACAACGCCCACGCGTACCCTATCATTTGCACCGATGATGCGTCCATAACTTTTGGCGCTCATGCCCATGGTACCTGCATAGGTTGCTGCAGCAAATATTGCCGATTGCTTAATAAATTTTCTTCTGGAATTTTCCATTTGAGGATATTAGGTTAGATTAACGCTTAAATAGTTTACGATCTGACAGACCGTTTTAACAAAATCTAAAATATGGTTAATAAAAACAAACCATAAATATTCGTAAGTAATATTTTTGACACCTTATATTAAAATAATGGCTTACAATCGCATTAACCTCAAATAAATAGCCAAAAAGCCAATATTTAAGGCAATAGCATGCTTTTATCGATATCTAGGAAAACGTTTGAAATAATTTATTCTTGTTAGATCAATAAATTTTGTAAAGCATTAAACGAAGGTGAGTTTTGCAAATTTTAGGAATTCCAGAAGATGGATTTTGGTTTTACAATTCAAATTTTATAGGATCAGTTTCAAATCTTTGTCATAAAGACCAATAAGAATGCTATTACCGCTTTCATCTATTTTGAGGGCGCCATATTTAGCTGCCTCATATTTTTTTTCCTCTCCTTCCTGAAAGAAATAGGATTCAGAGCCAATATGGATAGACGGCCAATATTCGTTTCCATCAAAAAAATATTTAGCAGCGATTTCATCCTTTCTCAAAGCTCTCATATCTTTTATTAAAGCGATTCGATGCCCTACCTGATTTGAATCAATTTTTAATACACAAAAACCTCTTTTTGGCAACTTAGTCTTTTCAGAAAAAGTATTTTCTTTATAATTTAAATGCATATAATCACCTTGCATCAATGATCGGGGATCAACTGGCGCAAGCTCTAGAAGAACGAGTTTGCCTTTTTCCAATATTCTTTCTTTGGCATAGATAGACCAATTAAAATAGCCAATCAGAAGAAATAAATTAATTATGATGAATATAGATTTAACCTTCGTCATGAGATTTTATTTTTTTGTTAAAAATATAACTGGCGATAAGCAATAACATTCCTGTGCAAATCATAATAATTGATTTTGTAAGCAGCGTATATTGAAGATCATAATAAAACTGCCCAACAGCATAAATTAATAAAGCTATCCCGAAAACCATGGTTAACCTGTGTCCTACGTGAATGCCAATAATCAATGTTAAAATTGCTCCACAAATAGAGGGGGCAAAAATTACCGATACCAAAGTCGCAATAGCAAGTGCATAGATGATGAATTGGCTAGCTTTAAGTTGCAAAAAATTAATAATGGAATTGATGCTATAAATGGTAACGGCTATGATAACAATTGAAGAAATCCAGCGATAAGGAAAGGCTGGTTTCGCAAAATTTACTGAAAAATAAATCAACAACACGCTTAGTGAAACCAAAAAACCGAGCCGGAAAGGAGGATATCGTTTGTTTACTGCAATAGATTTAACAAATGCTTTATGTTCTACCAAATTAATTACAACAAATCCAATTGATGTAAAAGCTGTTAAGAAATGGATAAGTATATGTACATTATTGGTTTCAATAAATGCAAACAGGCAAGAATTAAATATCAAAACTGCAAATAAGTTGAGCATATAATTCTCAGTAACAGATACCGTTACAACTGCAATCATCAACAAAGAGAATATTGTAAGGTTATCGGAATCTCCCATTTTGTTTATGGAGTAGCCTAAAAGTATACATCCTGATAGAAAAGCCCCAATACAAACGGCATCTAACACTGTATTGTTAGATTTTTTATCCAATAATATGGCCCCAACCAGTATCATTAAACCAAAAACAAATGTTGCTGTTGAAGAATCTAAAATACTCATGGCAACGAAACCTAAAAAAAACAGCGTACCTAATAAGCCGCCGCAAATGGAAAGGATTTTAATGCCCAAACCACTATATGCCTGGCTGTCTTTCAATATTTCTTCCTCTACCTTTTCTCTATCGATGGTAAATGTTGGATCCTCTTTTAGCTCAATGCTGGCAATAAAATGATTTACAATTTCTACGTTATTCATTCCAAGCTTTATTTAAATTAACCAATAATTTCGCCAAAATGGTTACACTGGCGATTACAAAAACACTTAGAAAGAAAAATAATGTACCCGATTTATCATTAAAATTTTCTGTAATCCAGCAGCAGATGATAATAATTAAGCTCAATGGAACAATACACAAATGGAACAATGATCTAAACCTAAAACTCTGGTAAATTGCTAGCGCATAAACCGTAAAAGCCAATAAGAAAAACACAAACCAGTATTCATGGTGTTTATTAAAAATATTAATAACTGCGCCAATTGTTATGTAGATTACGACACTTAATGAAATAATCTTTATTAACCAGCTCGGAACCACCAATTTCGAGAAAAAAGGAAGCAGTTGCATTAAAATCAAAACACAGGTGTTTAAAACAAAGAGTAATAAATACTTCGTATCCGATGGCCAATATGGCGCCACCTGATCTACATAAAATGAAATTGTAAGGTTAACCAATACAACTGCTAACAACCAAAGCGGAGGAAAATCAGATACTAGTGCCCATATAATCATGAAGATAGTCCACCCCAGAAAAAAATCGTAAGCATCAGCTCCTGTTTGATAAATTTGACCGAATACAGAGAACATTGCGCCAACCAAAACGGAAGCAGCCATTAATGACACATTTCTCACCAATGGATTTCTTTTAAAAACAAATGAAGATATTACGGAAGCAATAACCAAAACCTGTACTAAGTTCAATTTTAGAAACTTATTCAGGAGATGCCAATTGTATGCAAAGAAAAAGATAATCCCCGAAACTATAAAAGCAGAACCGATGCCTATTAATGCGACTTCAATATATTTGGCCCAGTTTTTTTTATCTGCGTAAATGCCATGCAACTTAAACTGTGACTCAAGCTCCTCTGCAGATAAATTACTATGCTGAGCAATGACCTGCAGTACGCGACGGGTAACTCCCGATTGTTTCATATTGTCTATTTGGAAATACCAAAATACTATTTAAATATGAGTTTTGTTTATTAAGCAAAAGAAAGCCCTTTAGAAAATTTCTAAAGGGCTAAAAGACCTGTAAGGTTAAACACCTTACAGGTCTTTTGGTCTATAGTATTATCCTAAAACCGCTAAGCTTTCTTCAATAATTTTGATTTTAGCTTCAGCGTCGGCTTTTTTATTCCGTTCATTTGCAATAATTTCCGGTTTTGCATTCTGTACAAAGCGTTCGTTGCTCAATTTAGCATCTACCGACTTTAAAAAGCCCTGTAAATATACTAAATCGGCATTTAAGCGCTCACGTTCTGCTTCTACATCAATATTTTCTGTCAGCGGGATGAAAAATTCATCTTTGCCAGCCATAAAAGCAGTTGCCCCAACAATTTTATCGTTTACAATTTCCGCTTCTGATACATTGGCCAATTTGAAAACAATATTCAACCATTTTTCATAATCAAGATCAGAATTTATTTTGATGCTTAAAGGCAATGCTTCTTTAGGAGAAATCTGCTTCTGGTTCCTAACATTTCTAATTTCAGCTACCACGGTTTTAATTACCTCTGCATCTTTCAATAATTGCACATCAAAAGTCCCGCCTTTCGGAAATTCGGCAACAATACAACAGTCCATTTCTCCACGTTCGGCAAACAGATCATCATGCCACAGCTCTTCAGTTAAGAAAGGCATGTTCGGGTGTAATAATTTGATGATATTTTCGAAGAAACCAACTGTAGCTTTAAAACTCTCCGCATCAATCGGTTGCTGATAAGCTGGCTTAACCATTTCTAAATACCAGGCACAGAAATCATCCCAAACCAGTTTGTAGGTGATCATTAATGCTTCCGATAGACGGTATTGTTTAAAGTTAGCTTCAATTTCTACCAAAGCTTCGTTAAAGCGGTTTTCGAACCAGGATATGGCCTGGGTATTTGGGTTCGCTAAGTTTTCGTCAACTTCCCATCCTTTTACCAAACGGAAAGCATTCCAGATTTTGCTAGCGAAATTACGCCCCTGTTCACAGTAACTTTCATCGAACATTAAATCGTTACCGGCAGGCGACGACATTAACATCCCCACACGTACCGCATCGGCACCATATTTTTCGATCAATCCAATTGGATCAGGTGAGTTACCCAACGATTTAGACATTTTACGGCCTAATTTATCGCGTACAATACCTGTTAAATATACATTTGTAAATGGTTTTTTCCCCATAAACTCATGTCCGGCCATAATCATACGGGCCACCCAGAAGAATAAAATTTCAGGCGCCGTAACCAGATCGTTGGTTGGATAATAATAATTGATGTCTTTATTTTCAGGATTTTTAAAGCCGTCGAAAACCGAAATCGGCCATAACCATGACGAAAACCAGGTATCCATCACATCGTCGTCCTGCCTTAAAAATGGTTCTAACTGATGTTTGAATCCAGCCTTTTCCGTTTCTGAACAGCTTTCATCCAAATGTTTTTTCTTCCAGAATTCTTCTAATGCTTCATCTTTAGTTTTGGCAACCACCCAATTTCCTTTATCATCGTACCAGGCCGGGATCCTCTGTCCCCACCACAACTGGCGACTAATGTTCCAATCGCGGACATTCTCCATCCAATGGCGGTACGTATTTTCAAATTTATTTGGAATCAGGTTTACTTCTCCATTTAATACATCATCCAAAGCTGGTTGGGCCATTTCTTTCATTTTCACAAACCATTGCATGGAAAGTTTTGGTTCGATAGCAGCATCTGTACGTTCAGAAAAACCAACCTGCGATTTATAATCTTCAACTTTGTCCAAATGCCCAGCTTCTTCCAGCATTTTGGCGATTTTTTTACGGGCAACAAACCTGTCTTCGCCCACTAAAATAACCGCTAATTCATTTAAAGTTCCGTCATCGTTTAAGATATCGGTAACTGGTAAATTGTGCTTAACACCCAACTCATAATCGTTCAGATCGTGTGCCGGCGTAACTTTTAAACAGCCTGTACCAAACTCAATATCAACATATTCATCCTCAATAACCGGAATTTCATGATTAATCAGCGGCACAAAAACCTTTTTACCTTTTAAATGTGTAAAACGCTCGTCGTTCGGGTTGATACAGATTGCTGCATCGGCCATAATCGTCTCCGGACGGGTTGTAGCTATCGTTAAAAACTGGTCTTCCGTTCCCGAAATCAGGTATTTTATATAATATAGTTTCTGATTTACTTCCTTACGGATTACTTCTTCGTCAGAAACCGCGGTTTTACCGGCTGGATCCCAATTTACCATACGGATACCACGGTAAATCCAGCCTTTTTTGTACAAGTGGATAAATGAATCGATCACCGCTTCAGAAAGATCTTCTTCCATTGTGAAACGGGTACGGTCCCAATCGCAACTTGCACCCAGTTTCTTTAACTGTTCTAAAATAATACCGCCATATTTCTCTTTCCATTCCCAGGCATATTTCAAAAATTCTTCACGCGAAAGATCTTTTTTATTAATCCCCTGCTCCTTCAACATCGCCACAACTTTTGCTTCAGTAGCAATAGAGGCATGATCAGTTCCAGGTACCCAACATGCATTTTTGCCTTGCATACGGGCTTTACGAATTAAAACATCCTGAATGGTATTGTTAAGCATATGCCCCATGTGCAGCACACCCGTAACATTTGGAGGAGGAATGACGATGGTGTAAGGTTCGCGTTCATCGGGTTCGGAGTGGAAAAATTTCTTCGATAGCCAATAGCTATACCATTTATCTTCTGTTTCTGCAGGATTGTACTTGGTGGATATGCTCATGAATGATATTAAAAGTCCAAAAATAGCTAATTAAGCTGAAAGACCAAAGCAGCGTAAGCCGAAAGGTATCCTTATGCGTTTAATTATTCCCCTCTTTTAGAGGGGTGTCCTTAGGACGGGGTGTATTTTTGGAAGGCAAGTGCAGCATACCATTTAATTTTGTACTCATAGGCGTATTAACCGCTATTATACTCTTTAATGCTGATCCAAATGGTATTGTCCTAAAATCAAAAGCGAAAAAAATAAGTTAATCGATATCCTCAAAAACATCATCTAATTCCAATTCAAAACCTGGTAGGACCGATGAAGTGATTTTTTCGCTATGGGTAAATATTTTAGAAGGCTGAAATTTGCCCGAATCATTAAGGGTGTAAATGAGGATGCTCTGATCGCTTTGGCTAACCACCCAATATTCTTTAACACCGAATTCTTCGTAAACGCGGTATTTATTAAGCAGTTCCATTTTGGTATTGCCAGGAGATAAAATTTCAATAACAAGATTGGGAGCACCGATACAGCCGCGGGCGTCTAATTTACTTTTATCACAAACAACACAAATATCGGGTTGTAATACTGTATACACATCTTTATCGGCTTTACTTTCTTTTGGAAAGCGAACATCAAATGGAGCAGAATAAACCTTACATGGTTTGCCTTCTAAAAAATTACCAATTTTCAAGAAAATATTACCGGCAACTTCCTGATGTACCCTTGAAGGCGCAGGACTCATTTTAAAGATTTTACCTTTAATCAGTTCTACTCTTTCAGGAAAAAGCCAGTTTAAATAATTAGAATAGCTATAAGTTAATGACGCATCAAGTTCATTGAATTGCCTTACGGGTTCATCATCGTTTAAAACCGGATATGGAATAGGCTTAGACATAAACGAATATACTAATTTTTATAGTAATCAGCCTTTCTATTTCTCAACATATCTTACTTACCATTAACAAGTTAATAAAGATAAAGGCTTTTTCTTAATTATCTAAATGCCTTAGTGGTAAAAGATTATAGACTCCACATACAAATAGCGTATTAAAACTTCATTTTCTGTATCCTCACTGCATTTAAAATGGCCAAAAGTGCAACACCAACATCGGCAAAAACGGCTTCCCACATGGTGGCAATACCACCTGCACCTAAAATTAAAACCAATGCTTTTACCGCGAATGCCAATACGATATTCTGGATCACAACCTTTTTGGTTGCCTTTCCGATTTTAATTGCAGTTGCAATTTTAGAAGGCTGATCGGTTTGGATAACTACATCGGCCGTTTCAATAGCTGCATCGCTCCCCATTGCCCCCATGGCAATACCAATATCGCTAATGGCCAATACCGGCGTATCATTTATTCCATCGCCCACAAAAGCCACTACCTTGCTTCTGTCACTTTTAATCTCTTCAAGCCTGGCTACTTTATCTTCAGGTAATAAATCACCAAAATAAGTATCAATACCCAAACCTGCTGCTACTTTTTTAACGATTGAAGTTTTATCACCACTCAACATCACTACTTGTTTTATTCCGTTTTCGTGAAGTTGCTTGATAGCTTCTGCGGCGTCTTCTTTTATTTCATCGGCAATTAAAACGTATCCCACATATTTTTCGTCAACGGCAACAACCACAATACTTTCTTCAATAGCTGTAATCTTGGCATCAAAGGCAATATTAAATTTTTCTAAAAGCTTCGTGTTCCCTGCTAAAACCACTTTGTCATTTACCGATCCCTTTAAGCCCATTCCAGCGATTTCCTCAATATTTTCGGCGGGATGAATTTCTTTCTGGCCTGCATATTCTACAATGGCCTTAGCAATTGGATGGGTCGATTTTGCTTCAACAGCAGTTAATAAATTCAAAAACGTTGCCTCATCGATACTGCTTTCTACTTTCTGAACCTTAAAAACACCTTTTGTCAAGGTTCCGGTCTTATCCATTACAACAGTATTCAGCTTGGTAATTAAATCGAGGAAATTAGAGCCTTTAAAAAGAATTCCATTTGCCGATGCAGTACCAATGCCACCAAAGTATCCTAATGGAATAGAAATTACCAGCGCACAAGGGCAAGATATAACCAGGAAAACCAGCGAACGATACAACCAGGTTTGGAAATGATATTCGCTCCCTAAAACCAAAATTGGAATAGTAACCAGCGCGAGGGCTAAAAAGAAAACAATTGGTGTATATATTTTAGCAAACTTGCGAATAAAGAGTTCGGTTTTAGCTTTACGCGTAGTGGCATTCTGAACCATTTCCAAAATACGCGACAATGTACTATCGGCAAAAGCCTTGGTTACTTTTACTTCGATTACTTTATCCAGATTAAGCATTCCGGCCAAAATGGATTCGCCCTTAATAATTGTACGCGGTTTACTTTCGCCCGTTAATGCAGCGGTATTAAAACTGCTTTTATCGCTGACAAGTTCTCCATCCAAGGGGATTTTCTCACCAGCCTTTACTTGTATGGTCTCGCCAATTTCTACCTTTTCGGGATTAACATTTTCGTATTTCCCATTACGGAATACATGTGCTATATCTGCGCGAACATCGAGCAATGCTTTAATATTCCTTTTGGCACGGTTTACTGCAGCCATTTGGAACAACTCGCCAATGGTATAAAAAAGCATTACCGTTACACCTTCCGGGTATTCGCCAATGGCAAAGGCACCGATTGTAGCGATAGACATTAAAGAGAATTCGGTAAAGAAATCTTTGGCTTTAAAAGTTTCCCAAACCTCACGTAAAACCGGAATACCTACAGGTAAATAAGCTACTATGTACCAATAAGGCCTGCTGATCTGAAATGCATGAACTGTAAATAGATTGTCAAACACAATCCCGATCAGGAGCATAACCAATGTTACAATGGCTGGCAGATAAGTTTGAAAGGCCGACGGATCCCCACCATGATCATGGTCGTGGTCGTCGCCTTCTTCGTGTGCATGATCGTGGTTATGTTTTGGAGTGGAATGTACTTTACTGCTGCAACAGCTATCTTCTTTATCGTGTGAGTGGCTCATTATATCTATTGTATGCTAAACATCATTTTTATTTATTATCGATAAAACCTCGCAGGTTTAGATAACCGTTTTCAAATTTATGGAAAATAAAATGCTTTATCTCGAATCGTTCTTAATAGCAATAATTTTTACAAGCGCACAATAAATTTTGTTAAAAAATGTTAATAGTGTATAAAAGATTTAAAATCATGAAATCTATTAAAATTTCTTTTTCAGCGTCCGAACTTATCAGACGACTTGGTTTAGCAAAAATTTACTACTGGTTTAACAAGTAATATTCTTAATATATAACACCAGTATTAATTAGTATTTCATAAATTTCGCATAATTACTAACTTATTAAGCGAATGAAATACCAAAATTTGAAAAGATGTTTTGCGGCGCTAGGTATAGTCGCTGCAGGCTTTTCTGCAAATGCACAAACCAAAAAATTTATCGACCCTGCTAACATGGATCTTTCCGTTAAGCCAGGCGACGATTTCTACACCTACGCAAGTGGTACGTGGATAAAAAACAATCCTGTTCCTGCTAAAGAAACGCGTTGGGGTTCATTTAACGAACTTCGCGATTTCAACATCAATGCTGTTAAATCTTTGGTGGAAGATGCAGCTGCTGATAAATCTGCTCCTGCAGGTTCGGTGAAGCGTAGAGTTGGCGATTTTTACACGGCTGCCATGGATAGTGCAACCATAGAAAAACTGGGCTATACACCAATAAAAGCCGATTTAGAGAAAATTAAACAGATTAAAACCATTCAAGGTGTGCTAGATCAGGTGGCTTACATGCGAACCAATGGTTTAGGCGGTGGAATGTTCGGTTTGGGTGTTAGCCAAGACCGCAAGAATGTAAACAAGTACATGGTGAATATTGGTCAGGGTGGCACAACACTTCCCGATCGTGATTATTACCTGAAAGATGATACCCGCAGTGTTAAAATCCGCGAGGCTTATAACACGTATATGGTAACGCTATTTACCTTAACAGGAAGTACCCCTGAAGAAGCAAAACAAAAAGCGGCAACTGTTTATAATATTGAAAAGCAATTTGCCGAAGCGCAGATGAGCCGTTTAGAAATGCGTGATCCTTACGCCACCTACAACAAACTTACTGTTTCAGAACTGAACAAAAAAACACCAGACATTAACTGGACAACCTATTTACCTAAATTCAAAATCAAAAATCAAGATACTGTTCTGGTTTCATCGCCTAAATTTATGGCAAGCCTGGATGGAATGTTGAAATCGGTTCCGGTTACCGATTGGCAAACTTATCTGGAGTGGAACATTTTAAAAGGTTCTGCCTCTAGTTTAAGTTCTCCATTTGTTAAGGCGAGTTTCGCTTTCACACAGGCACAAACTGGTCAGAAAGTACAAACACCACGTTGGCAACGCATGTCATCTTTAACTGATGGCACTATTGGCGAATTACTGGGCCAGCTCTATGTTGCCAAGTATTTTAAGCCGGAAGCTAAAGAGCGTATGAACCAGATGATTGTGAACCTGCGAAAGGCATTCGAAATCAGAATTAATGGTTTAGAGTGGATGAGCCCTGAAACCAAACAAAAAGCATTGGCTAAGCTCAATGCATTTACACCAAAAGTGGGTTATCCGGAAAAATGGAAAAACTACGATGGTTTAGTAATTAATAAAGATACCTACTTCCAAAACTTACGTAATGCAAGCGTTTGGGGTTACAACGAAATGGTTGATCAATTAGGTAAACCTGTAGATCGCAAACGTTTTGGTATGACTCCTCCAACAGTTAATGCTTATTACAGCCCTACCCTGAACGAAATTGTTTTCCCTGCAGGTATTTTGCAGTTTCCTTTCTTCGATCCAAATGCCGATGATGCCGTTAACTATGGTGGTATCGGTGCGGTAATCGGTCACGAAATGAGCCATGGTTTTGATGACAGCGGAAGTCAGTACGATGCTGCTGGTAATTTAAAAAACTGGTGGACAGCTGAAGACAAAGCTAAATTTGATGCTAAAACAAAAGCTTTAGGTGAGCAGTTTGATGGCTATACCGTATTGGATACGGTTCATGTAATCGGTAAATTGACTATGGGCGAAAACATTGGCGATTTAGGAGGCTTAAACGCGGCTTATACTGCTTTTAAAATGACTAAACAAGGTCAAAGTAATGAGAAAATTGATGGTTTTACACCAGATCAGCGTTTCTTCCTTGCCTGGGCGCAGGTGTGGAGAGGTAATATTTTACCAGAAAGTGCCGCTCAGCTAATTAAAACCGATCCACATTCTCCAGGCCCTTACCGTACTATCGGTGCACCTGTAAATATGGATGCATGGTACAATGCTTTTGATGTTAAACCTGGCGATAAATTATATAAAAAGCCAGAAGACAGAATTAGAATGTGGTAGTTTTAAGGTGGAGGGCTGGAAGGTAGAAGGTGTAAGGTTTTCCCACTCAATAGTTTAAAATCAATTATTTATCATCCCTATATTACAAGCGCCCCGATTTCATTGGGGCGTTTTGTTTTATTAGCGTGGTATCAGATGTAGCCATCTGGCACTGGCTGAAATTATCAATTCAATTCGCCGAATTAATCAATTCTTTTTAGATATTGAATAAATCAGTCAGAGGGTAATATCCGACTGCACGATTAATCAAAAATTATCCCACTCCTTTCAACAATTCTTAATTATCATTCTATCTTTGGAAAAACATAAGCCCCCTTTTTCATGAGAAGCGCATTGAAAACAATTCTTATCCTAAGTTTAACTTTATTCTCTTCAATAACCTTTGCTCAAGAGAATAAGTTAATCAGTCTTGAAGCATTGGTAAATAAAACCGATCCGGCCTGGCCGTTGGTAAAAAAGTGGATCGATTCTGCCAAAAATAAGGTGGAGATTTTGCCAGTTGATTCTGCAAAAGCAAAAGAAGTTTTATATCACTCACAAATGACAACCTATGCTACACTTGGCTCGGTAATTTACAATACCGGAGGCATTATGGTTGATAATGGCTGGATTAGAATCTTGGGTTCGGGCAGCGAAAGATTGAGCCGAAATATTGCCGAATGGAACAAAGGAAAAACCATAAAAGAATATGGCGATAACATCCCTTACCTTTTAATTGCTGATGACGCTGTAGGTGGTTTCTTTGCTATCAATTATGGCGGCCTGGGCAAAGACATTAAAAATGTGTATTACCTAGAGCCAAATACCTTAACCTGGCAACCACTTGGTGCGGGATATGGTGAGTTTCTTGTTTTTTGTTTTGATAGTGATCTTTCTAAATTTTACAAAGGTTTGCGCTGGAGCAATTGGAGCCAGTTTATTGCGAATTTAGATGGCACCAAGACTTATAGTTTCCGTCCATATTTATGGCAAGAAGGAACAGATATTGAAAAGTGTACCAGAAAACTGGTAGGTATTGAAGACATGTACCGTTTTAATATCATGAAGTCGAAAGAACTGAATGCGGATAAAGGCATAAAAAAAGACGAATCTAAAAAAGAAGAAACCAAAAATGAGCAGTAAGGTGCCTATATTTAATCAGATCGCATGGACATCATTGATCATTCAATTGGTAATCATTTGTCTGTTTTATTTTATCTTTGAAAAATTGGCCATAGGCGATTCAATATTAATGGCGGCTCTTTTATATTCCTTATTGGCATTTATACTTCGAAAAACCATTGCCAAAAACCATCGAATAGGAATAACAATCATAAAACAGCATCAATACCAAGAATCTATTCCGTATTTCGAAAAAAGTATTATTTTTTTTGAGCAGAATAGCTGGGTTGATACCTACAGGTTTATTACCTTACTAAGTTCCTCTAAGATATCATACAAAGAAATGGGGCTTTGTAATATTGCATTTGCCTATAGTCAGATTGCAGAGGGAGAAAATGCAATTATTTATTATGAGAAAGCTAAGGCAATAAATCCTTTAAGTGGCTTAGCAATAGCCGGATTAAATATGCTAAACTCCATAAAACAGAAATAAATCATGCTTGCTACCATCGCCCAGATTAAAAACACCAGAATTTTTATTTTAGAGCTGGTAAAAGATTTGAGTACCGAACAGCTAAATAAAATCCCTACTGGTTTTAACAATAATATTATCTGGAATATTGCGCATTTAACTGCAGCGCAACAAAACATGTGTTATATAAGATCTGGATTTGAGGTAGCTGTCGAGGAAAAATATTTCAGCCCTTTTTTAAGCGGCACAAAGCCTGAAAAATTTATTGGGAAGGAAGAGATCAATTCTATTTTCGACGCACTCTTAAACAGCATGGATCGTTTAGCTACTGATTATTCTAATGGTGTTTTCCTAAAGTTCGATCCTTGGGATAAACGTTATGGCATGAAATTAAACTCGATAGAAGATGCAATAAACTTTATCCCTTTCCACGAGGGTATGCACATCGGCTACATTATGGCCTTAAAGAAACTTGTATAGGACGTTGCATTGAAGATATTTCCATGCTTCAGTTTAAAATTTAAGCGTACTTTGCCTGTGTTTTTTTAGGTAATTTAGCTAAAACCATCGCTCTCGAATCGGCCACCCTTTTTTTCAGTTCTGTTTCGTTAAACACCTCCAGGTTATCAACACGTACCCATTGTCGTTTAGCCATATGGTGGGCCTGTTGTATGCCATCTCTGGCCGTTAACGCATCAAACTCTTCAGGATCACACTTTATAGAGAAACTGTTGTCTTCATCAATAGCGATAATGAAATACATTTTTTCTTCAATCATGAAGCACAAATGGCCCCATTTCATTCCCTCGGTTGTACCAGGTAAATTCAAACAATATTCTCTGAAAGATTCGATATCCATTTTTAGGGTTTAGGTGAGATCAAAGCTAAGAACAAAAGATTAAAGCTGAAAGGACAAAGAGAAAATTCAGAGGACGGGAGTCCGAAGCCTAAAGCTAAAAGACTAAAGTGGGTTAACTTTTCTCCTCCTATCTCTGGATAGTTTATCCCTAAATTCAGAAATCGCTTAAATGTTGCATTCATATCTACACCATGATCCTGAAATCCAAAAATCATATTAATCCTATATCTATATTTGCATCCTAATCTTTAAATCCAAGAATCCTTAAAATCCTAGCTCATGAATATTATAACGCCTACTGCTGATGGTTCGAACACACTTTACAATGAAACTATAGGTGAACATTACCACAGTAAACATGGCGCATTACAGGAAAGCAAACACGTATTTATTGATGCTGGACTAAAATTCTCATCTGCCAATTTAACTGAAGTTTCCATTTTGGAAGTTGGTTTCGGCACGGGATTGAACTTTATTTTAAGTTTCGAATATTGTGCGGCAAATAACATTAAACTTAACTATACCAGTATCGAAGCCTTTCCGCTTACTACAGCAGTAATTGAGCAAACAGGTTATGCTGCTTATGTTCCCGAAGTAATATGGGCCGATTTTATTTCAAATTACCCTAATGCATTAAAAGCGCCTCAAAAATTAACTTCGCTTTGCACCTTAGAAATACCGCATACTACCTTGGCCGAATACCAGAGCGACCAAAAATTTGATGTAATTTATTATGATGCCTTTTCTGTGCAGCACCAACCCGAAATGTGGAGCGATGAAATTATTGCACATGCCTGCAGTTTCTTAAAACCAGGTGGAACTTTTGTTACCTACGCCATTACCGGAAAATTGAAAAGAGCCGTTAAAGCCTGCGGATTTACCATCGAAAAATTACCTGGCGCTCCTGGAAAAAGAGAAATGCTTAGGGCCACCAAAGGTTGAGGGGGTGAGCGTTAAGAGTTTAGGGGTTAGCATTTAGCGGTTGTGTATTACGATTAGGCGATTTGGAGGAAAACCTTAATAGTAGCAATGCAGAAGTACCTAAACCTGGGTGCAGCGGCAGCCTCCGTTTTTCTACGGAGCTACAGCGTAACACAGGAACAACGATAAAAGAGGCTGTTGATTGCTTTCCAAAAAACCTTCCTCATCTCATTTTGACATAATTTCGACCTCCCTCAAAAACTGCTGGCTCCAAGATTTGTTAGTTTAAGATTAACATTCATATCATGGAAAAAAGAATTTTAGGAAAAACCGATTTAAATATTGCACCCATTGTATTCGGAGGAAACGTATTTGGCTGGACAATCGATGAGCAAAAATCATTTGAAATATTAAACCAGTTTGTAGAAAGTGGATTTAACTTTATCGATACTGCCGATGTATATTCGCGTTGGGCACCCGGAAATAAAGGTGGAGAATCAGAAACAATCATCGGCAATTGGCTTAAACAACACAACAAACGCCACGACGTAATTATTGCAACAAAGGTAGGTTCTGATATGGGCCAGGGTAAATCTTTAAAGAAAGATTACATCATAAATGAAGTAGAACATTCATTATCACGCTTGCAAACAGATTATATCGATCTCTATTTCTCTCATTACGATGATGAAAATACCCCAGTGGACGAAACCTTAAGTGCTTACGAAACTTTAATTAAAGCTGGCAAAGTACGGTGGATCGGCGCATCAAACTTTTCTGCTGACCGGCTAAAAGAATCGCTGGTGTATTCTACTGAACATAGTTTACCTCGTTACGAAGTTTACCAACCAGGATACAACCTCTACGATAGAGAAAACTTTGAGCAGGAGCACGAAAAAATCTGTCTGGATTATGGCTTGGGCGTAGTAACCTATTATTCGTTGGCCAGTGGTTTTTTAACAGGGAAATACCGCAGCGAAGATGATTTAAATAAAAGTCAGCGTGGCGGAGGCGTTAAAAAATTCCTGAATGAACGTGGCTTTAAAATTTTAGCGGCATTGGATGAGGTTGCTGAAAAACACCGTGTTGAGCCGGCTTCGGTAGCCCTAGCCTGGTTAATTTATCATCCCTCAATTACAGCACCGATTGCAAGCGTTACGGATTTAAGCCAGTTAAAATCTTTTACGGATGCAGCGAATTTGAAATTATCGCCAGAAGATATTTCACTTTTAGACAAAGCAAGTATCTATTAAAAATAATCTCTTATATTTAAATGCCCGATTGGTGAAACAATTAATCGGGCATTTTGTATTAAACAGGATTTAAAATTATATGAAAGACAAATTATCGTTCCTCCCCAAGCTTGCCTTGATTCTTTTCTGTTTAATAAGCTTAACCTACATCGCCATTTTAGGGCAATCGCTGTTGGCACCGCTGCTTTTCTCTTTTTTAATGGCAATTTTATTATTGCCCGTGGGCAATTTTTTAGAGCATAGATTTAAGTTTAAACGAAGTTTATCCACGCTTGTTTCAGTAGTGCTAATGATCGCTGTAATTGGCGGAATTATATATTTTTTTGGCAATCAGTTGAGCGATTTATGGGCCGATTGGCCATTGTTAAAAGAGAAAGCCAATGTTTCGTACCATGAACTGCAGAAATGGATTTCGCACACCTTTGGTGTAAATTCCCAGAAACAACTCGATTATTTAAATGATAGTACCGAAAAAGCTTTGGCTACCAGTGCTGCTATTGTTGCTACAACCCTGGCCACACTATCTTCTACCCTATTATTTTTGGGTTTCACACTTTTGTTTACCTTCTTCATTTTAAATTACCGCCGTGTTTTATTCACTTTCTTAACGGCTGTTTTTAAAGAAGAACACAAAGAAAAAGTTTCAGAAATTGTCAGTCAGATTCAATATATCATTAAAAAATACATCATCGGTTTATTTCTGCAGATGCTAATTGTTACGGTATTAATGATTACCGTACTGAGCTTATTAGGGGTTAAATACGCGGTTCTGTTAGGCCTGGTGGCCGGTATTTTTAACGTGGTTCCTTATTTGGGAATATTCTTTGCGCTGTTAATAAGCTGCCTGATTACTTTTGCAACAGCAGGTGCAGGCAAAGTGCTTCTGGTTTTGATCGTTTTTGTTGGCGTTCATGCTGTAGATGGAAATGTGCTAATGCCGCTGGTAGTGGGGTCGAAAGTAAAAATTAATGCACTCTTCGCCTTTATTGGTATTGTAGTTGGCGAAATGATCTGGGGGATATCGGGCATGTTTTTATGTATCCCTTATCTGGCCATATTAAAAATAATCTTCGATAGAGTGGATAATTTAAAACCTTGGGGTATTTTAATGGGCGAAGAGCATAAGCCCGACAAAAAGAAACGCGTTTATCGCATTACGAAAAAAATTAAATTAGAAGAAAAGGATTAGTATGGCCGAAAATAGATCGCCTCATATTTTAAGCACTTCTGCCAATCTGTTGGGCATCTGCTTTATTGTACTTACTTCTTTAAAAAAACTCGCACTTACCGATGGCTCCATCATTGATGAATTTGCCGTAGCTGCCGTAATGTTTTTTATGACCAGCTGTATCTTATCTTTTATCTCTATGAGAAGAGAAAGAAACGCAAGTCAAAAGTTAGAAAAAGTTGCCGATTTTGTCTTTCTATCAGGCTTGGTTATCTTATTCATAGCAACGATTTTAATTGCCTTTAATTTGATCAAGTAAGTAAAAATTATAATAAATGAAACCTTTATTTGTATTACTTATCGTTTATATTGCCCTATTAGCCTTTGGCGGTCATACCACATTTGATAAAGGAAATATTTTTGCTGGCAATATTGCCATGGGCGTGATGTTACTTTTTACAGCTATAGGGCATTTTAAGTTTAAAACCAGTATGGCTGCTATGGTTCCCCTGTTTATTCCTAAAAAAGTAGAAATTGTGCTTTTAACAGGGGTTCTGGAAATCTTATTTGCCATTGGCCTGGCTATTGAAAGCACCAGATATTTTACCGGGATAGCCCTAATTATTTTTTACATTGCTATTTTACCTACCAATATTTATGCTGCCAAACACCGCATCAATTACGAAGATTTGTATAAGCCAGGGCCTGGACCAAAATATTTATGGTTCAGAATACCCTTTCAGCTTTTCTTAATCGCTTGGGTTTGGTACTTTAGCGTCCGATAAATATAGCTCAACCATAAAACATGCCTAATAATCCAATTCCTGCAAGTGCCAATAATCCAGCTGATGCTTTTACACGTTTACTTACTGTTTTAGATACGCTGCGTACGCAATGTCCCTGGGATAAAAAACAGACCATGGAAACATTGCGCCATTTAACGATAGAGGAAACTTACGAATTGAGCGACGCCATTTTAGAGGGCGACTTAGACGAAATTAAAAAGGAACTTGGCGATGTGATGATGCATCTTGTTTTTTATTCGAGAATTGCTTCCGAAACCAATGATTTTAACATTACAGATGTTTTAAACGGGGTTTGCGATAAACTGGTAAACCGACATCCACATATTTATGGCGATGTTGAAGTGCAGAACGAAGAAGATGTAAAACGCAATTGGGAGCAGATTAAACTAAAAGAAGGCAACAAATCAGTATTGGCTGGTGTTCCATCTTCGTTACCTGCTTTGGTTAAGGCAGCCCGCATTCAGGAAAAGGCCCGCGGCGTAGGCTTCGATTGGGAAGATAAAAATCAGGTTTGGGAAAAAGTAGAAGAAGAATTACACGAGTTTAAAACTGAATTTAACGTTGCCGATAATACGGCCATTGATATCGAAAAAGCAGAATCAGAGTTTGGCGATGTGCTTTTCTCTTTGATCAATTATGCACGTTTCATTAACATCAATCCTGAAAATGCATTGGAAAAAACCAATAAAAAATTTATCAAACGTTTTCAGTACCTCGAAACCAAAGCAAAAGAAAATGGAAAAGCCCTGGCTGATATGACCCTTGCAGAGATGGATATATATTGGAACGAAGCAAAGAAATTATAGCCTTTTTCGTCATGCTGTCCCGAACATTCGGGATCAGCATCTTTCTAGCTAAAAAGACCCTGAAATAAATTTACTGCGTAGCTTTCCGCTGCGCTACAGGTCAGGGTGACGATACCAAATCAACCTTATTCATAAAATTCTCCATCAACATAATACCATTGCCCTTCTTCTAACCTGAAATTAGATTTTTCATGCAACACTTCAGTCTGAAATTTCTTATTTAGGTAATAGGCCTTAAATTCTACCACATCAAAATCAGAAAAAACAATTTCGAGTTTCAGCCATTTGGTATTTTTCGCACTGCTTAGATAAGCACTTTTCGAATGCCCTTTTCTTTTACTGCTATGCGTGGTATCGTAAAGATAAATAGCATCAGCTACTACAAAAGCCGAATATCTGGAACGCATTAAAGCCTCTGCAGTTGGTGCCGCCTTCACTTTTAAATGATAAGGCTGGCAACACTGGTTAAAGGCAGCTCCACTTCCACAAGGACAGTTTATTAAATGCATGATTAAAATTTACCACACAAAAGTATGATTTAATATTCCTGCTGCTAAAATTTCCGTAAAATTGCAGCTGAAAAATGAGGTATTTCTTTCACATTGCCTATCAAGGCCAGTACTTTAGTGGGTGGCAAAAACAGCCTGGGGTAAAAAGCGTTCAGGAAGTTATTGAACAAACCCTATCGAAGATTTTAAAATCGCCGATTGCGATTAACGGCTGTGGGCGAACAGATGCGCATGTACATGCCAGTCAGTTTTTTTTTCATGCCGATATTGAAAAAGAGATCGATTTCGATCTGCTTTACATCCTGAATAAAGCCTTACCTTATAATATCGCAGTATTCGACATTATTAAAATGGAGGGGAAACCGCATGCCCGGTTTGATGCTGTACAACGGAAATATGATTATTTTATCCATACCTATAAAGATCCTTTTTTAAGCACCCAAAGTTCCTTTTATCAATTAAATAATCTAGATTTTGATAAAATGAAAGCCGTTGTAAAATTATTACCCCAATACAAAGATTATAGGGCTTTTTGTACGCATCCTGATAAATATGAGCATACCATCTGTAATGTAATGGAAGCCAATTTATTTGTAAATCCAAAAGGCGACAGGCTGAGGTTTCATATTGCCAGCAACCGCTTTTTGGGCAAAATGATCCGCATTATTATGGGTAAAATCCTCATGGTTGGCAAAGGAGAACTTAGCTTTGATGAATTTGAAAGCGGACTGATTACCCTGCAATCCTCAAAACTATCATTACCCGCTCACCCAACAGGCTTATACCTTTCTAAAGTCACTTATCCATATTTAAACCTCGAACCACGGACTGAATTTATCCATAGTACACAAGGTATAGACTGGATTTCAATTTAAGTGTAGCGTTTTCATTTTGAACTCCGTTTAAGGAGTATGAAAGTTCAAATCTGTATTTTCCTCTTTGCACTGATCCTATCATTAGGCTGTAAAAAATCTACAACCGTGGATGTTTTATTGGATGGCAACTATACAGGTGTGTTGGTAATTACCAATAGTGTTAAGTCTGTGCCGATAACCCGACCGATTTCAATCTCGTTACAGGATGGGAAATTCAACATTACCCCAAGTACTGATGCTAACCTAAAACCATCGGGAGGTAAGGGAACCTATAATTTTAAGAACGGGATCGGATATTTTACAGATGAAGGCGTTTGGACAGCAGATTTTGATTGGAATATGATTTTAAACGGTGAATACGATATTAGAAGCAGCGGAGCAGATTTAACCCTTAGAAAAAGGTTCAATATAAAAACAGATTTTTCTCCGGCTACCGCTTATGCTACCGTAGACTATGAATACATTTTAAAAAGAAGCAATTAATCCTCATCCAAATGAAAAATTTAATATTCTTCTTTATTGCCTTATCTATTTTCTTTTTTGGTTGCGAGAAGAAATCTGAAACAAAAACGACGAATTACGATTTTGAAATCAATACTTCAAAATCAATCGGTGCATCTACATTAGTTTTAAAATCGATTAGCGATAGCCGTTGCCCAATAAATGCTGATTGCATTAGCGCTGGAGGTGCAACAGCACATTTCAAATTAACAGGCAATAACATTGATCAGGAAATTATCTTATGCAAAGGAGAATGTGGCACCTTAGAAAGTGTAACTAACATTAAAATTAACGGCATAGATTATTCACTCAAATTAATTGATATCACACCATACCCTCAGCTTCAGAAAAGTGATCATACACAAACTGTAAAAGTTGAGTTGACAAGAGCTTAAGTTTAGGTTTGCTTGGGCATCGGAAAATGATCTGTCCGGTGACCCAAGTTTTTTCCTTATTTAAATCGGATTGCTTTAAGCGGAGAAACCTTGCTGATCAATAGCGAAGGGATAATCAAGACCGTTAAACATACCACTACCGTAACGATATTAAGCAGCAGCACATCAATAAAATGAAATTCTATTGGTGCATAAGCTAAAAAGTAAGAGGCCTGGTTAAGCTTGAAAATGTGCGTGGCCTGCTGTAAAAAACCAAGTCCTAAGCCCAGAATATTCCCTAATAATAAACCAATACCAATTAAATAAGCCGCATTGTAAAGGAAAATTTTCATAATGCTCCAGTTACTCGCCCCAAAAGATTTTAGCATCCCAATCATATTTGTTTTCTCTAAAATCATAATCAACAATGCGGTAACCATGTTAATTACGCCTACAATTAACATCAGGATTAAAAGCACATTGGTGTTTACATCAAGAAGACCTAACCAGGTAAATATATTAGGAAAATTTTCTTCAATAGAATACGAGCGCAAATTGCGTGGAAGCTTTTCATAAATATTATTGGCAATGGGCTTAAGTCTGTTAAAATCATTAATCCTAATTTCTATACCGCCAATTTCGTTGGCCTCCCAGTTATTCAGGCGCTTAATTATATTCAGGTTGCCCAACACAAAACCCTTATCAATATCTTCTACACCAATATCGTAAATGCCTACTATTTTAAATTTACGCGGTCGCAACTGGTTTTGAACAAAATACATGATAAAATCATCACCGGTTTTGAGTTTTAAACGATTAGCCGTATAATTTGAGATGAGCAGTTCTTGCATAGCAGCCGTACTGTCAGAAAAATCGATAATGGTTCCGCTGATAATATGCTGTTTAATGTAATCCCACTTGTAGTTTTTGTCGATCCCTTTAAAATTAATGCCTTCAATTTCATTATTGGCCGAAAGGATGGCCGGTTTTGTAGCAAAAGGATAATAATATTCAATGTCGGGATTGTTTTTGAGCATTTTTTTTGTTTCTCCATCAAGTACAAAGGGAGAATGCTCAAAAGAATTATTCAGATCGTAACGGGTAATCTGCACATCGCCCAAATAGCCCCTTACTTTGTCCTGAATTTCAGTTTTAAAGCCTTTAATAATGGCTATAGAAAGAATCATAACTGCCAAACTCAACATCACGCCTGCTATTGCAATACGGACGATAAGTTTTGAAAAAGTACGCTCAGATTTAATGGCTATCCGCCCAGCTATGAAATATTCGAAATTCAATTTAATCAATTTGTATTAACAAAAATGCTCAATTCCTTTTTAAAAATGGCATTTTCGGAAATAAATAACCAACTTTAAACATCAATTTTTAAGTTGTAACAAGAAAATACCAATAGCATAATTGAAATATATTGTAAATTGTTTTGTTATAATACCGGAAGATTAGAATAATACTCAAAATGAAAAATTACATCAGCTTTGCTTTAACCAGTTTAATTGCATTATCGGCCTGCGGACAACCCAAACCACTTGAACAGGAAGTTCTTGGAAAGAAAAGTCCTGAAAACAGAAAACTGATGATCAGGAATGTTAAACTGCCATCTACAATTAAAACCGGTGCAGAGCAGACCGAAAAATACCTCCCGCTTTTAAAAGGAAAACGTGTGGGTATGGTGGTTAACCCCACTTCGATTATCGGTACGCAGACTTCAGTTGATAGCCTGCTGAAACGAGGTGTTAAAATCCAGAAGATATTTGGTCCTGAGCACGGTTTTAGAGGCAATGCCAGTGCGGGTGTTACAGTTAATGATGATGTTGATACCAAAACAGGTATAAAGGCCATCTCGCTTTATGGGAAACACAGCACACCAACGGCTGAAGATTTAGCAGATATCGACATTATGGTATTTGACATCCAAGATGTTGGTGTTCGTTTTTATACTTATATCAATACCTTACAGCACGTTATGGAAGCTTGTGCAGCATACAATAAAACGCTGTTGATTTTAGATCGCCCCAATCCAAATGGTTATTTAATTGATGGACCGATTTTAGATCCAAAATTTAAATCTGGCATTGGCGTGCAACCTATCCCTATTGCGCATGGCTTAACCGTTGGCGAATATGCACAGATGTTAAATGGCGAAGGCTGGTTGAAAGATAAGGTGAAATGCAAGATTACCATTATCAAAAATGCCAATTACGATCATGATATGGAGTATACTTTACCCGTTAAACCCTCTCCTAACCTAAATACACAGCAATCTATTTTACTTTACCCATCTACCTGCTTATTTGAGGGTACCTATTTAAACCACGGCCGCGGAACGATGTTTCCATTTACTGTTGTTGGGGCGCCGTACCTCAAAGGGAAATTCGATTTCAGTTTTACACCGAAAAGTATAAAAGGAATGTCTGAAACACCATTGTTTCAGGATCAGGTTTGTTATGGCTTAGATTTAAGAACTTACGATACCTCAAAACTGGTAAAATCGAAACAGGTAAACATCAGCTGGTTAATCGAACTGTACCAGGCATCGCCAAGAAAAGAAGATTTCTTTAACACCAAGCTGAGCAAAGAAATGGGTACTATCGAAAGGTTAGTTGGTGTGGCAGATTTCAGGCAACAGGTAATCGACGGGAAAAGTGAAGCAGAAATTAGGGCGAGCTGGGAACCAGGACTAAGTGCGTACAAAACCATGCGTAAGAAATATTTGCTATACAATTGATTATTGAATGAGAGAGGGATTGAATGACTGAATGATCGAATTGCCGCTTGCAATTATTTTCAAACTTAACAGATAGCGATTTGTTATTATTGATAATTGATAAGTACTGTGCTATTCAATCATTCAAAAATCAATCATTCAATCATTTTAGCTATGAGCGGTCCGAAAATTAAAAGTGATAAACCAGGAAGCAATTACCAGGAAGAAGTGCCAAAAGGCAGGGAGCCTGTTGGCCATAAAACGGTGAGGCATAAAAACGACAGCACCCCTAATAAAGCACCAAAAACAAATAATCCGGCTAAGCAGCGCGAGCTCGAAGAGCAGCCCGTTCATCCGATAAAAAAGGCTCCTAAAGAATAACTTTCAAAGCGCTATCATTGCAACCGGAGTATAGCTTAATACGGTGTTTTAAACAGATTTCCCGACTGCGTTTCACTCCGCTCGAAAGGATGATTTTTTATATCAATTTGTCTGTTTACTACTTGATTTTAAAAATGACAATAAGATTTTCTCATCGTGTGCCAAACCTAATTTACCGGCTGTTTTGTTATTATTCATTTTTTTCATGTATTTACCGAGCTCATTGTTTTCATAAGCGGTGAGCAATAACGGATATACGTAAGAACTCTTACAAACAGCTCTTGTATTGCCTAGTTTTTTCGCTACACAATCTAAAACCGTTACGATTGTTTTTTTCGAATTTAAGTTAAAATCCTCGTCAGCACTACATTTCGAAAATTGGCGCAACGCTTCTAAAGTACCGCCCCAGGTTCTAAAATCCTTTGCCGTAAAATCATCGCCTGTAATTTCTTTAATGTAAGCGTTTATTTTGCCAGAATCGATACTTTTATGTTCTTTCCCGTTCGAATAAAACTGGAATAATTCCTGCCCGGGAATGTCCCTGCATTTCTTGACTAGTTTTGCCAGCGACCGATCATTTAACTCTACTTTTTGCCGAACACCTTTTTTCCCAACAAAATCCATGGTAATTTTACTTCCTTCGATTTTAACATGCTTATCGCGAAGGGTAGTTAAGCCAAAAGAACCGTAAAGCTGCTTATAACTTTCGTTACCCACACGGATTAGTGTTTTTTGCAGTACATCTACAGAAATGGCCAATACTTTGCGTTCATCGAAATCTTTTCGGCGGAGATCTTTTTCCAGGTTTTTCCGTGCATTGGGCAATGCTTTTCCAAATTCCAATAAACGAAAATATTTAGCCTCCGATCGGCGGCTAGTCCACTTTGCATGGTATTTATACTGTTTCCGGCCTGCAGCATCAATACCGGTAACCTGTAAATATGCATTTGGCTTACTTGCAATCCACACATTTTGCCATGCGGGTGGAATAACTAAGGCCTTTATCCGGTCGAGGTGTTTCTCTTCGGTAATTTTGTTGCCCTCTTTATCTTCATAATAAAATTTACCAGGTTTTCCTTTACGGTAAATACCAGGCATGGCATCAGTTACGTACACCAATCCACTTGCCTGAACAACATCTTTGCCTTGTACCATTTTTTTGCCTTAAGTATGGGTTTATTTTTAGTTATTTTGCAAAACTTAAACGTGGGTAGCCACGTTATTTTTAGAAACACAACACTTTCTTTATGAAAATAGTTTTTATGGGTACGCCCGATTTTGCGGTAGCCTCCTTAGATGCCCTGGTACAAGCCAATTTCGATGTAGTTGCTGTGGTTACTGCGCCAGATAAACCTGCAGGCCGTGGCCAAAAATTGAATGAAAGTGCAGTAAAAAAATATGCTGTAGAAAAAGGAATTCCTGTTTTACAGCCTGAAAAGTTAAAAAATCCTGAGTTTATTGAAGAACTAAGATCTTACCAAGCCGATTTACAAGTGGTAGTGGCCTTTAGGATGCTACCTGAAATAGTTTGGAATATGCCTGCTAAAGGAACCATCAATTTACATGGTTCGTTATTACCGCAATACCGTGGTGCAGCCCCGATTAACCATGCCATTATTAACGGCGAGAAAGAAAGTGGCGTAACTACATTTTTCCTTAAACAGGAAATTGATACCGGTGATATTATCCTTAGCGACAGTGTGCCCATTGCCGACGACGAAACTGCGGGTGAGTTGCATGATAAACTGATGGTTGTTGGCGCAAATCTTCTGGTAAAAACACTACTTGCCTTAGAAGCCAATAATATAACCGAACAGCCGCAGCCACAAAATACTGATTTAAAGCATGCACCGAAGATTTTTAAGGAAGATTGCAAAATCGACTGGAACAGTCCGGCGCAAACCATCCATAATTTAATCCGCGGTTTAAGCCCTTACCCAACTGCTTTTACCTCACTCAATGAGAAAAATTTAAAGGTATTTAAGGCCGAAATAGAAGATAAAGAGCCAGGTATTGTAGCCGGAGGCTTTTTAACCGATGGTAAAACTTATTTAAAATTTGCCGCAAAAGATGGTTTTATCAAACTTTTAGATATCCAATACGAAGGAAAAAAACGAATGCTGATCGAAGACTTTTTAAGGGGAATGCGGTTGTAGATGAATTTGAGTTGTCAACTCTAATGGCCATTATGCAAGAAAGTTGACAACTCTTCTAGCAATTTCATAAAATCATTACATACAGGTCTTTCAATCGGGATGACGACCGACTGGAATTGCCAGTACATCCGAAATACAGTTATTCTTTTTGGAAAGCAATTGCAGTGGCTTTTGGCTTAATACAACCCCGCTCCCGCTTCTGCCAATTCGAAGGAAATTGGCATCCCGCTTTGATCGGGTTTAGGTGGCCACATAAGTGCTTCTGTTTAGGGTTAAATAAACCCGACCGGCAGCGTTATCCCGATTAAGAATTGTTTATCTTGAAGTAAATTTTATCGGGATTAAGCAAAGGCCGGGACCAGCCGGAACCAAAGCACCACAGGCGTTGCTTTCTAAAAAACTTGAACAGTTTTTAAGAATATGATAGATGCTGAACTAAATTCAGCATGACGACCAAGGTAAACCGTGCACTACAAATCGTAGGATAGCACTATAAATTATTCAATTTTTCAATCAAAAACTTCGATACCTCGTTAAAATAACGTTTCCTGCCATAACCCATTACCCATTGAATGCCTTGCGTTGCGTTGGTAATAAACACTTCTTCGGCTTCTTTTAATATTTCGGGGTTGATCTGCGCTTCGATTAAAGGCATATCGTTCATTTTGCACAACTGCATAATGGCCGTACGCATTACGCCGCTTATACAACCTTCCGCCAGTGATGGCGTATAAATCTGTTTGTTATATACGACAAAAACATTGGCACTGATGCTTTCGCAAAGAAAGCCATATTGGTTCAGAATCATTGCCTCATCCAAACGGTTTTGGCTTTTAAAAATTCCGGCCATGACATAAAGCAGCGCATTGGCTGTTTTAAAATTCGAGAGTTTATTAACCGGTTTGGTCATTTCATCAAAAACATCAATGATCAAACCTTTACTATTCAACTCGTATGTGGATGCTTTTAAGGGAATGCCTTCTAAAATGTAACCTGCTTTATTAATTTCGGGTGTATAAACGCCAGCTCCACCCCTGTATACAGAAAGGCGAAAACGGACATTGCCATTCCACTTGTTCCTTTTGGTCAGGTCGGCAGTTTTTTGGCGCAGAAAATAATCGTCCATTAAAGCATGTCCGTCAATTTTAAGCGCTTTCATCCCAGCCGTTAATCTATCGGCATGTAAATCGGCAAATTGCAGTTTATTATTAATCATTCGCATGCTTTCGAACAGTCCGTCGCCAAATTTGAAGCTTCTGTTCGAAGCCGTTAAAATCGGGGCATCTACCGCCTGAAATTCATCATTAAATAAAAGGTACTCCTGAAGCATATTTTATGATGTAGCGATATAATTTTCCCATTTGGTTAAGCCAGCTTTAAAATCAGGTGGCAATGGCGATTCAAAATACATATACTCTTTAGTGCTGGGATGGATAAAACCCAAACTTTGTGCGTGTAAAGCCTGACGGGGCAGCAATTCAAAACAATTATCTACAAACTGTTTGTATTTATTAAACGTAGTCCCTTTTAAAATCTTATCTCCACCGTACATTGCATCGTTAAAAAGTGGATGCCCAATATGTTGCATGTGTGCCCTGATCTGGTGCGTACGACCCGTTTCTAACTCACAACTGATCAAGGTAACATAACCCAAACGTTTTAATACTTTATAGTGTGTTACAGACCATTTCCCTTTTTCTTCATCATCGTAAATATCCATCACCCGGCGGTCTTTCACACTTCGGCCAATGTAACCGGTTACCGTTCCATCGTTTTCGATATCGCCCCAAACCAGTGCAATATATTTACGGGTAATGCTGTGGTCGAAAAACTGACGCGCAAGGTGGGTAATCGACTTTTCATTTTTACTGATCAGCAATAAACCTGAGGTATCCTTATCAATGCGGTGCACCAAACCTGGGCGACCATCATTGCCAGGTAACTGAGGCAGTTGCTCAAAATGGAATGCCAAAGCATTAACCAAAGTTCCGGTATAATTATTAAAACCGGGGTGTACAACCATTCCTGCAGCTTTATTCACTACTAAAAGATCGCTATCCTCATAGATGATATCAAGCGGTAAATCTTCGGGATAAACTTCGGTATCGCGCGGTGGGTGAGGTAAAACGATAGATATTTCATCGTAAGGTTTAACCTTATAACTCGATTTGATCTGTTTCTGGTTAACCAGTACATTACCTGCATCAATTGCATTTTGAATACGGTTTCGGGAGGCATTTTCTACGCGCACCATCAAAAATTTATCGATACGGAGTAAAGACTGTCCCTTATCGACAATAATTTTTAAATGTTCATATAATTCCTGCTCTTCTGATTCCTGCAATTCGACCACATTTTCCATGGCGCAAAAATAAACTTTTAACTTCAAGAATTTTTCAATGATTGCAGTTTTCGAAAAAACAGCCTTATCTTTAACACAATCAAAACATTCTAAATTTTTTATATGAAAAAATGCTACGCTTTAAAGGCCATGTGTGCCTTATTTTTATTGGTGATGGCTCAAAAAGCAAGTGCCCAACAAGATGTTGGTGACTTGTTTGTGGGCGGACCAGCAGATGCGACCAAACTGGTTAATGCCTATTTTGATCCTTTGTATAAAGGTTTAGGCCTGGGTTTAACCGATGGCTGGTCGAACACGGCCAAATCGAAGGGATTTTTAAAATTTGATGTAAGGGTTTCGGCCTCTGCAGCATTTGTTCCACAATCGGCAAGAAGTTACGATGTAAATACCTTGGGTTTAAGTAATATCAAACCTGCACCTGGTGCATCATCTATAGGCCCTACTGCATTTGGTGATGACCATGAAGGTGGTAAAATGCAAATTTATACAAGCAGTGGCGTTCCTACAGGTAAATTTTTCAACTTACCTCAGGGGGTGGGGTTTCATGTAGTGCCTTCAGCTCAGATACAGGCTACTTTGGGCTTACCCAAAAACATTGATGTTACTTTAAGAGCAATGCCGAAGATTAAATTAGGTAACGACCTGGGAAGCTTATCGATGATCGGTTTTGGTGCCAAAATTGAACTTTTACCCTTATTTACGGGTTCAACAACAGAAAAACTGATTCCTGTAGACATTGCCATTGCCGGTGGTTTTACGCAGTATAAATATAATTTGCCTTTGAATATCAATAATACTTCAAATTCAGATCAGCGTATTGATGCTAAATTCAATGGCGTAAATTTTGATGCCATCGTTTCAAAGAAAATTATGTTTTTCACGCCTTTTGCCAGCATCGGTTACCAAACTTCGAACACCAATTTAAAAGCGCTTGGTACTTATAAATTTGAAGATGGTGCAAGCAATGCAACTTACGTAGATCCAATCTCGGTGAAACAAACCGATATTGATGGCGTAAGAGGAAGTTTAGGCTTCCAGTTGAAGTTTGGTTTCTTTAAATTTTACGGTTCATATACTCAGGCAAAATACAGTATGGTTAATGCAGGTATAGGCCTTGGTATCGGCAAATAATTAATTTTCGAATATAATAATGCTTAAAACACCTGAAATACTCAGGTGTTTTTTATTTTTACACGTGTTCGAAGAAATATATAGCCCGGTACAAAAAATAGCATTTGCGCCTTTCAACAAGTTGTTTGTTAAAAGGGATGACCTTATCGATCCTTATATTTCCGGCAACAAATGGCGTAAGCTTAAATATATTTTAGCCAAGGCCAAAGCAGAAAACAAAACGCATCTGGTTACGTTTGGAGGTGCCTATTCCAATCACCTTGTGGCTACTGCCGCCGCAGCATCAAGATCGGGCTTAACCGCTACTGCTTTTGTACGTGGAGAAGAAGTAAAAAATGAGATGTTGCTGTTGTGCAGTTTATTTGGAATGAAACTCATTTTTACCGACCGTGAAAGTTATCGGGATAAACACCATTTGTTTGACCGATATTTTGCGTCCGACCCACAAGCTTATTTTATAAATGAAGGGGGTGCATCAGTTGAAGCCACCATTGGCTGCGCAGAGGTAATTGAAGAACTGACGGAACTATACGACCACATTTTTTGTGCCGCCGGAACAGGAACTACTGCTGCAGGTTTGTTGAAAGGGATTCAACAACACCGGTTAAATACAAAGTTACATATCATCCCCGTTTTAAAGGGTGCTTCGTTTATCAAAGCAGAAATAGCACATTATACGCCCATATCCAGTCACCTCGAACTTCACCTTGATTATCATTTTGGTGGCTATGCAAAAACCACTCCTGAACTGATCAGCTTTATCAAAACCTTTACTTCAAAAACCGGATTGCTCCTAGACCCTGTTTATACCGCCAAAATGTTTTATGCCATTCAAGATTTAGCAAAACAAGGAATTATTGGTAAAGATGAAAAAGTATTGGCCATCCATACTGGAGGGCTTATGGGCATTTTTGGCATGAAGGATAAGTTTTAATATTTCCCAAAACTTAATTAAGATATGCGGATAGTCTTCATGTGAAGATTGTACCATTCTGATTTAATCTGATATTATTTCAGAATTGATGCTGACCCTAAGCTTCGGGACCATGAAGTAGCATCAGATAAAACCCAGATCAATTTGTCAGAATAAATCAATAATTCAAACAAAATTTAAAAGTAAACAAACGTTTACTTACTTTTGAATCATATTAACTAAATGAGTTATGCGGCCCAAAAATTTAGCCAAAGAAGAAGCCATCCGATCAATTGCCCTACAGATTATTTCTGAAGAAGGATTGGAAAACCTGAGTATGCAGAAACTGGCAAAAGCAGCCAATATATCGCCACGTACCATTTATATCAAGTACGAAAATAAAGAAGATCTATTGATAAGACTTTTTATCGAAGAAGTATTGGGCAATTATGAAAAAGCTGTATTGGAAAATTTTGATCCAAAAATGGCTTTTGCTGATGGCATGAAAAGGTTATGGCTAAATACGTTTCATTACCTTAAAAATAATAAACCTGCTTTCTCTTTAATCCGATATGGAAAATCTTCTCCCCTTTTAAATAAGGCTTTTCAAGAGAAAAACATACAACAAGGTGCATTTTTCGCACCCATTCATACCTTTTTAAAAACCAATGCTCAATTAGGATTGATTGCAGATTTACCTCTAGATGTACACAGCGCACTCCTATTTTCGCCCATCCAAGATCTGGTAGCTGAATATTTTGACCATTTAGATCGACCTGTACAAATTATTACCGAGGAAATTATTTTAACCTCCTGCGAAATTGTAATTAAAGGCATCCTTAAATAAAAACAATGAACAATATTAAAGATAAAAAAATCGCCATCATTGGTGCTGGCCCGGGAGGTTTAACCCTGGCAAGACTTTTGCAAATGGATGGCTTCAATGTAAAAGTTTACGAACGTGACAACGATGAAAACGCTAGACCAAAAGGTGCTACCTTAGACCTACATGAGGAATCTGGATTAGCCGCCTTACGTGAAGCTAAACTCATGGATGCCTTTATGGCAAACTATCGCCCTGGTGCAGATCGTACACGTATTATTGATCAGAACGGCAATATCGTTTTTGAAGATAGCGATATACAAAATAGAGAAGCTTTCCGGCCTGAAATAGACCGCGGCCCGTTACAAAAAATCCTTTTAGATTCGCTAATTAAAGGTACTGTAATTTGGGATAGCCATTTTGAGGCACTAACACCCAGCAACGGTTCATGGTTGATCGGATTTAAAAACGGAATTTCAGTACAGGCCGATATTGTAATTGCAGCAGACGGGGCAAATTCAAAAATCCGTCCATACATTACACCCATTAAACCTTTCTATTCTGGCATTAGCATTGTTGAAGGCGCCATTTATTCATCGGCAACTGCTTGTCCGAAAATGCATGCGCTTTTAAACGGTGGCAAAATATTCGCTATGGGTGATGAAAAATCATTGATCGTAAGTTCAAAAGGTGATGGCAGTTTGGTATTTTACACGGGTTGTCATACGCCAGAAAACTGGGCGAAAACGTCGGGTATTGATTTTTCAGATAAAAACCAGGTGATCAACTGGTTCAAGAATGAATTCTCCACCTGGGACTCAATGTGGTTGGAATTATTTGAAAATGCATCAACAGCTTTTGTTCCCCGGCCTCAATATTGCATGCCTTTAGATCAGCACTGGGAAACCGTCTCCAATTTAACCATGCTGGGCGACGCAGCCCATTTAATGCCACCTTATGCTGGCGAGGGCGTAAATATGGCCATGCTCGATGCTTTAGAGCTAAGCCAATGCTTTAAGGACAACTGCTTTAATACACCTAAGGAAGCGATAGCAGCCTACGAAAAACAAATGCTAAAAAGAGCTTCGGAAACCGCAGACATTACAATGCAATCTACAATGGCACTTCATTCTACCGATGCAATTAGCTATATGCTCAACATTATGGGCCCTGAATAAAAAAAGGGCCCTCATCGCTGAGGAACCCCAATAAGATCTCTAAATCGTCCCGTTGATTTGATTCTTGTGGTAAAAGTATCGCTACTTTCTTTCGAATGAAATAAAAATAGAGCAAGCCCGCTAAATAATAGATGAAGATGCACGATCTATACACATTGAACAATAAACCCTCCAAAACAACCGGCTTTTAGTTCTTTTTTAAAGGTTCAATTAACTCATTTACAATTTTCCGGCGGCTTTCTTACCAGAACCGCTGGAAAATTGGTTTTCCAAAACCATGAAGTATTAATTTTGCTTTTCTGAATTTAATTCTAGTATTATTCTATCGATTAATCGTTTTCGCGCACTTTGTTCCAGATATCTCTGTAAAGTTCCTCATGGCGTTTAAATTGAAGATGCACATAAGGGCACAATGGAATTACCTTCAGGTTATTTGTACGTACATAATTTACCATGGCATCCAGCAATAGTTTTGCGTAACCTTTGCCTTCTTTTTCGGGATCAATTTCGGTATGATAAACCGTTAAATTTTCTCCCTGAATATCAAAAACCATTTCTCCATATTTCTCTCCCTCATCATAAAGTTCGAATGCACTAGGCTCTTCTTTTTGGATATTTAATTTAACTTCTGCCATAATACTTAACCCGATATAATTTTTAAAATTTGCTAATCAACTGATGCAACATTAAATAGCTGCCAAATCAATTAAAGGTAACCAATATCTGCTGATTTATGTATAATCATACATTAACAGTTTTATGATCCACTCTTCTTTAGTGCTTTATTCTTCTTGCCCCAAGCACTTAATTGACAAAAAATCGGAAGAAACTCCAGTGCTGTCGGAGTTAGCTCATATTCTACCCTCGGCGGAACCTCTGCATAAACAGTTCTTTTAACCAGTTCATCCTGCTCCAATGCACGCAACTGTAAGGTTAACATCCGTTCTGATATATATGGGAATTCCTTTTTCAGTTCACTAAACCTCAATTTTCGGTCTCCAAGTTTATCCAATATTACAATTTTCCATCTCCCTCCTATTTTGTTGGCCGCATAAGTCAGATCGCAATCCGTTATAAATTTTTCGTTGAGGGTATAAGTCGAATTTTCTTTTCGTGCCGTCATTACTTACAAATTTGTTTGTACCATACAAATGGTAGTACATGCTATAAAAATACGCGGTACAGGTTATTATTGCAAGGTCATTTTAATCACAAGAAAATATGGACTTATATTTAACCGGAAAAACGGCATTGGTAACCGGGGCGTCTAAAGGAATAGGTAGCGCAATAGCAAAAGAGCTGGCAAGAGAAGGTGTAAAAGTTTTCGTAACAGGCCGTAACCAGCAATCATTAGATAGCCTTTCCAGTGAGATCGTTGCTGAAGGCAACCTTGCTCCTATTGTTTTTACGCAGGACTTACTGGCACCAAACGCGCCTCACGAAATTGCTACTGCGGCCTTAGCTGCACTTGGCCATGTCGATATCCTCATCAACAACGCGGGGCAAAGTCAGCCTGTAGATGTTGCAGGGCCAGAAGAACCCTGGACTAGATCGATGGCCTTAGATTTTGAGCGCCCCAGGTTGCTCACTCAAGCGCTATTGCCGCATTGTATATCCCGCAAACAAGGCACAATACTCAATTTGACCAGTACTTATGAATTACGCTCGTTAAATGTTTCAGCTATTGCCAAGGCCGCAATGGCAATGTGGTCTAAACAACTTGCAGGTGAGTTGGGCAAATATGGAATCAGAGTGAACTGTTTACAGCCGGGACTTATTGATACTGAAAACATCCGGCCTTATTTCCCTGGCGATGAGCGCCGTAAGTATGCTAAAAGTGAAATACCTTTGCAAGATTTTGGTGAAGTTCAGGATATGGCAAACATGGCCGTTTTCCTGGTTTCGCCACGGGCTAAATATATAACAGGAACGGTTTCGGTGGTGGATGGTGGAGGATCACGTTCGGCATTCTGATTTTCAATCGATAAAATACATTAAAATACTGACATTCAAAATCTTATAATTTAATCCTGATTTATGTATTTCAACCTACTGCAAAAGATAAATGATTTAGAGTATCAAAAAGCACAAGCAATCAACTTGAGCTGTAATAGGAATAATTTCTATACAATTAACCTGTAATCGAATTTTATTCTAAATCAATCAAATAGTACATATTAGTGCTTAGATGAGAAATTTGTACTGTAAAGACCATTTTTCAACCTTAAAATATTTCAATGGAACCCCTTATTATCAGAAAAGCACCTTTAAACCTTTATGTTATATTAGTGCTGTCCATAATTTCGGTACCCTTTTTTATTTATATATTTTATGGTGAATTTTCAATTGTAACAGTAGGCATCATAGCTATTTTCTGTATATTCCCTATATGGCTTTTTATTTATGCACTTCGCGAGCTAATCAAAAAAACACCTCATATTACTTTTACGAAAGACGAACTAATCATTAAAGACCGTGATTTTTACAATTGGGAAAACATAGAGGGTTTTGCATTCAGCATAGAAGAAGTAGGACGCGATAACGCCGGGAGTATATATAAAAATTACATCACCGTATTATTAAAGGGTGGCACTTCTGCAAAAATCCCGGTATCACATCTGGACAGGAAGGCAGACGAAATCCTGTATTTACTTAATGAATATAAGCGGGAATCAGATGATGCAAAAAGGCCTTCTCAACAATAAAGCTAATAACTTTATTGCATGACATCATTTACTGGCTTACTATCCACAAACTGCTCAAAACTTATGATTTTACGGTCTTTCAGTTTCCATATATGGGCAACTCTTGCCGTAAAAGGCTTATTTGTTTTTTTATAAGTACCAGAATAAGTTCCATACGCTACTACTTTGTCTTCATTGGCAACATAATCTTCAGGCGTAAATTTATAGTCAATCCATTCGCTTCCTAGTCTTGCAAAAACATTTTTTTTAATGTTTTCCAAGCCTATATAAGTGCCTGCACATGGAAATCCTTCCGCTTCTGTCCAAGAGATATCTTCAGCAACATATTTTGCTAAGTTTTCTCCATTTTCTTCCGAAGTTTTTCCTTCGTAGGTACTTTTTACAATTTCTAGATTTGTCATTTTATTGGTATTTGAGAAACAGCTTGTCAGCAACATACCTGCAACCAACAAACTGGATATAACTGTTTTCTTTTATGCTGTGCTTTTGCAAAAAACAAGCCCCAAAAAGATATAATGGTTTAAAAGAGTTTTTTTGTCTTTAAGATCGCCACGAATAAATTAACTTAAAATTTATTCGTGGCTATTTTGATTCTACCATTTCATTTCTCCGGTATTCACCTTTGCTCCAATCTGCAAAGCCGTTTCGAAAGTTAAGGTTGGATATTGTGCTTTAATCGCTTTGATCAACTCTTCAGAAGTTCTATTGGTTTTTAAAGCCTCTTCGTAAAACTGGATATAACTTTTGGTATGTTTTATTGCACTAACGTCAAATGGACTTGCATTGTTGGCATGTGCAGGAATAACGATTGAAGGATTTAAGGCTTCGATTTTGTCTAAAACAGCAGTCCAATTTTTGCGGGCTTCCGGCGTTTGTGCATCTGCCATCCATAGATTAAATGTGGTTCCGAAAACATTGATACCGCCTATTACTGCTTTAATTGAAGGAACCCAAACAAAGGTTTTTGCAGGAAACTCTTCCAAGCCAACAACTTCGAGTTTCTGACCTTCCAAATCAATGCTATTTCCCTTTATAACCTGTGGTAATACCACATTAGAAGTAATGGCCTTACCTAATCTTTCCCCCCAAACATCCAGTTTTTTCTGTGCAGAGGCTTTGATAGCTTCCACGGTTGCCGGTGAGGCAAAAGCCGTTACTTCCGGGAAATGTTTCTTAAAAACTTCCAATCCGAAGTAATAATCAGGATCAGCATGGGAAACATAAATTACAGTTAATTTTTTACCAGACTTTTTGATTTGGCTGGCAACCTTTTCGGCGTCTTCCAAAGTAAATTGTGCATCGATTAAAACAGCATCTGTTTTGCCCGAAACGATTACGGATGCCACACCAAAAGCATTCTCTGATGCATTATAAACTTCGAGCTTTAAATTAGCTGTTTCAATAGTTTTGAAACCTTGTGCATTTGCTTCCATTTTTAATAAGATTAGAATAGTTAGAAATAATGTTGAAATAATTGATTTCATGTCTTTATGTTATTTGATGACACAAAGATGCACAGGACACCAAGACAAAAAGATTGAACAAGTTCAATAAATACAGGTAAGCTAGCTACCGGTTACAATTTTCTTTCTGATCTTACTCAAAAATTCGTGACTAATGCCTAAATAAGCTGCAATCTGAAGGTTGGTCAATCGTTGTTGGAGCTGCGGATATTTTTTAATAAAATCAAGATAGCGCTGGTCTGCAGTTTTACTCAAATTATCGATCATCCTCCTTTGTAGGGCAACATGGGTTTTTTGGGTCATTATCCTGAATAGTTTCTCAATTTGAGGAAGATTGATGTAAGCAAATTCTTTGTCCTTCTTAGAAATGAGCAGTACCTCACTATCTTCAAGAGCCTCTATATAGAGCTGGGAAGGCGTGTTATTGGTGAAACTATCAATATCGGTAATCCACCAGTTTTCAATGGCAAAATACAATATGTTTTCAAAACCATTTTGGTCAATATGATAGACGCGGAAAAGTCCTTTGATTACAAAACCTTCAAATTTACAGGTTTCACCCGCCTGCAGTAAAAAACGTTTTCTTTTAACCAATTGATGTTTGAACAGATTACAGAATCTATCTCTTTCCGTTTCCGGAATAGTTACATGATTGGAAATATGCTGATGGAGAAGTTCTTTCATAAGGTTTTACAATATCAGGCTTAAAACCCATAGATAGTTCATATTTATTTAGATTTAATTTGCTCCGCAATAAGAATTTCCGAAAAAAGTTTTCCACATCTGCGAAGTCCAAAACGCGATTTTGTCTATAATCATACTTTAAACAGTTTAAACCTATTTTTTAGGCAAAGTGCACAAAAAGTGCTTAAATTTTGATTTTAGGCACATTTAACTAAATTTGGATTATACCAAAACCAAGTTTATGTATCAATTAACAGTACCTGCAGATCGCGTTAACGAATCGTTAAGTAAGCACATTTTGGCCGATGGTTTCGACCTGACTTATGATATGGAAAAAAGTCATGGTGCTTACATTTACGATGCTAAACACAACAGAACTTTACTCGATTTTTTCACTTGTTTTGCTTCCGTTCCTTTAGGTTATAACCACCCTAAAATGATCAATGATGAAGCGTTTAAAAAAAATCTTCTCCTTGCTGCATTAGCCAATCCATCGAACTCTGATGTTTACACCCAGCAGTATGCACAGTTTGTTGAAACATTTTCCAAAGTTGGTATTCCTGATTACCTGCCACATGCTTTTTTTATTGCAGGTGGAGGCTTAGCGGTAGAAAATGCAATTAAAGTAGCCATGGACTGGAAAGTTCAGAAAAACTTTGCGAAAGGATATACTGAAGAAAAAGGTTTTAAGGTTTTACACTTCGAAAGGGCTTTTCATGGCAGAACGGGTTATACTTTAAGCTTAACCAATACCCTACCCGATAAAACCAAGTGGTTTGCCAAATTCGATTGGCCAAGAGTGGCTGTTCCGGAAGTTAAATTTCCGCTTTCAGGAAATAATTTAAGTCATGCCATTCAAACCGAAGAAACATCTTTAGCGCAGATCAAAAGAGCCTTTGCAGATAATAAAGACGATATCTGTGCTATAATTGTAGAACCAATCCAATCTGAAGGTGGAGATAATCACCTGCGCGAAGAGTTTTTAATCCAACTTAAGGCTTTGGCCGATGAAAATGATGCCTTTTTGATTTATGATGAAGTACAAACCGGCGTTGGGTTAACCGGCAAATTCTGGTGCCATCAACATTTTAGTGAAAAAGCTCGACCAGATATCATCGCTTTTGGAAAAAAAATGCAGGTTTGCGGTATCCTTGTCGGTAATAAGGTAGACGAAATTGAAACCAATGTTTTTAAAGTGCCAAGCCGTATTAACTCAACATGGGGAGGCAATTTGGTTGATATGGTCCGTTCTACGCAGATCTTACAAATTGTAGATGAAGATCAGCTTTGTGAAAATGCTGAAAAAGTAGGTGTGTACTTAAGAGGTCAACTGGAAAACCTATCGCATAAATTTGATCAAATGACAAATGTTCGTGGAAGAGGTTTGTTGTGTTCTTTTGATTTCCCGACAAAAGAAATGCGCAATGCATTTATTGGGAAAGGATTGGAAAACAATGTGATGTTTTTGGGATGTGGTGAAAAAACGATACGCTTTCGTCCGGCACTTTGCATTGAGCAAAAGCATATTGACGAAGGCTTGACGGTTATGGAAAAAATATTGCCTTTATTGTAGGCATGAATAGAAAATGGTTAGTTTATTTCTTAGTTGCAGGTATTTTAGCATTGATTTTTTTCATGGTTAAGGCTGTTTTTGATCAGCCTGGGATTGAGGATATGAAAGCCGGTTTTAAAGAAGTTGCCAAGTATAGAAATGCAAACAATACTGGTCCGGTACAGCGCATTTATGTAGTTACGGTTAAAGATTCAGTATGGAAAGAAATGGAAGATTATGGCAATTTAATGCCCCATACCAAATACGGCAATACAAAAGTTTACTTCTTTATGAAAAATGCCAATGTTCCGAAAACTTTGGAGCCTGGAGAAGTAAACTTCGATCCATCTTTTAATAAATCCTGTATAGCGCTATTCGAAAAAAGTGCAATGAGCCAGGTAGCATTTAATAAGTATCCGTTTTAGACATAATTTTTTTTTGGTATAATTACAAATGAATCGTGATTATAGTCCGATAAGTCCATCAGCAAAATCGCTTTTACTTGCCAAAAGTTTAACGGATATTCCCTTTGTTGCTGATGCTGTTAAGTTAATTTACGGCAACGATGCCCTTGAAAAATTATATGATAAAGATTTCGATGAGGTATTTTTAAAACGGTTGGTGCATTTTGAGAGTAGATATTTATCTCTGGATAGCTTACTTTTTGCATCGGGCTCTTTAAATATTATAGAAATTTCTTCTGGTTATTCTTTCAGGGGCTTGGATCTGGTTTTAAGGCATCCGACTATTTATTATTTGGATACTGATTTGCAAGGGGTAATCGATATCAAAAAAGATTTGGTTGATCGGCTAATTATCAATGAGAAATTACAATTAAAGGGTAAACTCAAAACCGAAGCTTTAAATGCTTTGGATGAAGACGCTTTTTTAAATGCGATAAATCAAATGCCTCTCGGCCCGATTAGTATTATAAATGAAGGTTTATTGGTGTATTTAAATAATGAAGAAAAGATATCACTATGTAAAACCATCCATAAATCATTAAAACAAAGAGGTGGTTATTGGATCACTGCTGATGTATATGTTAAACGAGCAGCAACTAAAAATGAAACCAATGATCATTTTTCTCAGTTTCTGGAAGCACATCATGTAGAAGATAATAAGTTTGATAGCTTTGAACAGGCTGAACACTTCTTTCTTGAACAAGGTTTCAAATTGACAACTAAAGCAACTTCAGTTTGGCATCAACTTTCCTCGCTAAAATATATTGATATTGAATTATTAAAAAAAATGAAAGAACAGGCGAATAAAATTGGGAGAATCCGAGAAACCTGGGTGTTAAAAGCGATTTAATTAAATAAAACCGGGCTGCAATTCCGCATTTTCTAGTCCTCATAGAAATACTCAGCATTCTAATATGTAAAATTCTAGAACTTGTTCGCCGAATGCGTTAATCCTTATGATTTGGAAATGAAGGGTTCTGTGCATTTGGCATTTTCAGTCCCGCTTTCCCTCCTGCCAATTTGAAGGAAATTGGCATCCGTTCCAATCGGGTTTATGCTCAAAGTTTTTGCCCTGAAAAGGAACTTTGTTCAATAAACCTGACAGCAGCGAGCATCCCGATTCTTCATCGGGATAAAGCGAATGGCAGGACTGCAGCACCTATGAAATGCTGACATTCGTTTCCAAAAAAGAAACCCTTTGCCTTTACATTGTACTAATTAGCTGTTTCGGTCTTACTTTAAACTAACGAAGTTCCCAAACTGCTCTTACTCTTTCAAACTTCGGGAGTTTCCCCTAAACAAAAGCCGAAAATCCCGTTATAGCCCTACCTACAATCAAGGTATTTATTTCTTTTGTGCCTTCGTAAGAATAAATTGCTTCAGCATCGGCCACAAAACGCGCTACATTATATTCCAATAAAATGCCATTTCCACCCATTACCTCACGGGCCTTGCTCACCACATCACGTGTACGTAACGAACAGAATACCTTGGCTAACGAAGCATGCTCATCTTTCAACAAGCCCTGATCCTGCAATTGTGATAACCTAAAACATAATGTTTGCATGGCCGTTAAATTAGACAACATCTCGACCAAATGGTTTTGAATCAATTGAAAAGATGCAATAGGTTTACCAAACTGTTTTCGGGTGCGGGTATAATCCAGTGCATTTTCGTAAGCGCCACGGGCGCAGCCAACAGCCTGCCAGGCCACCCCTGCCCTTGTCATTTGTAATACCTTTGCTGTATCTTTAAATGAGTTTGCATTTTGTAAACGATCGGCCTCTTCCACCTCACAATTGGTTAAAGTGATAATTCCATTCTGCACAATCCTGAGGGCCATTTTATCCTGCATTTTTTCTACGGCAAAACCGCGATTGTCCTTTTTTACAATAAAGCCCTTAACATCACCACTTTCTTCATCTCGTGCCCAAATAATTAAGATATCGGCGAATGTGGCATTACCGATCCATTTTTTCTGACCATTTAATATCCATTTGCCATTTATTTTTTTGCAGGTTGTAGTGAGTCCTCCAGCAGCAGCAGATCCCACTTCGGGTTCAGTTAGTCCAAATGCACCGATAATTTTAAATTGCTGCATCAATGGCAACCATTGCTGTTTTTGTTCTTCCGATCCACATAAATAGATCGATCCCATAGCCAAACCACTCTGTACGCCAAAAAAAGTAGAAATTGAGGTATCTATCCGCGCCATTTCCATCGCTAAAATACCTTCCATCAAATTCGATTTCCCCGGACAGCCATAACCTTTATAGGTTAAACCACAGATATTAAGCTCAGCAAGTTTTGGGATAATTTTGAAAGGAAATTCTGCCTTGTTCCAATAGTGATTTACAATGGGTTTTACTTCTTTTTCTAAAAAAGCACGCACTTTTAATTGGAGTTCGCGATCCTCATCGTTGAGCGCTTCGTCGCCCAAATGATAAAAATCACCTTCAATTGGTGGTAATTCTCTCTTTTTACCCGACCCACCCATCATTTTCATCATCCCCTGAATCTGTTTATCATCCAGATTGGAGATGGTTTCGACCATTTTGGGTAAATCGACTTTTTTCGATAAAGCTTCTAACTTATCGAAATCTACATGTTTAAAAAGATTGTACGCATTTTTGAGAGAAGAGAATATATTCGCCATTATTATTCGTTTTGAGAATAACAAACGAAGGGCGATTTTGTTGGGTGGTAGATTCTGTCATTCTGAGCGCAGCGAAGAATCTACAACCAAAACAAAATGAAAATTTGTGCTGCAAGTCAAGTAAGTACTTTTCAACTTAGAGATTCTTCGCTGCGCTCAGAATGACAATTTCCCTACCTTAAATCAAACAAACTATCAACACCCAACAATTTTCTTGAGGTAAAGCCCTCGCCAAAAGTGGTACCGATGCTTTTACCAAATTCTCTCGAACGGCCAATCACACTTTCAAAAAATTCTGGTGAAGAAATATAGGTTTGCAAGCCATCTACATCCGGATTATAAAATTGTGTTTTAAAGGCCTTAATCGATTCAATTTTCTTATCCATATGGTCTGATATATCCACAATGATATCAGGTTTTAAGTACCTGTCTTGAATATATTGCAATAATAACCTTGGGCGGTGCGCTTCTTGTTTAACACCATCTAACGATGTCTCTATTTTTGGCAAGCCTGATAAAAAAACCGAATCGTACACCAAATCGCCTGCACGTCCATGATCAGGGTGACGGTCTTCTAGCGCATTGCTTAAAATAATTTCTGGCTGGTATTTCCTGATGGCTTTAATTACTTCTAAACGGTGAAATTCATCATTCTGAAAAAAGCCATCCCTCATTCTCAAATTTTCGCGAACATGTAAACCTAAAATTTTTGCAGAGTCTGCGGCCTCTTCATCCCTTGTTTCTGCAGTGCCACGCGTACCCAGCTCTCCTCTGGTTAAATCTACTATTCCAACTTTTTTACCAAGGGCAATATGTTTTAAAATAGTACCTGAACAGCAAAGCTCAGCATCATCAGGATGCACGGCAATAACTAAAATATCTAACTTCATGATGTAATTATTGGGCATTTTGGCTCAGCAGTTGCTGAATTTTCTTTTTAATTTTCGAACTTAATGGTTTAGTGAAGGGTAAGAAATAATCTTCCAATTCGCCATTTTTGTTCACGATATATTTATGAAAGTTCCAACGTGGTTTCGAACTTAATTTTGAATTTTGTTTTTTATCGCTCAGAAATTGATAAAGCGGGTGGGCATGTGCACCACGTACCATAATCTTATCAAAAACCGGAAATTTCACACCATGGTTAATCTCACAGAAAGATGCAATATCAGATCCATTAAGCGGTTCCTGCTTTCCAAAATCGTTGGTTGGAAAACCCAAAATTTCAAAATCAGGGCTATTAATCTCCTCTTTTAACTGCTGTAATTCTTTCAATTGCGGTGTAAAACCACATTCTGATGCTGTATTTACAATTAAAACAACTTTGTTACGGTAGGCTGATAACGGCTGCTCTTCGCCATTAATTTTTTTAACCTTAAATGAATAAATATTCGGAATGCGTTCCTGCATTATAGTTATTGATAAAATCCTGAAGTACGGATAATAGATTCTATATCCCTATCCTCGTTCGGATCGTAAGTGCTTTTTAAATTATGTCCTACCACGCGGGCCACAATCTGATAAGAAAATGCAGCGAAACCACCTTTGGTCTGCTTTACAATATCATACGTTGTTCTGCCCACCTCACGGTCGATCAGTTTCGTTAAAATCTGACCTTGAGTAATGGTTAATTCTTTTATTTCGCGGTTAAACATGTCTTTAATTTCTTTATCACATTGTTTAACCAGCTGTTTCTGTTCCTTTTTCTCTGGCGTACGGGCAATATCCTGCTCTAATTGCTCGTATCTACGTTTTGCAAACAGTGCATATGGCATTACTTTTAATACGTTATATCTTAAGCGATTATATGCGGCCTGTTCTGCCGGCGATTTCCAGATCCTTGCAGCATAAATAGATACTTCGTTAAGCTGCATCCACGGAATCATTACACCATTATCGTTTGTTGAGGCTACTCTTATTGTATCGCTTTTACCCAATTTAGGGAATATTGGCGCAGCAGGATCCTGAGCCCATAGCGAAATGCTACAAATCATTACAATACAAAGAAAAAAGAGCCCTTTAATTTTCATAAATTTATACTTTTACAAAGTTAGGTGTTATTTCATATATTAGGTGTTTCACAAAACTAATATAAGTTTTATTCATAAATAAGACGCAATTTTTACGCAAAAAATACAAATGAAAACAGAGTTAGTGATTGATTTAGAGGCGGAAAAGCAAGAGATTCTAAAAAGATATAGGGCATTACTACGGGCAAGCAAATCTACTTTACAAAAGGGCGATAAAAAAGAAATCAGGAAAGCTTTCGATATGGCACTGGAAAGCCATAAAGATATGCGCCGAAAATCTGGCGAACCTTATATCTACCACCCCATCGCTGTAGCGCAAATTGCTGCTGAAGAAATTGGCTTAGGAACAACCTCTATTGTATGTGCCTTATTGCACGATGTGGTAGAAGATACCGATATCACTTTAGAAGATATTGAACGCGAATTTGGTAAGAAAACCGCTAAAATTATCGACGGTTTAACCAAAATATCGGGTGTTTTCGATACCAATAGCTCTTTACAGGCCGAGAATTTCCGTAAAATGTTGCTTACCCTGGCAGATGATGTGAGGGTAATCCTGATCAAACTTGCCGATCGTTTGCATAACATGCGTACAATGGATTTTATGCCCCGCCACAAGCAGCTTAAAATCGCTTCGGAAACTATTTATTTATACGCACCATTAGCCCATAGATTGGGTTTATATGCCATAAAATCAGAGTTGGAAGATCTTTCGATGAAATATCTCGACCCTGATACTTACAAATTCATTGCAAAAAAATTAAACGAGAAAAAGGCAGAACGTGCGCTTTTCATTAAAAAATTCGTCGAACCGATTGATGAAATTGTTCATGAACAAGGTTTAGTGGCTGATGTTTACGGCAGACCTAAGTCAATTCACTCCATCTGGAACAAGATGAAAAAGAAAAATATTCCTTTCGAAGAGGTTTACGATCTTTTTGCCATCCGGATTATTTTGGACTCGGCACCTGAAAATGAAAAGGCCGATTGCTGGAAAGCGTATTCTATTGTTACCGATTTATACCGCCCAAATCCTGATCGTTTACGCGATTGGGTTTCCTCACCAAAGGGAAATGGCTACGAAAGTTTGCACACCACGGTAATGGGACCGCGCGGACAATGGGTTGAGGTACAGATCCGTACACAACGCATGAACGAAATTGCAGAGAAAGGTTTTGCTGCACACTGGAAATACAAAGAATCGAGTAACGATAACGGTCTGGATCAGTGGATTCAGAAAGTCCGCGAAATGCTAAGCAACCCGGAAGCCAACGCTTTAGATTTCCTGGACGACTTCAAGATGAATCTTTTCTCGGATGAGATTTTCATTTTCACGCCAAAAGGAGCCTTAATCCAGTTGCCATTAGGTGCTACCGCGTTAGATTTTGCTTTCGAGATCCATACCGATGTAGGTGCAACCTGTATAGGCGCTAAAGTAAATCACAAACTGGTTCCTATTTCGTATAAGCTTCAAAATGGCGATCAAGTGGAGATTATCACCTCAAGCAAACAAACACCTAAAGAAGATTGGCTAAATGTGGTGGTTACTGCCAAGGCTAAATCGAAAATTAAATCATCTTTAAAAGAAGAAAAACGGAAAATTGCCGAAAATGGCAAGGAAATCTTAGAAAGAAAGCTGAAGTCTTTAAAAATCACCTACAATACCGACAATCTACAAAAACTAAGTTATTTCTTTAAACTGCCTTCTACACAAGAGCTTTTTGTTAATGTAGCTTTAGGAAAAATCGAACTGAAAGATATAAAAGAGTATCTATCGAGTGAGAAAGAAGTTGAAAACCGCGGACCAGAACGTCCTGAAAACCTAACGGTAGACATCGTTAAAACCAAAATGAAGGGCTCGGAAAATGACATTTTGCTCATTGGAGAAGACCTGCAAAAAATAGATTACACGCTAGCCGCATGTTGCAATCCAATTCCTGGTGATGATGTTTTTGGCTTTGTTACCGTAAGTGAAGGGATTAAAATACACCGTACCAACTGCCCTAACGCTGCGCAGCTAATGGCCAATTATGGTTATCGCGTGGTGAAAGCCAAATGGAACAAACAACAGGAATTAACTTTCTTAACCGGCTTACGCATTGTAGGTATTGATGATGTAGGTTTGATCAATAACATCACCAGGGTTATTTCTACCGACTTTAAAGTAAATATGAGATCAATTACTGTTGATACTAACGAAGGGATTTTTGATGGTTCGATTATGATTTTTGTAAATGATACCGAACACCTGGAAAACCTGATTAAAAATTTATTAAAAGTTAGAGGTGTTACAGGAGTAACGAGGTTTGACGCCTAATTAGTCCGAAAGTCGGAAGTCCGGAGTCTGAAGTCTAGATGCTAAGTTACACGCTATTTGCAGATTGAACTCCATAACCCCAGCTTATTACAACAATCAAAAATTACCAAATCTATGTAATCATTTCATCGGTGTAATCATTTTTCAAAACAATTTACCTACCTTTGGATGGAGTTTAAAAACTATGTCTGAACAAAAAACAAATGAGCTCGTTCGCAAGATTTTTGAGGCTTATTTAGAAAACAAAAATCTACGTAAAACACCAGAGCGTTTCGCTATATTGGAAGAAATATATTCAAGAAACGACCACTTTGATGTAGAAACCCTTTATATCCACATGAAAAACCAAAAGTACCGCGTAAGTCGTGCTACGGTTTATAATACTTTGGAGTTACTGGTTTCATGCGATTTAGTTACCAAACACCAGTTTGGTAAAAATATGGCACAATTCGAAAAATCTTATGGTTACCGCCAGCACGATCACGTAATTTGTATCGAATGTGGTAAAGTAGTAGAATTCTGCGATCCACGAATCCACCAGATCCAAACCATGGTTGGTGATCTTTTAAAATTTGATGTGAAACACCATTCGTTAAATCTTTATGGTTTCTGCTCTGATTGCAGTATGGCCAGAAAAGTAAACGAAAGCGCAACAACAGCCGCAAAAACTGTAGAAAATTAAATCAAAATACAAATAAAACCAGCTTAATTTATTAAATAATGACGCAAGTAGATGTACTTCTCGGCCTGCAATGGGGTGATGAAGGAAAGGGAAAAATCGTTGATGTACTAAGTCCAAAATATGATCTTATTGCCCGTTTTCAGGGTGGCCCAAATGCCGGACATACTTTAGAGTTCGATGGCAAAAAATTCGTTTTAAACACAATCCCTTCAGGAATTTTTAACGAAAAAACCATGAATCTTATCGGTAATGGTGTAGTAATCGACCCTATTATCCTAAAAAGAGAGTTAGATAATTTAAAAAAAGCTGGTCATGATCCTATTGCCGATGGCAAATTAGTGATTGCCCGTAAAGCGCACTTAATTTTACCAACCCACCAATTATTAGATGCTGCTAACGAGGCACGCATGGGTAAAAATAAAATTGGATCAACCTTAAAAGGTATTGGTCCAACTTATATGGATAAAACCGGCCGTAACGGTTTACGCGTTGGTGATACTACTCTACCTGATTTCAAAGAACGTTATGCCAAATTGGTAGAAAAACATACTGAAATCCTTTCTCATTACGAAGGTTTCGAATATGAATTGGCTGAGAAAGAAGCATCATTCTTTGAAGCAATTGAATTCTTAAAAACCATCCCTCACGTTGATAGCGAACATTATGTGAACGGTTTCTTAAAAGAAGGAAAAGCTGTTTTAGCAGAAGGTGCCCAGGGAACGTTATTAGACGTAGATTTTGGTTCATATCCTTTTGTAACTTCTAGTAACACCACAACTGCAGGTGCCTGTACTGGTTTAGGTATTGCACCAAATAAAGTAGGTGCTGTTTATGGTATCTTCAAAGCATATTGCACACGTGTTGGTGGCGGCCCTTTCCCTACTGAATTAGATAACGAAGTTGGCGAAAATTTACGCGCTTTAGGTCACGAATTTGGCGCAACTACAGGTCGTGCCCGTCGTTGTGGTTGGATCGATCTTCCTGCATTAAAATATGCCATCATGTTAAACGGGGTAACCGAATTGATTATGATGAAAGCTGATGTTTTGGATACTTTCGATACCATTTATGCTTGTACACACTACGAATACAATGGCGAAACGATCGATTACATGCCATACGACATCATTTCAATCGAACCAAAACCAGTATTGAAAGCTATTGATGGTTGGGCTACTGATGTAACTAAAATTACTTCTGTAGATGAAATCCCAGCTAAATTAACTGATTATATAGCGTTCTTAGAAAAAGAATTAGAAGTGCCGATCAAATTCCTTTCAGTAGGACCAGATAGAGCACAAACTTTGGAGTTACGCTAAAACATAAGATTCCGTCGTCTAGAAATAAATTCAGGTTGACGGTTCATAAAAGAAAAGCAACCCACAATCGGGTTGCTTTTTTGTTTTTTAGTTAATTATTATAAAAAAATCGTCATTCCCGCGCAGGCAGGAATCTTAATACAATAGGCTTCAGGGCGCTCTATCTACCCGAAATTTCATCTCGACCAAAGCGGAGAGATCTATCTAAACAGATTTAGCTTCGCTGAGCCTTCGGGTTCTCGACTGCGTTGCACTCCGCTCGAAATGACGATCTATCTGAATGAAATTGGCATGAGAAAATCAATAAGCCGTCCCAAAAGATAAAAATTAATTTCTTACAATTATCAACGCTATTTTTACCTTTGCCGCAGCTTGAAAACCACACAAAACATATCCAATTTTAAACAAAAAGCTTTGCATTGGGCCAACCAGTTCGAGGTTTGCTGCTTTTTAGATTCAAATAACTACAAAGATGCCTACTCGGCCTACGATTTCATTATCGCAGCTGATGCACATCATGAATTAAAATGCGCGGTAGGTAATGCGTTTGATCAACTAAAAAGCTTTTATGCTACGCATAAACAGTGGATTTTTGGCTTTTTCAGCTACGATTTAAAAAACGAAATAGAAAACCTTCACTCTAATAATTCTGACAACTTAGACTTCCCTGATCTTTACTTTTTTGTTCCAAAATATTTAATCGCCTTTAAAGATGGCAAGGCGGAGGTTTTGCTTGGTCATCCTTCCATTTTAGCAGATATCGAATCCTTTCAGCTTCAGGTAAAAAATCAATCGAAAGCGATAACAATAGCACAAAGATTATCAAAAAATCAATATATCCATAAGGTCGAGGCTTTAAGAGATCATATTATTCGTGGAGACATTTATGAAGTTAACTTCTGTCAGGAGTTTTTTGCTGAAAATATAGAAATAGATCCCGTTCAAACTTTCGAGGTGTTAAACCAGGTTTCTCCTACCCCATTTGCTGGTTATTTTAAAGTTCAGGGTAAATATATTTTATCTGCTACGCCAGAACGTTTTTTGTGCAAACGCGGATCGAAACTCACCTCACAACCTATAAAGGGCACTGCAAAACGAAGTTCTGATCTGGCAGAAGATGAAGCCATAAAGCTGCAACTCAGGAATGATATTAAAGAGCAGGCAGAAAATGTAATGATTGTTGATCTGGTACGCCACGACCTCACTAAATCGGCCGTTAAGGGTTCTGTTACTGTTGATGAATTATTTGGCATCTACAGCTTCCCACAGGTCCACCAAATGATTTCCACCATTAGCTGTGAACTAAATCCAGCAATTCACTTTATCGACGCCATTAAAAATGCATTTCCAATGGGCTCTATGACAGGTGCACCAAAGGTTAAAGCAATGAAATTAATTGAAGAATATGAAGTAACCAAAAGAGGTATTTATTCCGGTTCCTTTGGCTGCATCAGTCCAGATGGTGATTTCGATTTTAATGTGGTTATCCGGAGTATTTTGTACAATGCTGAATCTAGCTATTTATCCTTTCAGGTTGGAGGAGCCATTACCTACCAAAGCAATGCCATTTTAGAATACGAAGAGTGTTTGCTAAAAGCCAGTGCGATTTTGAAGGTGCTGGGTAGTTAATTTCTTCAGTTGTCATTAGTTCATTGTTTTTTTTATAGGATGTCATTCTGAACGCAGTGAAGAATCTTTAACCCAAAATTTTCTAGTTTTAGCGTCTTTTCTAGTTGTAGCGTCCCGCTACGATTTAATTAATATCCCTAAATATTACTCAAACAGAAAGGTCTTAGCGAGACGCTAAGACCAGGTAAGAATAAATAAAAAGATGGGGTTCTGCACCACGCATACCCCTCCACCTTAAACCCTAAACCTTAAACCTATTTCTTATAATACTGTTGCGCTTCTGGTAAATATTTTTGGATCTGTGCAATACGTGTAGCATCGCTTGGGTGGGTACTTAAAAACTCGGCTGGTTTTTGAGCACCTGCCGACGCCGCCGACATTCTATTCCAGAAAGCAGTGGCATTTTGTGGATTGTATCCGGCCATAGCCATAAAAATCAAGCCTAAACGGTCGGCTTCTAATTCTTGATTTCGACTGAATTTTAACATCGCCACTGGTGTACCCACACCATAAAGGGTATTAAAAATAGATTGAGTTTTTGGATTTTTAGATAACGCAACACCTGCTGCAGCACCAATCCCTTGAGCAACCATTTCTTGCGACATCCGTTCAGCAGAGTGACCTGCGATAGCGTGGGCAATCTCGTGGCCCATTACGGTGGCCAAACCTGCATCGTCTTGTGTTACGGGCAAAATACCGGTATAAACTACAATCTTTCCTCCTGGCATACACCAGGCATTTTTCTCGTTGTTCTGCACCACATTAACCTCCCACTGGTAATCTGCAATCAGGTTACCATAATTATTGCTGTTCATATACGATTTTACAGCCGTAATTAATCTGCTACCAATGGTTTTAACCTTCAATGCCTGCGCATTTGAGGCCGGTAAAACTGTAGTTTTATTCTCCGTTAAAAAGGTGCTATAAGCCTGGAAAGCCATCGGCAAAACCTGGTCGTTACTCACTAAATCAAATCGACTACGGCCTGTTAAAGGAACGGTAGAACAGGAGTTAAATAATAATACTCCAGCAACGCTTGCTGTTAAAAATAACTTTTTCATAATGCGATTTTAAATGATTAGTAAATACTGATAGGCAAAACCGAAGATTAAACAGTAAGCCTATAAATAAGTTTTAATGAAATGTGTTTTGTTAATTAATTAGTTTTCTTCCTGAACAAATACACTTTAGATTCTTTGCCTTTCAGCAATCTTTCGAGGTTTTTTTGGTGCGTAACTAAGATTAAAATGCAAACCACCATGCCATAAAGCACTTCCGATTTGATTGAAACCTGAAACAAGAACACCACACTGAGCGGAAAAGTAAATCCTGCACAAATGGAGCTTAATGAAACGTATTTAGTTAACAACAACACAACCACAAAAACCAGAACACAAAGCATAGATGCTTCAAAGTTAACTGCCAAAATCATTCCAAAAAGTGTAGCAACACCTTTTCCGCCTCTAAAACCTGCAAAAACAGGAAATAAATGGCCCATTACTGCGGTTACACCGAGTGCGAGCTGATAATTGACAAAAACAACTGAATTTTGTGGCCCGGTTACCGACATACCGATTAAATAGGCCAGATTGGTTGCGGTATAACCTTTTGCAATATCGATAATCATTACAGCAATTCCGGCTTTTTTGCCCAATACCCTAAAAGTATTGGTTGCGCCAGCGTTGCCACTTCCATACTCTCTTACATCGACCCCATAAAAGGCCTGACCAAGCCATACAGCTGTTGGTATAGATCCAAAAAGATAGGCGATTAATAACGCGCTGAGAGAATAAACCGTAACCATAGCCTACAATGATACAAAAAATAAGCTTTTAATTTTATAGCAAATCACTTTAGTATGCTTTTAAACTCATGTCCAGGCTTTTCACAGAGTGTGTAAGCGCGCCCATCGAAATAAAATCTACTCCGCAAGCAGCATATTCGGCAACATTCTCTTCAGTAATCCCTCCAGAAGCTTCCGTAATGAATTTACCGTCGATTAATTTAACCGCAGCCCTTAAGTTTTCGAAACTAAAATTATCAAGCATAATACGGTCTACATCACCTATAGACAAAACCTGAGACAATTCTTCCAGGTTGCGCACCTCAATTTCAATCTGAAGTGATTTATTTTGATCAATTAGATATTTTTTAGCAGCTGTAATGGCGTTTGAAATTCCTCCTGCATAATCTACATGATTATCCTTAATTAAGATCATATCATATAAACCAATGCGGTGATTTACACCTCCCCCGATCCTTACTGCCCATTTTTCTAAATAGCGAAGTCCTGGAGTGGTTTTACGGGTATCTAAAATTTTGGTTTTAGTTGTTTTCAATAAAGAAACAATCCGATGAGTTTTAGTTGCAATACCACTCATGCGCTGCATACAGTTTAAAACCAAACGCTCTGCAATTAAAATAGCATGCGTACTTCCTGAAACGGTTAGGGCAATATCGCCTACTTTTACCGCTACACCATCCTGCAACAGTACATCAACCTTTAAAGTATCATCAACTTCCTTAAAAATCTCAAGTGCAAGTTCAATTCCAGCCAAAACACCATCTTCTTTGATAATCAGTTTTGCTTTTCCCTGCGTTCCGGGTGGAATTGTTGAAAGTGAAGTGTGATCGCCATCACCAACATCTTCGGCAAGGGCATTTTTTATGAATTGATGTATAAGTTGAGTATCCAAAATGTAGATTTTATGCCGCAAAAATAAGAAATATTTATTAGCAGACAATTTACTGAAGCGTTAAAGTGATCTGTTAACATCAGAAGTTTCTAGCCTCCGCGACTTATGAAGTTGCCACAGGCCAATTAATCCTTTGCCGGTTCGATCCTTAATTCAGTAATCGAAAAGCTGGTATTGAATTTTTTCATGGTAATAGAAACCCTGAAGGTTTCTTTAGCGGTACTTAGAATAATTACGCCAAAACGATAATTTGGATTCGTATTAATTTTATGAAAAATACTTGTTTTTACTGGGGGATGTTTAATAAAAAAATCTCTTAAAATCTGTTCACCCTGTGCTTTTGAGTATACATCTTCTTCATCAACTATAATAAGTTCGATAGTTGAGGCGAAATTTTTCGCAATTTCTTTTGAATTGCCAGCCTTAAAATACGAGGATAAATCATCAATAATATCTGCCTGAAGAGCTGTAGGGTGATATAATGATGACAAACTAATAATGAGTAAAAATAAGCTCCGGATCATTTCTGTATTTTATACAGAACCCTATAGCTAAAATTATGCCATTAGCGTATCAAAAAAAGGATTTCTTCATTTGTATAAGCATCAATAAAGTTATATTTGCCATATAAACAAAACACTAAAACATGTTATACATGAAAATGTTTTAATGTGGATCAATAAATTTTACAATAAAAATGGTAAACGATAAAAAACTCGCGCTTATAATTCTAGATGGCTGGGGCTACGGAAAACAAGATAATTCTGATGCTGCATATGCTGCCAACACTCCTTTTTTCGATTCGTTATTACAGAAATACCCAAATTCTAAGCTTGAAGCGTCTGGTGAAGCTGTAGGTTTGCCAGCCGGACAGATGGGAAACTCCGAAGTTGGGCACATGAACTTAGGCGCAGGTAGGGTAGTTTATCAGGAGCTTGGAAGAATCAACAAATCGATTACCGACAGAGAATTGCACAGCAACCCGGTTTTGGTAAGTGCATTCGATTATGCTAAGCAAAACAATAAAGCGGTTCATTTCATCGGACTTGTTTCAAACGGCGGTGTGCATGCGCATATCGAACATTTAAAAGCTTTATGTGATGCCGCAAATGAAGCAAATGTACCAAATACTTTTGTTCATGCTTTTTTGGATGGCCGTGATACTGATCCAAATTCAGGCCTGGGCTTTATCACTGATCTGCAAAACCATATCCAAAACACTAATGCTAAATTGGCTACTATGGTTGGCCGTTATTATGCGATGGACCGCGATAACCGTTGGGAGCGTGTTAAACAAGCTTACGATGTAATGGTAAACGGTATTGGCGAAAAGACCCAGGATGCTTTAGCAGCAATCAAAAAATCATATACCGATGGCATAACCGATGAGTTTTTAAAACCAATCGTTTTAACGCAGGATAATGGTGCACCAGTTGCTACGATTCAAAATGATGATGTGGTAATCTGTTTTAATTTCCGTACCGATAGAGGTCGTGAAATCACCACTGCATTAACGCAAAAAGATTTTCCAGAACAGCAGATGCATAAACTGCCATTGTATTATGTTACCATGACTACTTACGATGAGAGTTTCGAAAAGGTAAATGTAATTTTCACCAAAGATGATTTAACCCAAACTATTGGCGAAGTACTGGCAAACAACAATAAAAATCAGATCCGTATTGCAGAAACTGAGAAATACCCACACGTAACCTTCTTCTTCTCGGGCGGAAGGGAAGCCGAATTTAAGAACGAAAAACGCCTTTTAATTCCTTCACCAAAAGTAGCCACCTATGATCTTCAACCAGAAATGAGTGCCGCGGGGATTACAGATGCCATTACCAAAGAAATGGAAACCGGATGGGCTGATTTTATTTGCTTAAACTTTGCCAATCCGGATATGGTTGGCCACACAGGTGTTTTTGAGGCTGTAATAAAAGCAGTAGAAACTGCAGACAAATGTGCAGAAACTGTGGTAAACAAAGGTTTGGAACATGGTTATTCGTTTATTCTTTTGGCCGATCATGGAAACTCTGAATTTATGGTAAATGGAGATGGTTCTGCCAATACTGCGCATACCACCAACCTGGTTCCTTGTATTTTAATTGATAAGGACTATAAAACCATTGCAGATGGTAAATTAGGTGACATTGCCCCTACCATTCTAAAAATATTAGGTGTCGCCATCCCAGCAGAAATGACAGGAAATGTTTTAGTATAATGGTTAAAAAACTTCATATCCTGGTATTTGCTTTGGCATTTTTTTCGTGCAATCAGCGAAAAGAAGCTGAAGCAAATACCGATTTATTGTACTTTGATATAAGAGGATATTTTGGAAAGGAAATTTCGCGCCTACAGAGACTGAATCCCATTGTGAATAAAACCGTTAGTGTAAATGGGGCAGCCGAAAGCAAAACAGCTAAAATTGCTGACTGGGCAAAAGAATTGGCCATTTTTGTCAACGCTGACATCAATAAAACATCGTGGAAAGGAAGTTTTAAAACAAAAGAACAAGCTGGGGTAGATATTTATACTTCCAATAATAAAAAAATCCCTATTAAGAAGGTTTCTATAACCTGGAAAGGCCAGAAAGCTGGCAAAATAGAGATCATTATCGATAATAAAAATATCTTATACCAATCTCAGGATACGTTAACCTACTGCCCAGATAGCCTCTACGCGATCAAAAAGCAGCAGAAAATTAGATTGCTAAACGAAAAGAAGTATTCAGTTATTGGAAAGCTGAAATAAAAAAAATGGGGCCCGAAAATATTCAGGCCCCATTTCCTTTAAAGGCTGTATTTTATTTAAGGCTTGCTATCTGCGCCTTATCATAGGTTACCCAATCAATAATATCTTTTCTTAAGGGTTGCAAGGTTAATACCTTCTGAAAATCAGCGATAGAATTATTGAACAAAGCTACACAAGCCGCTTTTTCTTCTTTTTTCTTCGCTTTAAAAGATCTGAAAATTGCATAGTCTTTGTAAGCTAAACCACGGTTTTGAAACATTTGAGCGTCTTCATCACCATTAATTTCAATGGCTTTTGTAAAATCTTTGAGAGATGCCAAATAAAAGTTCTCGCGCATAGTATTTAACGACTCTTTAGGATCGTTAGCAATTTTTAATCTTGCTATCCCACGGTAATAATATGCAGAAACTTCAGATGGTTTAATGGTTAATAAACGGCTGTAAGTTGCAATACATTTCTCGTATTCACGATTTTGGAAATAAGAATATCCAAGCATTTGAAGCACGTTTGCATTATCAGGAGTTTTAGTATCAGCTTTTTCTAATTGTATCGCGGCAGTTTTATAATCACCTTTCATCATAGCCTGCATGCTTCTTTCGTAATTGCTTTGTGCGAAACTACTAGTTGATGTAAAAATAATTAATCCTAAAATCGCCTTTTTAAAATAGTTCATGTATGAGTAATAAGTTTAACAAATCTAACGCCTAACCAAATTTATAGGAGAAATTTTTTGCAATATAATCCTATTCTGATAATTTAAAAGTTTTTAATTTTCTTTCATTCAAAACCAAATACCCTAAACATTAGCTTAAACGCTAAAATATGCTTTATATGATATTGGTAAAAATATTTATATTACTCTGCCTTTTTAACATAAGATTAATATTATTTTCACTTTGGCACAAGAGTTGAATTTATTAACTTAATACCAAAATTAAACAAAGTGAATACGATTAAACTGCCAGTTTGTCGTTAGCGGAAAATGTGATAATGAGTAAACAAGATATATTTGATTTCCATACAGCAATGCCAATCATAAATGAGGATACCGAATTTTTTCCCTTAATGTCTCAACAAGACGAAGAGGAAATGAATAATGAGGAAACGCCCGAAACGTTGGCCATATTGCCTTTGCGAAACACAGTTTTATTTCCAGGAGTAGTTATTCCTATTACTGTTGGAAGAGATAAATCAATTAAGTTAATTAAGGAAGCGTACAAAGGAAATAAGATTATTGGGGTTGTTTCTCAAAAAGACGTTTCCATTGAAGACCCTACTTTTGAGCAGCTTAACACGGTTGGTACGGTTGCAAACATTATAAAGCTGTTGCAAATGCCTGATGGAAATACCACCGTAATTATCCAGGGTAAACAACGTTTCAGCTTAATTGAAGAGGTGCAGAATGAACCTTACATTAAAGCCGTTGTTAAAAAATTCGAAGAACAAAAGCACAAAGCAGACAAAGAGTTTAAAACATTAATCGCTTCTATCCGCGAAATGTCTGCTCAGATTATCCAGCTATCACCAAATATTCCAAGTGAAGCCAGTATTGCACTTAAAAACATTGAGAGCAACTCATTTTTGATCAATTTCATTTCATCAAATATGAATGCCGAAATGGCCGATAAGCAAAAAATCCTTGAAATGGATAAATTGCAGGAAAGAGCGCAAAAGGTAATGGAGCTTTTAATGGTCGAACTGCAGATGCTGGAGCTGAGAAATCAGATCCAATCGAAAGTACGTACCGATTTAGACAAGCAACAACGTGATTATTTTTTAAATCAACAGCTAAAAACCATTCAGGAAGAATTGGGAGGCAGCTCTGCTGATTTAGAATTCGATGCTTTACAAGAAAAAGCCAAGAAGAAAAAATGGGCAAAAGCAGTTGCCGAACATTTTGATAAGGAGCTAGATAAGTTGGGCAGAATGAACCCTGCTGCACCGGATTACTCTGTTCAGTTAAATTATTTGGAACTTCTTTTAGATTTACCCTGGAGCGAGTTTACGAAAGATAATTTCGACCTAAAAAGAGCACAACGTATCTTAGATAAAGATCACTTTGGTTTAGAAAAAGTTAAGCAACGCATTATTGAATACTTAGCAGTTTTAAAATTAAAGCGTAATATGAAAGCGCCAATCTTATGTTTGGTTGGCCCTCCGGGAGTTGGTAAAACATCTTTAGGAAAATCTATTGCGAAAGCTTTAGGCCGTAAGTATGTACGTATGGCTTTAGGTGGTATCCGCGATGAAGCAGAAATCCGTGGCCACCGTAAAACTTACATCGGTGCAATGCCAGGCCGTATTATTTCCTCTATTAAAAAAGCGGGGGCAGATAATCCTGTTTTTGTTTTGGATGAGATTGATAAAGTAGGAACCGACCACCGTGGCGACCCATCATCAGCCTTGCTTGAAGTATTAGATCCTGAGCAAAACAGCGCCTTCTACGATCATTATGTAGAAATGGATTACGATTTATCCAACATCCTGTTTATTGCAACAGCAAACTCTTTAAGTACCATTCAACCTGCTTTGTTAGATCGTATGGAGATTATTGAAGTAAACGGATATACGATTGAAGAGAAAATAGAAATCGCTAAAAAATACCTGTTGCCTAAACAGAAAGAAAACCATGGTTTACAAACCAAGGATATTAACTTAAAAACTCCACTGATCGAAAAAGTAATTGAAGATTATACCAGAGAATCAGGCGTACGTGGTTTGGAGAAAAAAATAGGTTCTTTGGTACGTGGTGTGGCCACCAAAATTGCGATGGAAGAAACCTACGATTCAAATTTAAGCAATGATGATGTAGAGCGCATTTTAGGTGCCCCAATTTACGATAAAGACTTATACGAAGGCAATGAAGTGGCTGGAGTTGTAACAGGCTTAGCCTGGACAAGCGTAGGAGGTGATATTTTATTCATCGAATCGAGTTTAAGCCCAGGAAAAGGAAAATTAACCTTAACAGGCAACCTTGGCGATGTAATGAAAGAATCGGCGGTTATCGCGCTAGCTTATTTACGCGCCCACGCAGCCGAATTTGATATAGACTACAGTTTATTTGATAACTGGGATGTTCACGTTCACGTGCCTGCGGGTGCTACACCAAAAGACGGACCTTCGGCCGGAGTAACGATGCTTACCGCCCTAACGTCGGCATTTACCCAACGCAAGGTAAAACAGCATTTAGCTATGACTGGCGAGATTACTTTACGCGGAAAAGTACTTCCGGTTGGTGGTATCAAAGAAAAGATCCTAGCTGCAAAAAGAGCAAACATTAAAGAAATTATCCTTTGCAAAAGCAACCGTAAAGATATTTTAGAGATTAAAGAAAGTTACATCAAGGATTTAAAATTCCATTATGTAGCCGAAATGAGTGAAGTAATTGAGTTGGCTTTAACCAAAAACAAGGTTAAAAAACCTTTAGATTTAAGTGTTAAAATTGCACCGATTGTAAACTAATTGCTAATTCTTTTGGATTAACAGTCAAAAATCCAATTACAATAAATACTTTTATAGCCTAGGTAAATCGCCTGGGCTTTTTTATGAGATCATTTTTATTCACTATAGTTTTTTGTTTGGTTGTTTCAACCAGTTTCGCTCAATCCTTTAAAAACGAATTCGGTTTTAAAACCGAAAACGATGCTTATTTGGCTACTTTGAACGATCGGTATTATACCAACGGATTATTTATCTACTTCCGCCGTGCCATTAATACCGAAAAGCTTTCAGATAAAATAGAGAAAAAGACCTACGAAATTTCTGCCGGACAGAAAATGTATACGCCTTATTGGGGCCAGGTTCCTAACAAGGAAGACCAAGACAGGCCTTTTGCAGGTTATCTTTATGCAGGTGGTGCATATTCTGTTTTCTATAAAAATGAGAGCGTTTTAAAAACCAGTGTAGAATTGGGAACGGTTGGACCTAACTCACTTGCCCAAACAGCACAGCGTTTCCTACATAAAACCGTAGGTTTTTATACCCCTGCAGGCTGGGATTACCAGATTAAAAATGAACTTGCCATAAACTTTGCCACAAATTATAGCAAGTTGCTTTTCAGACCGGAAGATCCAATTGTGGATATCAGCGCCCAGGGTTATGCCAACTTAGGAACAACTTTTTCGGGTTTAGGTGCATCGGTGCTTTTTAGGGCCGGGAAACTAAATCAATTGTTCAACAGTGCTTATCACAACGCGGTGATCGGAAATTCAAAAACCAAAAGCTTAAACAGCTCGGAATTTTTCTTTTATGTAAAACCACAGCTAAACTTTGTTGCCTATGATGCCACTATACAGGGAAGTCTTTTTAATGACAACAGTCCATTAACTTTTGGGGTAAAACCGATTGTTTTTGAGCAACAGTTTGGTGTAAATTATAGTTCAAAAAGATTTACTGCCGATTTCAATATCATTTTTAAAACCAAAGAAGTTAAAAGTGTGGCTAAAGCACAGAATTACGGTGGTTTGAGTTTGTATTATCGGTTTGGTAAGAGTTAGGCTAATTGTTGAATTGCTAATACTTTGGGATCATTGCTAAGCCCGATTACTGGGCGCGATCGTCATGCTGTTCTGAAGATTCGGAATCAGCATCGCTCATGCTATAAAGCCCCTGAGGTAAATTCAGGTGACGTCCCTAAGCATTAAATTCCTATGTAAAATTATTAAGGATAAGTTATCACTCAAACTAAGTTGAATGATGTCAGATATTTCTATCTGACATTTTATAAAATATAATGGCAAAACAATAAAGGGCAATTAAATCACCCCTTATTGTTTAACTAATTTGTCAGATTAACTGTTTTTGCTGAATAATACTGATCGAGGTAAGCTTTTACTTCAGCTTTTTTAGCGGCATCATCAATAAAATTATATAGCGGGGTTAAACCATCATCCGATGCACCTATAAAAGTTGCTTTATCTTCTATAGTAGAAGCAACCCAATTGTTAAGGTTTACAATAGTTCTGTTATTTATGATTTCGGGTTTTAATTTGGAAATATCACCCCCTGTTGAACTATAATAAATCTGGGCTGAAGTATTGTTATTTAAATCACGTAAATTAGGTTCGTCTAAATAACCAGTAGGCAAGCCAAATGTTCTTTTAAGTGTATAACGGAACCCTTCCATAATGATCGCTTCTCTTCTATTGTTTGCTGGGGCTTCGGCCTGGTAAACAACGTCGAATTTAGAACCTATTTTTATGTTTGTTAATACATGTGTGCCATATTTATTAATAAGTTCCTGAGCAGTTAACAAAGCAATATCTCTCTTAAAATCTGCTGTTAAAAATTTATTTACCGACTGGTCGTTATAAAACTTATATATCTTCCAGATCATATAGTAAGAATAATGTCCATAGACATATTTTTTATTAGTAGCATCCGTTCCTGGAAATGCCTGATTAATAGTATTACCAAAGAGCCTTAAGCCTTTTGTGCTATTATATGAATTAGACAATTTTGTTGATAAATCAACGGCACTTTGAGCCTGGGTAGTCCTCCACGAAGATGTTGTACTTCTTATAACAATAACGTTGTACATTCTATCAGCATCATAGGCAGCAATATCGACTACATTGCCTCTTACTGAAGCTAAATCATTAAACTTATCTGTAACATCATATCCAAACCCTAAAAAATTAAAGTTTGCAGATGATGGATACAAAGGTGGAGTGTCTTGAGTTGCTCCCTTAACCGTAAAGGCAATATCAGGTGATAATTTTTCTTCAGGAAGCGGATTTGGGGTTTCTTCTGGATTTTTCTTGCAGGCAGCAAGTGTGGCCATAAAGGCCAGCGCTAAAATAGTTCTTTTCATTTGGTTTAATTATTTGTGTGTACTCACCAGTGTCAATTTTGGTGCCACTTATACGACGAATTCTGGTATTTAATGTGGTTGACCAAAAGGTGATTCTAAACAACTAAAAAGGCAGTGAGAGCACAACTATAAATCGCTATAAATCAATTACTTTCCTGTTTTTCTTCTTTTCAGCTGTGGATGCCTTATTTTTTAGCCTCTTTTCTATAACACTTTTTGGTATTTTGGTGGGTTTTCGTCTTTTCTGTACAACAAGCGATCGTTTTAATAAATCGATTAGTTTTACAATGGTTTTCTCTTTGTTTAAAAGCTGGCTCCTATCCTCTTGCGAAACAATATGTAACAGTCCTTCAGAATCTAGTCGATTTTCCAGTTTTTCTTTTATGCGTATCTTTTCGTCTTCGTCCAAATAAAAAGCTGTTTCCAGGTCGAAAATTAATTCTACCTTACTCGAAACTTTATTTACATTTTGTCCACCCCTACCCCCACTTCTGGAAGTTTTGAAAGTAACAGACCGTAAAATTTCTTCTCTTGTAGGCAACATGTCGCAAAAGTAATAATTTGGAATTTAATAAAAAACACATCCAATAAATCAAAGTTTTAGCATTATCTTGTTTAGAATTTATCTTTATATTCTCAAAAAATTCAGCATTCTGTTTCTATTTTTTACCTTTGCGCTACGATGAAGAAAAACCTGGTAATAGCAATAGATGGCTATTCATCTTGCGGAAAAAGTACTTTAGCAAAAGCACTGGCTAAAAAATTAGGTTTTATTTATATAGACAGCGGAGCGATGTACCGTGCCGTTACGCTATACTTCTTAAGAAATAACATCGATATTACTGATGATGCTAAAGTTGTTGATGCTTTACAGCACATCGAACTGAATTTCCACTCCCGTGATTACGAATCCCATATTACGCTTAATGGTGAAGAGGTTTCTGATGAAATCCGCTTAATGCCCGTTTCTGAAAATGTAAGCGAGGTTTCGGCACATAAAATTGTGCGCCATGAAATGGTGAAGCAACAGCAACGCATGGGTAAATCGAAAAACATTGTGATGGATGGCCGTGATATTGGCACTACCGTTTTCCCTGATGCCCCTGTGAAATTTTTTATGACAGCCGATCCGAAAATCAGGGCTGAACGCAGATTTAAGGAACTGGAGAGCAAAGGCAATAACAAAACTACCCTGGAAGAGGTTTTTGAAAACCTTGCCCATCGCGATTATGCCGATACCACTCGTAAGGAAAGTCCGTTGGTTAGGGCTGATGATGCCATTATTTTAGACAATACCGATCTTACACAGGAAGAACAATTAGACTTTGCATTGGAAAGAGTGCAACCGTTTTTGGCTCATTAGTTCATCGGTTCACTAGTCATTAGTTAATTGTTTAAATAGGTTAACTGATGTCTATCGCCGCATCCCAAATACATAGCTTAGTTAATCGTCTTAAGACTAGGGATTTTAGACTAAATAGATTTCTCCATTCCGCGGTGCTCCAGTCGAAATGAAGTATCTCTAAGGTTAATTGCTATCGGTTAACTGGTTCCAAGCTATGGGCTACAAGACTATCAACCATGAACTATCCGGCTATTGACCTCTGACTTCAAAAAAAATTTCATATTTTTAGCACCCAACCCAAATGTTACTATGAAATTAAAATCAATTTATCTTGCGGTATTATTTTTATCGCTTACCATCTTAAACGCTAATGCCCAGAAAGGCTGGATCAATCTTTTTAATGGAAAAGATTTAAAAGATTGGAACATTAAAATCGCCAAACACGACTATAAAGAAAATTATGCCAATACTTTTCGTGTAGAAAATGGAGTAATGAAAGTGAGTTATGATGGATACAAAGAATTTGACCAACAATACGGACATATTTTCTACAAAAAACCTTTTTCGGCCTATCTTTTAAAAGTAACCTACCGCTTTGTTGGCGATCAGGCTAAAGGTGGTGAAGGCTGGGCAACCAGAAATAGTGGCGCCATGTTGCATTGCCAGGATCCGGCAACGATGTTGAAAGATCAGGATTTCCCGATTTCAATTGAAGGACAGATCCTGGGTGGTGATGGAGAGCATGAACGTCACACCAGCAACGTATGTACCCCTGGCACATTAATTAACTATAATGGAAAATTATTTACACCACACTGCTTAGATTCTAAATCGAAAACCTATGCAGGCGATCAATGGGTAACGGCAGAATTTTTAGTATTGGGCGATTCGGTTATTAAACACATTATAGCTGGCGAAGTGGTGTTAGAATATACCAAACCTCAAATTGGTGGTGGCAATGTTTCCAATTTTGACCCGAAAGTTAAAATAAACGGCAAAGCATTAACATCAGGTTATATTTCTTTACAGAGTGAAAGCCACCCGATAGAATTTAAAACCGTGCAACTTTACGATTTGGAAGCATACATGAAAGATAAAGCAAAACTAGATAAGATACTGGCTAAAATATTAAAAGAGTAAACCATATCATTACTTAGTTGTTAGATCATGATATAAAACTTCGCACCTAAATTTAGACGATGCTCAATACCCGTTTGTTTAAACCCATAACCCTACTATTTTTTCTTTTAGTTGCCAATATTACTTTTGGGCAAACTGCTTACAAAGTAAAAGACATACCCGACCCAAAAAACAATGGCGGAGGTTATGTAAGTGATCCTGACGGCATTTTGGGAAGTAGTGCGGTTTCGGGTTTAAATAATACCATTGCCCAGTTTGAACATGAAACCAATGTTCAGGTAGCAGTGGTGATTGTTAACGATTTCGACCATGACAAAGAAGATTTCGATTTTGCATTTGAGCTTTTTAACACCTGGGGAATTGGTTCAAAAACCAGCAATAATGGCTTATTGTTATTTATTTCAAAGGACCGGCGAAAGTACCGGTTCATTACCGGAACGGGAATTGAAGGTGTATTGCCAGATGTAAAGCTTAAACATATTGCTGAGCAGAATCTCCTACCAGCTTTCAGGCAAAATGATTTTAGCACAGGGATAACGAATACCATTAATGCCATTGGTGTAATTATTTTAAAACCTGAAAATAAATCAGAGCTCAATCAGTTTTTCACTCAACACGAGAACAATAGTTCACTCGAAAATTTTTGGCTTCCTACAGGAATTATCCTACTGGTATTTTGGGGGGTGTTCAAAATTGTGAACAGGCAAGCCAAAAATGGTTTAAATCCAAAAGGCTTTGACAAGAAAAATAGCTATGATGCTACCATAGCTAAAGGCTGTGGGGTGGCTTTCTTTATTGTATTTGTTTCTATTTTTATTTTTGTTTTTACTGGTGCTTTTGAGCTGTTCGAAAAGATAAAATTAGCACATATCCCTTACATTCTTTTTTCTATCCTGGCTATATTGCTTTTCTTTCGTTACCTTTTCTATCTGTCGGCATTAAGAAAAGTACACCAGGACGATAAAAATTTCTTTGATGCCGTTGTGGCTTTCCACAAAAAGAACTGGTGGTTGGTTCTTTTCTCTCCTATAATTTTAATTGCAATTATAATTCACCTCATCAAGCGTGTTAAAACGATTGATCGTTTCAAGCCAGTTTTGGATAGTAAAAACAACCCGATGACCAGAGTAGATCGCGATATCAACATAGAAGGGGAACCCTTTTTAACGGCAGGGCAACGTAAAGAAGAAGTTGTTTTAGCTTATGATTATGATATCTGGGAAAGCAAAGACCATAAAGAACATATTATTAAGGCATGGCCAGCTGAAAAATACAACAGTTATATAGAATGTCCCGAATGTGCTTTTAGGACCTACAAACTGAATGAACGTGTTACAGTTAAACAAGCCACTTATAGTCACGAAGGGCAAGCAAAACTGATAAATGAATGCAGTTTTTGTAAAAAAACAGAATTTATAAAGTGGATCACATTGGCCATGTTGGTCGAATCGAGTTCATCATCAAGCTCCTCTTCATCAAGCAGCAGCTCCTCTTCATCAAGCAGTAGCTGGGGCGGTGGCAGTAGCAGTGGTGGCGGTACTGGCGGAAGCTGGTAATTGATTAAAAAAATAAACTATGAAAAAGATCATCTTCATTTTTGCAGGATTTTTCATTCTTCTTGTATGCTTGTGGATCAGCATCAGGTTTTTGGGAATTTTTAACACCTACAAGAATGTTTCCGCTGCAAACGAACCCAATATTGTCGTTGATCAGATTGTAATGGCATCCAATTTAAAAGAAGCCAAAAGAGGTGATCTTATTGTGGTAAAAACGAGCGGTGAGCGTTGCATTTACAGACTTTGTGCTCTCGCTGGAGATAAAATTGAAGTAAAAATGGGAGAAGTTTATTTAAACGGCAAGTTGATGCTTCAAAATTACAACACCAAACACAGCTATAATTTCAGTAATGAAATATATAACAACTTAATTGGTTCAGGCAAAATAAAAGCTGGAGAAACTATGTATGCTATTGGAGATGAAATACATATGGAGCTTATTGATGCTCAAGCAAAAAAAGCTGGCATTTACCAATATAAAGAAGTAAAAATGCCTGTGTATCGCGATGAGCAAATTGAGCAACAATGGTCTAATAAGTGGAATGTGGATAATTTCGGCCCTGCCCTAGTTCCAAATGACAGTTTTTTTGTGCTTGGAGACAATAGAAACAACGCCAGAGACTCTAGGTACATTGGTTTTATCAAAAAAAGTGAGCTACTGGGCGTAATACTATAAATGGAGGCGATTTGTACCCTTTTTTCAATCTTATCCTCACCTATTAAAAGTATTTTCTAATTTTGAAACACTTAGCACGGTGTTTGCTTATAGCGTGTTTGCAATTACCCATTAAAACTGCCTCGCAGAATCCTATACTTATGACTAGAATTATCTTCCTCCTCATCGCTCTTTTTATTTTCACTAACCGCTTGAATGCACAAGAAACATATCGTGTTAAGGCAGACAAATTGCGTGTAAGGGAAAGTAGCGATCCGAAAAGCAAGGTGATTGGAAATATTGCTCAAAATGAAAATATTACGGTTTTAGATGCCAACAATGCCAAGTTTTACAAAGTAAAATTTAAAAACCGCGAGGGCTGGGTAAGCAAAGATTTCATCGAAAAAATTGCTCCTGCTGCTAAACCATCAACTCCTCAGGCAAATACTGCACAGCCCGCCGCTACCCCTCAAACTGCAGCAAGCGCCGACATGTATCGGGTAACTGCAGACGATTTACGCGTTAGGCAACAAGCTGATCCGAAAAGCAAAATTGTAGGATACCTGCCTAAAGATGAAAATGTTGCCGTGATTGATTCATCAAATACAAGCTTTTATAAAATTAAGGTTACCAATGGTGAAGGATGGGTGAGTAAAGAGTTTTTGGTCAGGGTTTCTCCTGTAAAAGCTGCAGCTGAAAAAACAAACATTGCGGCATCGGTACCTCAAGAAAACAAAGATTATACGAACATCATCTTTTTTGTGGTTGTAGCCTTAATACTGATTACCATTTTATATTTTTCGATTAAATATGCCAGCGGCAATAAATTTTTGATCGGTTTTTCGGTAATCGTAATTCTGGTAACCGGGTATTTCTGCTACATTACTTTTATACAGGCAAAAGTGGTGACGGGTACTTTTGCAAGCAACGAAGATATACAGTATAAAACCTTCAATTTTAAATCGAAAGATTCGGTAACCGTTACCGATGCCTATACTGATTCTATTTTCACCTCGAAATACGTTATTGAGGGGGATATGATCAAACTTTACGATCAGCAGAACACTATTATGTTATTAATAAGAGATGATCAAACATTAGTTGGCGAAGGTTTTACGAGGGGGACTTTTACGAAAAGATAGAATTTCCAAAATCACATCAAACGCTCCTACGGAACGAAAAAAAATACTTTTTTTTCTACCCATGAATCGTCCCTACGGGACGCTTAGTCTTAAAAAATAACCACACGCCTCCTAATTGGTCGATTTGCAAATTGAAGCCGAGCCGGCAACTTTAGCAACTTTACGTGCCGTCCCATCGGGACGCTTGCTAGGTAGCAAATAACCGATGTTATTTGTGTTTCGTTCCGTAGGAACGTTTGGTAGGTATTTGTGCACAACCCTTGTTTTTAAACCTGATAGAGCGGAATAGCCCGCAGCGTAGTGAGGACTATAAGCGATAGCAGGGCTGCTACTCCCGATGAAATACGGGGCGCTCATTTTCAAATAATTAACCTTAAAATCACTATATATTAGTTTCATATTCTAAAAGCGCACCTGGCAAATTTAAATGACCACCCCGCCTTTCAGGCACCCCTCCAAGGGAGGGGAATTATAAAGCGCTAAAAATCAGCAAGATTTATTAAAAAAATCTTTTCTATTAATTAAAATATTTTTACCTTTGCAGTCCCTAAATAGGGGAAAAAGGAGATAATTAATTAATGGCTAAAAAACAAGTAGCAGAAAAAGAATTAGCAGCTAAAACAGCTGAACTTCAGGGAGAAGGCGGACGCCTAACTGAAAAAGAAACTATTGAATCAGAAGCTGATTCAGTTTCGATCGAATCGATCAAATCATCATTGGCTACACCATCGGAAGATTTCGATTGGGATGCAGATGAAAAAGTTTTCGGTAATTACAATGATGCAGACCGTAAAAAGTTTGAAGATATGTATGCTGGAACATTCAATCAGATCACTAAAGGTGAAATCATCAGCGGTATCGTTGTTTCAATCAACAACAAAGATGTAGTATTAAACGTAGGTTTCAAATCAGACGGTTTAGTTTCTACTTCTGAATTCCGTGATACACCAGATCTTAAAATCGGCGATTCAGTTGACGTTTTCGTTGAAGCACCAGAAGATGCTAACGGTCAATTGATCCTTTCTCGCAAAAGAGCAAAAACCCAAAGATCATGGGAAGCGATTAACGAGGCTCTTGAAAATGATAGAATCATCAACGGTTTCGTTAAGAGCCGTACTAAAGGTGGTTTAATTGTTGATATCATGGGCGTTGAAGCTTTCTTACCAGGATCTCAAATTGATATTAAACCAATCCGCGATTACGATGTATACGTGGGTAAAACAATGGAATTCAAAGTTGTTAAAATTAACCATGAGTTTAAAAACGTAGTCGTTTCTCATAAAGTGTTAATTGAAGATGATTTAGAAAGCCAAAAAGTAGAGATCGTTTCTAAATTAGAAAAAGGTCAGGTATTGGAAGGTACTGTTAAAAACATTACTGATTTCGGTGTGTTCATCGATTTAGGTGGTGTTGATGGTTTACTTCACATTACTGATATTTCTTGGGGCCGCATAGAGCATCCAAAAGAAGTATTATCATTAGATGAAAAAATCAATGTAGTTGTTTTAGATTTCGATGATGAGAAAAAACGTATCGCTTTAGGCTTGAAACAATTAACTCCACACCCTTGGGAAAACTTAAGTACCGATATCCAAGTTGGTTCTAAAGTAAAAGGAAAAATCGTAACTGTTGCAGATTACGGTGCTTTCTTAGAAATCATCCCAGGTGTTGAAGGTTTAATCCACGTTTCTGAAATGAGCTGGTCACAAAACTTAAGAAATCCACAAGAATTCTTAAAAGTTGGTGATGAGATCGAAGCTGAAGTTTTAACTTTAGACAGAGACGAGCGCAAAATGAGCTTAGGTATTAAACAATTATCTAACGATCCATGGCAAGAAGTTGCTGCTAAATTCCCAGTTGGAAGCAAGCACCAAGCAACTGTTAAAAACATGACTAACTTCGGTGTTTTTGTTGAAATCGAAGAAGGTATTGATGGTTTAATCCACATCTCTGATTTATCTTGGTCTAAAAAAGTAAACCACCCTAATGAATTCACTAAAGTTGGTGATGTATTAGACGTTGTTGTTTTAGAACTTGATGTTGATAACCGTAAATTAAGCTTAGGTCACAAACAATTGGAAGAAAACCCTTGGGATACTTTCGAAACGATCTTCACTTTAGATTCGGTTCACCAAGGAACGGTTGTTAAAGTAACTGATAAAGGTGCTGTTATTGCTTTACCATATGGTGTAGAAGGTTTCGTACCAACTAAACACATGGTTAAAGAAGACGGTACTTCAGTTAAAGCTGAAGAAACTAACGACTTCAAAATCATCGAGTTTAACAAAGAAGCTAAACGCATCGTTGTTTCTCACGCCCGTATTTGGGAAGAAGTTAAAGCTGAAGCTGTAGCAGAAGAAAGAGCAACTAAGAAAAAAGAAGCTAAAGCTGCTGTAACTGCTGTTAAAAAAGTTAAAGATTCTGTAGAGAAATCTACTTTAGGAGATTTAGACGTATTAGCTCAATTGAAATCGCAATTAGAAGGCGAAGAAAGTAAAGCTAAAAAAGGCTAGTTCTTTTTAACTGATCATATTAATCCCGATAGCGAAAGTTATCGGGATTTTTTTTGATTATTTTTTTGCCACGGAAAAACAGCGCGCACGGACTTCCTCCCATGAATCGTCATTGCTGTAAGGGTTTAGTAATTCGGTAACAGAATTAGCTTTGTATTAGCTAATGATTGATTTATGCGAATAAACACGAATGATCTTACCTTAAAGCGTAATTACCTGAACAAATACCG